>JABAOH010215204.1_pt1 | contig 10701 bp, 11 predicted proteins | sample 7062181 | NCBI WGS metagenome assembly JABAOH01 (sample SAMN14538630, study PRJNA623070) | marine sediment metagenome | biome: marine biome [ENVO:00000428]; feature: marine pelagic biome [ENVO:01000023]; material: deep marine sediment [ENVO:00002113]; isolation source: pool of 5 deep marine... | reverse complement strand
GACGATCGTCGGCCAATAGTCGACCCACTTCTCGCCGCGAGACGATTGATCCCCGCGGTTGACCTTTGTATTTCCCGGCAAACATGGTAAGAATATCTACTTTCTGCGATTTGAGAGCCGTTAGCTCAGCCTGGTAGAGCATCTGCCTTTTAAGCAGTCAAAACATTTACCCCAAAATTCCTCCAAAATTAACCTATTTAATTACAACTAGTTATAGGTCGCTAAAAATTCACAGGCGTATAAATTGGGTCGGTTGGGTGCCGGTTTTGGGCCTGACGACCGGCACGGTGCCGGTCTCACAAGAATCTAAAGTAAAAGTTTAAATACATGGCATAACTGATTACGCCCAAGTTTTCGCGAAACACGGTCAACGAACGCTTAGCCAAATTAATGATGGCCGGATGGAGAATACTTCAGGTCACAAACCAGAAAACTACCTTCCAACTTACAGTTAACTGAAACCAGCCTTTCGTTGACCCATATGAGTCCCCTTTCGAGCAGGACGGTTCTGCCACCTATTTGGATTCTTCTCGCGCTCCCCTTTGGTTTTTCCCGATACGCCCGGCACCGACGAGTGACGCGATCTGTGGTCGAAGGTCACCTATCACAGTCTCGAAGGACGGCAGTTCCGGCACCAGCGGCCCGAGCCACTGGTCCCAGGTCTTCCTGATATTGGCGAGCATCGTTTCCTGGAAAAAGTCCTCCGAGGCGGCGAAAGCGACCTTCCGCACGGCACACTTCGCCTGGAGCAACGAAGCAAAGTCAGAGAGGTCGAGCTGACCTTTGTAGGCGTGTAGTATACACCATAGATCATAGTAATCACGCGCACGCGAGCGGCTCCAACCACGACCTTCGAGCTGTTCCACATGCTGCAAAATCGCGCGCAGCTTTTCTGCGATAATCTCTTCAAGTGTATACACGTAAACCTCTGCATCGAGGGATTCCCCGTACTCGTGGATGATCCTCCGCTTTCGTACACGCTTAACGATCTTTTCGTCTATCGCGGTCTCGATCATGACTCGCGTCTGCGGTTGTCTCTGCCATGGGAAGCGAGCGCGGATCGTGAACGCCTCCTGGCCTCCTGGGTGCGGCTCCTTCTCCGTGTAGCGTTCCCAGAAGATCTCCACCGGGGCGTATTCGTCCAGCAGCTTCGCCGCTGAAACGCAAGCGTCACCGACAGCTTGCTCCATCGAGTAACCGGTGGGAACGCCTTCGAGTCCAGAGAAGTCCAAGTCCTCCGAGAAGCGGTACTGGCCGAAATAGCACTTCTTGAGTGCGGTCCCACCCTTGAATGCTACCGTGTCACGTAGCGATTCCACTTGCCCGATGCCGGCGAGTACCCAGGACAATAGGTAGTCTCGTTCGAGGACCTCCCACGGGATGCCTAGTCGCTTTCGCGCTTCTTGAAGGCGTGTGCGAAGAGGCCTCATACCCGGACCTTTCCGCGCATGCCAAGGCTTTCGACCCTACGGGTCGTGCCAGCACGAACAAGTCCCGGCAGATTTTCCTGAATCATCCAGCGTCGGTTGCAGGGGCCTCTGCGTGGGCCCGTTGGATCGAGCTTTCGGTAGCCCCTGATCGGAACCGCCTCGAGCCGTTCGAGCTTCGAGGGATTGACACCTTGACGTTCCAGCACCCAACCCAGTCGCTTCGCCGTGGCTGCATCCAGCTTGAGCGCGTACCCAATAGCGCGATCCAGATTCACGTGCTCGCCTCGCTGCTCGAACGCATGGAGGACTTCCGCGAAGTCGCCGCAATGCTGTGGCATGGTTAGCCCGTCGAGCAAGGTACGCTCAGGATCGGTGATGTTCACACGGGCCTCGCCGATCCACACCTTCTCGGTCCCAAAGAATCGCTCGGGCTTTACTTGGATGAACTGGTAGGTGATGTCGCCGAGCAGGTAGCCGTCCCGGGGCCGCTTTACCTTCGTACCCCGTGCTCTAGGTAGAGAGCCGTCCGTCGTTGTGAGGACAAATACCTTCCTGGGCGCTTGCTCCGTCAAACCGTGGTGGTGCAAGGCTGACCAATGGGAAATGGCGGCCGGGTCGACCAAGGCCATGGCGATTTCGAACTCGTGGGCAGGCGTGGTGCCCGGAACTGCAGACGACAGAGCATAGAGGCCCTTACGCAGCCGGACGAGCCATCCTGACCTGGTAAGGTAGTGGAGCGCTTGGCGGAGGTAGTTTTCTGAAATCCCGACATCTGGGGCGATTTCCCGAGCTCGGGCGGAAGTAAAGATACGGTCCCCCCTATCAGCCAACCTCCGGACTAACTCGATTCCAAGTGCGGTATGGGTTAGATTTTCCTTAGACATTGTTCGTCCCTGTCGAACAATTGCATAGTTTTATCTAGACTCGCTAGACATTATATGGCAATGGTTCGTGATAATCAAACAATCTCCACATACAATCTAAGATTGCGTCCGCATGGTGCCCTCCTAAAAAAGGGAGCGGGAAAGCGCACATGAATATCCTTAGGCATTGCATGGAAATTCCCCGGGTTCGATAGAGAGCGAAAGAGCATGGTCATATTTAGGTTTAAGAATTTTAGTTATCCACAGCCTAAATTAACAAGCTTCCGCTCCTCCGCGAACAAAATCCTGTTAACTCCCCTACGGGGAAATGCGATCCGCTTTCCGTTAACGGCCTACTCCAATTAGGCAGCTGTAAAGAGATGAGAAATTGTCAATTCTACTTTGGCTCGGAGCTACTCTGACCTTGGGTTTGCACAGTTTTACGTTGCTGGGGTGGAACAGGAGAGATGTCATGACAGCGGCACTCACTCCGATGGCCTGGATAGGCTATCGTGAGTTTAACTTTAAGTCCAAAGGAGGGTGCCATGCTGTATTGTGGATTAGATTTACATGCGAAGGAAAGTTACCTGTACATCATCGACGCAAAAGGACATCGGATTATATCCAGGTCGATACCCACCCAGCCCGTTGTTTTAAGGAATGGCTTGGTCCTTTGGTGAAGCGTAAGCTGATGGTTGTTGTGGAGGCTCCGACCCTGACTGGGTGGGTGGTTGAGCAGCTGAGGAAAGTGGGAGCGGAAGTGGTGGTGGTAGATCCACGCCGCGTTCGATTGATTGCCGAGACTCGGCGCAAAAACGACCGTGCCGATGCCAGAGTTTTGGCGGAGTTGGCCCGTACAGAAGCCTTACCACCACCTCTGCCCTTACCATCGGAACAGGCACGGGTTCTGCGGGCTCGGCTGGTGGTACGTCGAGGTTTTGTTGCCCAGCGCAGTGCCATCCTTTGTCGAGCAGGTGCTCTGTTGCGCTCGGTGGGTATACGGATAAGCACTCGAGGCCTACAACGGCCAGCTCAGTGGGATAAGCTGTTGCGTCGGCGTGACCTGCCAGAGTGGTTGGTCTGCCTGCTGCGATCTCATTAAGAGAGGCTGTAGAGGTGGTGGAAAGAATGATCGACTCAGTACAAGAGCAATACCACAGTGAGCTTAAAGACGAACGGGTGAAGCGGTTGCGGACTATTCCTGGTGTAGGTCCCATTGCATCGTTGACTCTAGTGGCTTGTGTGGATCGAGCCAAGCGTTTTAGCTCTAGTCGCCGTATTGGATCGTATGCAGGGTTAGTTCCCAGGGAATATTTCAGTGCGGAGACAGTCAGACGGGGACATATCACCAAGGAGGGGCGAAAAGATCTCAGGACAGCGTGGGTTGAGGCGGCCCATGTAGCGCTACGGATGAAAAACCACCCTTTGGGTCGCTGGGGACATCGTGTAGTGTATCGTCGGCGTCGCAAGGTGGCAGTGGTGGCATTGGCCCGACGCATGCTCTGTATGGCTTTTGCCATGCTACGGGATGGTACGGACTTTGAACCGAAGCGACTAACAACCACAAGAGCCTAGGTAACAGATAGAGGGAAAGTGGCACTGAAAAGATGATTGTAGATTTCCAGTCCGCGAGGTCGAAAAGGAGAGGAGCCCGTTCATTAGCTAGAGGCCGTTGAGCTCGTTGATGAGATTGAGCCCTCTCCCTTCGAATCGACATAATGTGCCTTGAGGTACCAAGAGCACGGATAGAAGCTTGATGACTTCGGATTGGAAAATTGTGCAGCCATAGGAGGATGCTATCCAGTTAAAGAGTTAAAGAAAGAAAATTTAAATTGACACAACCGCCGCTGTCATAGAAGCTATTTAATTACTCTTGGCGGGTTCTGTACGCTGAACTCTTGTAAGCGGCCTCCCCGGTTTCTCCACCATTGCGTTTGGTAACTGAAATTATTGCAGATAAAAAAGACCTTATCTGCGGGCGTAGACTAGCATTCGACCGTTCTGGTCAAAGCCAATGACATTGTAGGGCTGAGGATTGCGGCCCTCCATTCCGGGGGAGCCTATGGGCATGCCCGGCACCCCAAGTCCCGCCAGCGACTCCTTGTTGCTTAATAGCTTCAGGATCAGATCGGCAGGAACATGCCCCTCAATGACATAGCCTTCAACCAGTGCGGTGTGACAGGAATAGAGCCTGGTTGGAACACCATACCTTATCTTCACCGCTCTAAGCTGGGAATGCGGTATATTTTTTATTGTCACACGAAAACCGTTTTCCTCTAGGTGACCCACCCAGTTGGAGCAGCAGCCTCAACCCGGGCTCCTGTACACCGTAATCTGCGGTCCAGGGAGATCGGATTGGGAATATAGAACAGTCGCCGCAGCTAGTACTCCAATGGCGATGCTCATTAGCGAGAGCAATCGTAACCTTTTCATAATCATATGACTCATTTTCCTCCACCCAACGTGGATGTCAAGGAAGTCTTTGTCCGAAAAAAGGATTCTATCCTAAGATACAATTAAAGGACGCTTTAATTGCGTGTAGTGGAGACGCTCGAATCTGACCTTTTTAGAAGAACCAACTCAAGCGGAGGGTCATAAAGCTATCGTTTCGAAAACCTGCGGTAAAGCTATCCAAGTCCGCATTGAAGAGCCACCTTGTTTCAAACTCAGCCAGCCACCGTTGACCGATTCGATGAGACGCCTCTATAAAAGTAAAGATCTCACCAGTCGCTAGATCCACGATTGGGCCCGCAAGGACCTGGGTGTCTGCCGTATTGTTAAGTGCTAACCGGAATCCGGTGAACAGGTCATTGTTGAACCGAGTTGGAGGCGCCACCGCTGGGTCGTCTTCCCGCCCGTCATACAGCAATTCCATGAGTAACCCAAGGTCGGCTGGTGACTCAAAGATCTGAAACCTAGTGTATTCAAACCCTACTACGGCTGCGCCGAAATAGTCGCCTTGACCGTTCCGACCGATGGCCTCGAGCTTCCAAAGCCAGGCGTTGTGGGTCCACTGAAAGTCGAGACTGGTCTGGTCGATGATGTCGTAACGCGGTCTCACGGCCACCTCGCCACTTCCTTGAGGCTCTTGGAGAAAGCGCGGCTCGCGGCCCGTCCCCCTGAAGTGGGCGACTCCAATGTCGAATTCCCCAAATGTGTGCGACCATCGCACAGCCCAATCGGGGTGGTACCACTCGAGATCGGACTCGTAGGAAGGATCACCATAGGGCTTGAAGCTGGAAGGGGCACCTAGAATGGGCGAGGGGCCTCGTAGGCGGGCGTCGTTGGCAGGAAAGGTCCGTTCCCGGAACAGAGGCATGAAGAACAAATCGAGGGCCCCCCAACTGCGCTCGAGGGTGAGGTTTAACATAAGCTGGCCCAGCTTCTCCTCCTGATCGGGATCTTCCACCAAGTCCGTTTGATTGATGATGTCTACAAGGTGACGTGCCTCGGCGGTTCCCCAAAAAACTTTTCCAATGCCCGCCAACATGGTCCAGTTGTTTCCTTGATGAACCCAGTTGAGTTCTCGGATATCAAAGTGGGTCCGGTTGTCGTCGTCTTTGTCTACCCGAAGGAACGGTTTGAAAATGAGTCTGTCGCTACCGTTGTTCCACTCGTATCCCACTTCTGGCTCTAACTTCAGTGAGGGGGGAACGTAAGTATTTTCTTGAGCTGGAAAGAGCGGATCTTCAGGAAAAATTCGAATCTCCACGGAAACGTCTCCTCTTAGATCCCAGTCTCCCGCGGCGGCGAGGCGTATCACCAGAGTTACCCCCAGCAATATGAGGGTAGGCACGAACATCTTCATCCGCGTCACCGCACTCGCTTAAGCCTACTGCGAGTGAAGTCCCGGTCCATTAACCCGGTTTGGAACTCATACTTCCTATAAACGAGCTGGGTCTTCTTGCCCGTCTGGTGATTCACCATATACAGATTGTGGGCGCGCCAGTACTTGCCGAGATACTGCCGGTAATCGCTGAAGGTGAGGGTCTTCAGAAGAACGTCCTTACGGTCGTAGTAGTCGACGCGCCGAATTTGGTACTCCGCTTTGTCGTACCACGTAACCAGGCGAGTGTAGCCCGATTTTTTGTAGAGCGGGATTCGCTCAATTACGAAGCAATCCAAGGTGCCGCAGGGCTCGTCGCGCAGCCATTTGTAGCTGTACTTCTTCAATTCCTGTGCGGTGATGTCCTCATAGGCGAACTCGCTGCCGACGAAGGGGCCGGATTTGTTGGTGGATGAGATGCGCTTGACGCGCTTGAGTGCCGGGAGATAAAGCCATTGGTCGTCGGGGTCCAGGATATGGGCGTAGCTCAGCAACGCTGTGCCCTTGATGTCGCGGGGTTGATCGAAAACCACCAGCGATTTGTCGCCGTCGTTCTCGTCCGGCACTTCGAGGGTGTGAATGCGCAGGCGGCGCTCGCTGGTTTGGCCCTTGCGGTTCTCCAGGATCATTCTCATCTCCGTCTTGGTGTCGCCGAAGCCAAGGTCGCGGCGATCCGACTCGCGGGCGATGGCCTCGCCCTTGGCTACCGGGTCCTCGGCGGCTCCGGTCACTGTCGAGAGTGTGATCACGACCAGGGCGGCAAGACTTAGAATTATTGTTTTCATGACTCACTTCCTCTGCGTGGTTCGTTTACTTCGCGGGAACTTGGACGAGCCTACAACAGGTAGCGCAATCACACTGTTTTTCCTTGTCCATGAACATCAGTAACGGGGGCAGCAGTAGGAAATCCATCACCAGGGCGACGCCGATAGTAACGGCGGTGAGGATGCCCAGGTCCACGTTGAGCTTGAAGCTGGAGAAACCCAACGCCGTGAAGCCGGCCACGAGGATCACAGTGGTCACCCACAATGCCGTGCCCACGTGCGAGAAGGTGAAGCGTACGCCATTGTGAACGTTCAGGTTATGCTCGCGCTTGGCTCGGTTGTATTTGCTGAGGATGTGGACCGTGTCGTCGACGATAAGACCCAGGCTGGTAGCAGTAATAAAAGCTGCGATGATACCGATCTCTCCAACGAATGCCCCCCACAACCCGAAGGTGATCAGCACCGGAATAAAGTTTGGGACAAGACTGATAAGGCCCAGTCGAATGCTGCGCAAGGCGATCAGCAGTATTGCAGCAATCAGCAGGAAAGCGAGCGCGGTACCGCGCAGCATGGTGCGGATGTTTCGTTCCGTGAGATAGGCAAACATGATACTGGCGCCGCTCGCCTCGGCCCGCATCGCCGGTGGAGCGTTTTCCGTTAGCCAGGACTCGGCGCGGCCCGCGATCTCGCGCATCCGCTTGGTCGGGACCGTGTCCAGGGTCACCGTAAGCCGGGTTGCCGACTTGTCGACGTTCACCTGGCTGTTGAGGTCTAGACCGTAGGGCAAGGACATCTCGTAAAGCAGCAGATACTGAGCCCCGAGATTCCGTTCATCGGGCAGCCTGTACCAGGCCGGATCGTCCCCGTGCAGGGATTTGTTCACCCGTTTTATAATATCGGTGAAGCTGTTGATATGTTTGACACCTGGCTCGGCGCGTAGCCACTCAGTGAAGGTCTCAAGCCGTTCGAGATAGGCTGGCTCCACGATACCGCCTGCTTCCCCGCTGCCAATGGAAAACTCGAGCGTATATGGACCTGTCAGATTAGCAGTGGCGAAATCTGTATCAACGCGGAAGGGGATTTTCTCATCAAAAAATTTGACGAAGCGGTCGTCCACATTGATTCGTGGAATGAAGGCAATGATCAACAGAGCACCGGTGGTCAACCCCCACAGCAGCGGTGTACGTTTTGTAACGACGAAGTCACCGAACCGGTCCATGGGTAAGCGCATGCTTTTAGGTCGTGGCTTGACACGCAGCGGTAGCATCGACATTAACGCTGGAAGAAAAGTCATGGACAGCAACCAGGCCGTGACCACTCCCATAGCGGCCATGTTTCCAAGATCGTGAAACGGTGGAGAGTCCGAAAAGTTCAGGCTCAGAAAGCCAATCGTGGTGGTCAAGCTGGTCAAAAAGACCGGCTCCGTGTTGACACGCATGCTTTCAATCAAGGCCTCGTGCCTGGAGCGCCCCTCCCCCATTTCGTGATAGACTGTTAACAGGATATGCACACTGTCAGCGATGGCGAGGGTAAGGACGATAATCGGCGCCATGGCAGAAGCCGGATTAAGTCTGATGCCCAACCAGGAACCCAGCCCTACGGCGGTCGCCGCCGACAGTGTCACGACCAGAAGCGTGGCAACGGTGCCGGACACGGATCGCAGCAACAGCAGNNTCAGGTCCAACTCACTCACCTGCCCCTCGGCATAGCTCATGACGGCCAGGCCGGTCAGCGCCACGGTCAGGTCCGGGTGGGCAGCGCGCAGGTCCATCAGCATATGCTCGGCGCGGATCACGGATCGCGGGAGATGTTCGCTATGATCCTTGCCGGGAAATTGAAGTGTAACAAGGACCCCCGTGGTGCTGGCGTCATTCGCGATCAGCCGTTTCACCAACGTCGGCTCATTGAGCGCGACACTTTTGACTTCTGCCAGGTCGGAATCGGTAAGGCTCTCGGGGCGTTCCACCAAATCGGCAACGGTCAAGTCGTCGCCCACAGCCTCCGTGTGCTGGAAATTCGTAATAGAGTCGACCCGGATGGCGTGGGGAATTTGCCAGGCCTCCTCGGTTAAACGTTTAACAATTCCTAGGGTCTCGCGGGTGAAGACGATTTTATCCTTGGGTTGGAGAACGAAGAGGATGTTGTCGGTCTTTGTGTAGGTATCCTCAAGGGCCTCGTAGGCAAGTAGCTCAGGATTCTTGGGACCAAAAAAGACACGGAAATCACTGGTGTATCCAAGATAACGTAACCCCGAGGCTGCTACGGCTACCGCCAGCAGGCACCCGACTAGGACCGGCCAACGCCAGCGGAATATCCAAATAACATACGCAGGAATAAAGCGCTGTGTTAGGTTCTCCATGACACTGTGCACCTACGTTCGTGGCAACGTCAGTCAGGATAGTGCTCCCAGGCTTCAAAACTAACCCAATCACTCGAGAACTTTATCCACGTCAACTGAGCTGTCGCCGCTATTTTTTTCGACATGTGCCTGCCGCAGCCACGGAGCATCGATGAATTTGTAAAGGATCATTCCGGCGATCATCGCTACAATAAAAATTGCAGGTGACAATTTGCCTGACACGAGAGACGTCAGGGCCGGACCTGGGCAAAAGCCGGCAAGGCCCCAACCCAGTCCAAAGATCACAGCGCCCCCTACAAGGGGCAGGTCGATGTCCGTTCGGCTTGGTATCGCAAATACTGGTGCAAACAGCGGTGAGGGACGCCTGCGAATGAACCGGTAAAAACAGGCGTGAACTGCAATGGCTCCGATCATGACAAAGGCAAGGCTCGGATCCCAGTTTCCGGTGAAATCCAAAAAACCAATGACCTTGGCCGGCTGGGTCATTCCGCCAATTCCAAGGCCCAGAGCAAACACTATCCCTGAGATAAATGCAGCAAGCGCCGGTTTCATGGCGTAGCTCCAAAAAGGTGATTTACGACATAAACAGCTAGCGCACCGATGATGACAAAGATTGTAGTAGCGATGATCGAGCGCATCGAAAAGCGGCTGATGCCACATACACCGTGGCCGCTGGTGCAGCCATTACCTAGACGCGAGCCAAAGCCGATCAAAAGGCCAGCAAGAGCAAAAGTAGCTTCAGAACGAGCAATATTAATTGCAAATGCCTCGGGGGACAGAAACCTAAGGATAAATCCACCGGTAAAAAGTCCTACCACGAAAGCTGTCCGCCACAGATTGTCCTTGTCTATCGGGCTGAATATCCCAGCTACGATGCCGCTAATCCCTGCGATCTTTCCATTGAAGAAAAGCATCGCCGACGCGCTCAGGCCAATGAGGATTCCTCCTATCAGAGATGCTATGGGCGTAAAGTTTTCCAATCTCTTGCCTCCAGATCTAGTGCCCGTCCAGGAATAGGTATGATTATAAAGCCATCAAGACCTTCCTGTAAGTTTTTTGATCACCTCAAGAAGCTTCTGAGCCGACGGCCGGTCTGAAGGGTCGTGACTACGGTGGGCGAAAAGTACTGTCCCATTTCGGTCCAGTAGGAAATCACCACCCCCCTGGTAGTAGTCGTCCTTACCAAAACTCTGAATCTTTTTCCCTTGTCGCAGTAGCCGGAAGTAAATCTTCAGAGTGGGCGGAGAGAAAACCCGTAACAAGGAAAGCCGCTTGAGGTTAAATTCCCGGTAGGCACTCCGGTCGGGATCGGCCAGGAGAACAAACGGCCACTGGTGCTGCTCCTGGTAGTTGACCAGACGTCTGGGTTCGGCAAAAGATATCACCACAATGGCAATACCCCATTCATTAAAAGTGTTCAATGTAGATTGCACCTCTCCGAGGTGTGCCTGGCAAGGTA
>JABAOH010146265.1_pt1 | contig 10704 bp, 11 predicted proteins | sample 7062181 | NCBI WGS metagenome assembly JABAOH01 (sample SAMN14538630, study PRJNA623070) | marine sediment metagenome | biome: marine biome [ENVO:00000428]; feature: marine pelagic biome [ENVO:01000023]; material: deep marine sediment [ENVO:00002113]; isolation source: pool of 5 deep marine... | reverse complement strand
GGATGTGCGCTGGCCTATCCCATGGCGGGGAGAGCATTTGCCACTATTTGTGCGAATGCCACGATCATGGCGGTCACCGTTGGCGAGGATGGCCGGCAGGTGTCGTCGAGCAGCACCGATCCATTCTTCGACGTCGACACCGACCCGCTCATGGAAAAGCCGGCGATACACGATGGCATCGCGTACTTCCCGACGTTTCTGGGCAACGTATACCCGGTCGACCTCAATGGCTCGACTCCCGTCGTCGGCGATGCCTGGTCATTGGTCGGCGACGAAGAGGGCGGCTGGCGACCCGGAGGGATCCTGCTGTCAGCGGCCGATTCCGCCGGGAACCTGTATTTCCTGATGCATCCCGAAGGCGCCGACGGCACGCACAAGGACCCGGGCATCGAGGTGTGGGTATTCGACAGCGAGTCTGGTCGCCGGATCAATCGCATTGCGCTGGAACTGCCTGCGCTTTCCATCAACGTGACCCGGGATGACGCACCATTGCTGGTGGCGACCAACGTCAACATGGAAATCGACGTCTACGACGCACGAAGTGGTGAGCATTTGCGTACGCTCGGAAATTTCGGTCAGGAAACACCGCTGACACTTTGGGTTGCTCAATAAGGAATTCGACATGAAATGGCTTGATGGAATGACAGAGTCTGGCGCACGCGAGCTTGCGAGCAAGACTTCGCGGCGCGGCTTCCTTGGACGACTGGCCGCGGTAGTGGCCGGCGGTGCGGCGACGATACCGCTGTTGCCAGTGGCACGTGGTCAACAGAGTGGTCAACAGCCCGGCGAGGCAGGTGATCCGAACGACTGTAACTACTGGAGGTACTGTGCGATCGACGGCTTCCTTTGCGGTTGCTGTGGCGGTTCGATGAACTCCTGTCCGCCGGGCACCGACATGTCGCCGATTACCTGGATTGGCACCTGCGAAAACCCGGTCGATCAGACGAATTACATCATTTCCTACAACGATTGTTGCGGCAAGTCGTCGTGCGGCAACTGCCTGTGCCAGCGGAACGAGGGCGATCGTCCGGTTTACCGACCGCAGGACTCCAATGACCTCAACTGGTGTCTTGGCACGACCACCAACACATACAACTGCACGGTGGCCGTCGTTGTCGGCACGGCGCTCGACAAGTAAAACTTTGCGCTGGTGCCTCGTAATCATGCTGGCGATGGCCGCAATGCCCGTCGCTGGCGCAGACGATCATCGCGCCCGCATCAATTACACGCTGCACTGCCAGGGCTGCCANNGGCACGGACAACACCACCTATCACTGTACGACGGCAATCGTTGTCGGTACCGCACTCAAAGAGTGAGGCATTGCGCAAATTTCTCCTGAGCGTGCTGGCGATGGGCATGATGCCTGTCGTCAGCGCGGATGATCAGCGAGCGAGCGCTAATTACATGCTGTATTGCCAGGGTTGCCACCTGGCCGATGCCACAGGCCTGCAAAACGAAGTGCCACGGATTAAGGATTTCGTTGCTTATTTCCTGCATTCGCCGGCCGGTCGCGATTTCCTCATCCAGGTACCCGGTGTGGCGACCTCTTCCTTAGCGGATGACCAGTTGGCGGAACTCATGAATTGGCTGGTGGTGACGTATAGTAAGGCGCAGCTACCGCGATCGTTCGAACCGTATTCGGTTACTGAGGTCGCGGCATTGAGGGGCAATCTCGAGCCTGATCCCGGCGCGGCGAGAATGCGCATCCTGCGCGATATCGCCCGCGAGTTGCCGACGCTTGCCAAGCAATTAGAAGAGGAAAAAAGCAGATAACAAAGGGGGGGCGATTGGCGAACGAAGCGGAATTACTTCGCGACCCGGAATTTCGGCAACTGCTGGCACAGCGAAGCCGCTGGCGCTGGGGGCTGTCGGGCAGCCTGATCGGTATCTATTTTCTCTATTGCCTCGCCGGCATCTATTTTAATGACGCCTTCGCCCGTCCCGCTCTCGGCACATCGATCAGTTGGAGCATAGCGCTCGGCTACACGATCATCGCCTTCGCGATCGCGCTGTCCATTCTTTATATACGCGTCGTGGGGCGATTGCTCGAAAAACAGCGCGGCAGGGATTCCGGTCAGTGATCGATTCCGGGCCGAACGTTACGGCGATCATTATATTCATCGCCTTCATCATCGCCAGCTTAGGCATAACCTGGTGGGCCGCGAAGCGCACGCACTCGACGGGCGAGTTCTATACCGCGGGCAGCAAGATAACCGGCGTACAGAACGGATTCGCGCTGGCGGGAGATTTCATGTCGGCCGCGAGTTTTCTCGGCGTGACGGGGCTCATATTCATCGGCGGCTCCGATGCTTTGCTGTTTGTTGTCGGCGTCGTCGTGAGCTGGGCCTTCATCCTGTTTGCGTTCGCCGACCGCATGCGCAATTTGGGGCGATATACGTTCGCGGATGTGGTCGCGTACCGCTTGCAGCCGGAGCGCCTGCGAACCTTCGCGGCGGCTGGCGCGCTAACCGTCGCCATTCCCTACCTGATCGCACAGATGGTCGGCGCCGGATCCCTGATCGAGACCTTATTCGGTCTGCCCTATTTTGTTGCGGTGCTGGTCGTCGGCGGCCTGATGACGGTCTACGTCGCTTTCGGCGGCATGCTCGCGACGACCTGGGTACAGGTCGTCAAAGCGGTGTTGCTACTGACAGGCGCCACGGCGCTGTTCCTGCTTGCGATGGCGCATTTCGGCTTCAATTTCGATGCGATGTTTGCAGAAGCTGCCGAGGCTCATCCGCGTGGCCGCATCATCCTCGGACCAGGTGGGCTCTACAACGACCCCATAAATGCAATTTCTATTGCACTGGCATTCGTCTGCGGAACGGCGGGTCTACCTCATGTCCTGATGCGCTTCTTCACGGTGCCGGACGCGAAGCAGGCACGTCGCTCGATTGGCTGGGCCGTCGTCCTCATCGGCTATTTCCAGGCGCTGATCGTCATCGTCGGATTTGCCTCGATCGCCCTGCTCATCGGTCAGGCCGGTTATGTCGATGAGTCCGGGAGAATCGCGGGTGGCGCTAACATGGTCTCGGTATACCTCGCCAGGGTCGTCGGTGGCGAAATTTTTTACGGGTTGATCTCGGCAGTCGCGTTCGCGACTATCCTGGCCGTCGTCGCCGGCATCCTGTTATCTGCATCCGCTGCCGTCGCCCACGACCTTTACGCAAAAGTGATTCGGCGCGGCGATATATCAGACAGTGACGAAGTGGCCGTGTCGCGCGTCGTCACGGTCGTACTCGGCGTGTCGGCGATCGGTCTGAGCCTTGGATTCAAGGACATTAATGTCGGCGTCCTGGCGACGATCGCCCTGGCCGTCGCCGCAAGCGTGAATTTCCCGGCGATTTTTCTGGCACTGTTCTGGAACAAGCTGACGACGCGTGGTGCGGTTGCCGGCGGTGTGACGGGACTAGTTACGGTCGTCGTGCTGATCATTCTCAGCCCGGTTGTGTGGGTCAATGCATTGGGCAACGATATGCCGGTTTTTCCGTATTCCTACCCCACATTGTTTTCTGTCGCCGCCGCATTCGTCGTGACCGTGTTGGTCTCGCTCACAGACCAAAGCGATCGCGCGGTCGTCGATCGGGCAGGCTACGACGAACAGCTCGTGAAAAGCGAAATCGGCACATGAGGTAATTGGCGGAATAGCGAATCAGTTTCATGTGCCGCAAATAACGATACCTCCTGCAGCAAGTTTCTCCAGCTGTTCTGAACTGTAGCCTGCATCGATAAGCACTGATTGCGTATGTTCGCCGTATTTCGGCGCGAAAGGCAGGTCGGTCACCGTTCCATGCATGTCGGTTGCTAATGGCTGCATGTGAATTTTCTTGCCATCCGGCATGGTCGTAGTCGTTAACTTGCCCTGTAATGCCCGGAGATCACGAACCTGTTCGATCGAGTTGATTACCGCATGGGGAATCATTGCTTTGGTGAAATCTTTCACGAGGTCCGCCGTCCTGTACTGCGCGGTGATCTTTCCGATATCCCGATAGCATTCCTGCCGCTCCTCGAGCCTGCCGTTATTAGTAACCCGAACGTCGTTTGCGACAGCGGAGAACTTGGGGATGGCGGTAAAGCGGCTCCATTGCTGGTCGCTGCCGATTGCGATGTAAATGAAACCATCGCTCGTTTCATAGACGTTGGTCGGTATGAACTTGCGATGCTCGTTGCCGCATCGCGAGATCTCCCAGGAATCGCAATCGAAATCCAGTAATGGCAAGGTCGTGATCAACCAGGAAGCTGCTGCCTGCAGCATCGATACGTTGATTTGCCTGCCGGCGCCGGTCTCTGCTTTTTCCGCGAGTGCAAGGCACACGCCGGCAAATACCTCGTCTCCCGCCTTCAGGTCGACCACGGGAATACCCGAGAGTGTCGGCGGTCCGTCCTCGAATCCGGTTAGTTCCATGTATCCCGCCATCGCCTGTATCGCGGGGTCATATCCCGGCACATTCGGATACTCGGGACCCATGGCCGAAATGCCGGCCCAGATGATGTCGTCTTTTATCGCTTTGAGGGTCGGATAATCGATGCCGAGCGCCTCGTAACGGCGGGGCAGGGTATTGCAACAAAAGATGTCGACATCCAGCTCCCTGATCAGCTTGTGCAGCACCTCGCGACCGGCAGCTTCCTTGAGGTTGATTGCAATCGCCTCCTTGCCGACATTCGGCCCGATGAAATAGCTGCGCCGGTCTTCGTCGGCGACCAGCGAACCGATGTGGCGGTTGGGGTCACCGGGCAGCACCTTCTTGTTAGGCGTCGCCTCGATGCGGATCACTCGCCAGCCGAGTTGCGCAAATCGCAAGGTTGCATAGGGCAATGCCAATGCCTGCTCGAGCGACAGGACGGTCTGGCGTTTCATCGAGCCTCGTGCAGCGCCCGCGCGACTTTTTCCGGTGTCATCGGTGGTGCAAAGAAACGGACGCCGGTCGCGTTGTAGACGGCATTGGCGACCGACGGCGCGGTAACGATCGCCGGCAGCTCCGCGATACCTTTGGCCCCGAGCGGGCCTTCGGGGCACATGCTCTCGATGAAGTGCATATCGATCTCGGGCATCTCCGGCGCGGTCATGACCTTGTAATCGCGGAAGCACGGGTTCAGGACCTTGCCTTCCTCGAACCGAAGTTGCTCGCTCAGGGCATACCCCAGGCCAATGGCGATACCGCCTTCGATCTGACCTTCGAGACCAATTTTGTTGATGACGCGGCCGACATCCTGGGCTGCGGTGATTCGCTCGACACGTATCTCGCCGGTATCGGTATCGACCGTCACTTCAGCAACATATGCGGCATAAGCCCACGACGCGGAAAGGTCACCCATGTGATGTTCGTCTTCAGCCTCGCTTGGTGGCTCGTAGTAATCGGTCACCATTACGAGCTCGGCGTCGTCCTTGAAATGCATACTGCGTAACAGCTTGTCGAGCCTGACGACGGCAGCGCTGCTATCGGCCTTGACGACGTGACCGCCCCGCAGGTCCAGGCCGGCCGCGGACTGACCCGACATCGTGGCTGCGGCTTCGAGCAATTGCTTGCGGGCCGCGCGCGCCGCACGTAAGGCCGAATTGCCGGCGATAAATGTGGTGCGGCTGGCATGGACGCCGACGTCCCACGGCCCTATGGCCGAGTCATTGTTGACGATCGTGATGTCACCGATCGGTATGCCGAGTTCCTCGCTGACGATCTGGCAGAGGACGGCATCGATACCCTGGCCGATTTCCGAGGCGCCGGTGATCAGTGTTGCACGGGCATAGTCATCGAGCTTGAGTATGCTGCCGCAGCCGTCGCTTTTGTGGATCTTGGCACCGCCGGCGTTGTGGATCGACGAGGCGATGCCGATGCCGCGTTTGATGCGTCCGGGCTCTTCGCGCGCCGCGGCGTAGCCTGCATGTTTCTTGAGAAAATCGCTTTGTGATGCAGCAAGGCTGATGCAATCCGCCAGCGTGCAGTCGCGGAGCAATGCTTTCTGCGGCGTGACTTCTCCCGGCGCCTGGGCATTTTTCAGGCGAAACGCGACCGGATCCATGCCGACCGCTTCGGCGAGCATGTCCATCTGGGTTGCGGTGCAATACGTTGCCTGCACGTTACCGTATCCCCTGAACGCGCCGGCATAGGGGTGATTCGTATAAACGGACTGTGCCCGGAACCTGACGTTCGGCACCCGGTAGTGCCCGGCCATCGTGCGCATCATGATGATGGGGACGGTGGGTCCCCAGGATGTGTAAGCGCCGTTGTTGAGCAGGCAGTCCGCATCGCGGAACGTGAGCGTACCGTCATTTTTCACGCCCATTCGCAAGCGGACTTCCACTGGCTGGCGGGTCGGCGAGTTGATGAATTCTTCCTCGCGGGTGAATGTCAGCTTGACCGGTCTCTGTGTTTCTTTGGCCAGGAGCGCGCAAATCGGCTCGAACGGGTAGACGTCGAGTTTCGATCCGAAGGCGCCGCCAACGGGCGGTTGTATGACGCGGATATCTCCCGGGTGAATGCCGAGCGCCGGGGCCAGGTCCATCTTGTAGTTGTAGGGATACTGGGTCTGCGTGTAGATCGTGAGTTTGCCGTTCGCATCATAGTCCGCCACGACGCAGCCGGTCCCCATGCAACAATGAGTTACGTACGGCAAATCGAAATCGGTTTGCAGCACGACGTCAGAATCCGCTTCCGCGGCGTCGATATCACCGGCCGAAAATTCATACTTGAGCCCGAGGTTGCCGGGACGGTCATCGTGAATGACCGGGGCATCGTCATCGAGCGCATCGCGCGGCGAGTACACGGCGGGCAGGTCCTCGTAATCGACCCTGATGAGCCGAATCGCCTCAGCCGCTATTTCCTCGGTCTCCGCGGCGACGGCTGCAACCTCGTCGCGCGTGCATCGCACCTTGTCGCGCTTCAGCGGCACGTTATCGCGTCGGAAACCGAAGCGGAATTCTGGAATGTCCTCGCCCGTGAGTACTGCGTGCACGCCGGTCAGTGCTTTTGCCGCACTGGTGTCAACAGACTTGATGCGCGCATGCACGCGGTCGGTATGCAGGATCTTGCCGAACAGCATCCGCGGAAGGACGAGATCATTGATGTAGCGGGTACGGCCGACTGCCTTGTCCATCGCGTCCGGCTTCGGTACACCCTTGCCGATGATGCTGTCCTTCTCGACGATCGTCGTCGCTGGTTTCTCCTTGACCCGCACTTCCGTTACCGTGCTTCCAATTGTGCTTGTCATATTGAGCTCGCTTTTTTCGAGCCGGCCGCGACATCGGCAACGGCATCGATGACTTTCCGGTAACCCGTGCACCGGCAAATATTGCCTTCGAGGTTGCGCTTGATTTCCTCACGACTCAGGCCAGGGTTTTTTCGCACGAGGTATTTAGCCTGCATGATCATTCCGGGCATGCAGTAACCGCACTGGATGGCGCCATGCTCGACGAATGCGCGCTGCATCGGGTCCAGTTCCTCGCCGTCCCGGAGTCCTTCGATTGTCTCGACTTTCCGTCCGTCGCAATCCACGGCAAACATCAGGCACGAATTGACCGTGCGTTCATCGACGAGGATTGTGCACGCGCCGCATTCGCCCTCGCCACAAGCGAGTTTGGCGCCGGTCAAGTCGAGTTTGTCGCGCAGCATTGTCAGTGCGCTCATGTCCGGGGGCACGGTGACGCTTGTCGTGCGCCCATTCAAGGTGAATTCAATCTTGACTGGCAACATCTTGCAAAAGCCTCCTCGCGAAAACGCGAATGAGATGGGTGCGGTACCAGGCTGATGCCCGTACATCGTCAATGGGCACGGCTTCTTCCGCCGCCTGCTCGGACGCCCTCGCTATCAGCGATTCATCGAGTCGCTGTCCGTCGAGAGCGGCCTCGACCCGCAGCGCACGTATCGGCGTCGGTGCCGCCGCGCCAATGGCAACACGCACACCGTGCAGGGCGTCGTTTTTCAAAACGCCCGCGACGCCGAGCGATATCGTGGAAATCTCCAGCGCCGGCCGGGGACCCGACTTCAGGAATCGGGCAATGAAACCGTCTGCGGGAACTGCAAATTCGATTGCCGTCAGCAGTTCGTCCTTGCGTTTGTTTGTCATCCCTGGCCCGGCAAAGAATTCGGCTATGGGCATGAATCGGGAAACCACGACACCGTCGGACCAGCTGGCAAGCACCACTTCCGCGTCGAGCAGCAGCAGCGGAATGATCATGTCACCGGCGGGCGAAGCGTTGCACAGGTTGCCGCCAATCGTGGCTGCATTGCGTAACTGAGAACTGGCGAAATGGTCGGCTGCCTCAACGAGAACCGGTGAAATGGTCGCAAGTTCCTCGCTCTCGAGTATTTCGGCAATCGTAACCAGCGTTCCTATTCGGACCCTGCCCTTGAGGACCGAAATATCACCCAATCCTTGGATACGCCGAATGTTGAGGAGCGTATTCTCAAATTGGCGTTTTCCCGATTCGGTTTGTGGCATCAGATCGGTGCCACCTGCAAGTATCGTAACCTTGCCGCCGTGCATGAGACGCGTCGCTTCCTCGATGGTTGTCGGTGCCGAATATTGCTCGATCATTTACGTACTCTTGGTTTCAGAAACGGATGGGTTCTGCGTATCGTCCATAAACGCCGATCAGCTCATTGGTGATTTCGCCGATGGTTGCATAAGCCTGCACGGCGTCCATGATGGCCGGCATCACGTTGTTTCCCGCTTTCGCATCGTCGGCGACTCTTTTCAGGACTTGTTGGACGGCCGCCGCATCACGCGTGTCACGTAGCTCGTGCAGCCGCCTGATTTGCTGATCGGCATCTACCTGGCTGTACGGGTGAAACTCGACTGCCTTTTGTTCCTCGTCGATGCGGTGACAGTTGACGCCGACTTTGCGAATTTGCCCGCTCTCGATCTTTTGCAGGGTTTCGTATGCCTGGGCAGAAACCTGGGATTGGATCACGCCTTCGGATATCAGTTTGACGATTCCGCCATCGGCGTCTACCTGCGCCATCATGCTCTCCATTTCCTCACGCATCTGGTTCGTCAACGTTTCGACGTAGTAGGAACCGGCGAGCGGATCGACCGTGTCGCACAGGCCCATCTCCTCGATCAGCAGTTGCATCGTCCTGAGCGACAGTCGCTGCGCATATTCGGTCGGAATCGTATAGGCCTCGTCGTAGCAGCACAGCGCCATCGTCTGTGCGCCGGACAGGGCGCTGATCAGTGCGTAGTATGCGCCGCGCACGATGTTGAGTTCCGGTTGTTCCTTGGTGAGTCCGCTGCCGCCGCCGCCGGCGATCATGCGTAAGCCCATCGAGCGCAGATCTTTGGCGCCATAATCTTCCTTGATAATTTTTGCCCAGAGTGCGCGGCCGGCACGGAACTTCGCGACCTGCTCGAAGATGTTGCCGAAGATGTTGAAGTTGAAAGAGAGCCGCGAAGCGAATTCGTCGATGTCGAGCCCACGCGCGAGCGCATCATCGATATAGGCTTTCGCGATGCAGAACGCATAAGCCATTTCCTGTATGGGATTCGCGCCGGATTCGCGGATGTGATAACCGCAAATGCTGACCGGGCTGTACTTGGGCGCGTTCTTGGCGCAGTACTCGATCGTGTCTCCGACCAGCTTGATCGACGGAGCGACCGGGTAGACCCAGGTGCCGCGCCCGATGAATTCCTTCAGGATGTCGTTTTGCGCGGTGCCGCGCAGCGTCTTGATGTCGTAGCCCCGTTTCTGCGCCATCGCGAGGTACATCGCGATGCCGATCGCGGCGGAGCCGTTGACCGTCAACGACACCGTAATCTTGTCGAGCTCGATGCCATCGAATGCGATCTCGAAGTCACGCAGCGAGTCGACCGCCATGCCAACCCGGCCGATCTCCCCGCTGGCCAGCGGATCGTCAGAGTCGATGCCTATTTGTGATGGCAGATCGAACGCGACATTCAGTCCGGTCTGGCCATTTTCGATGAGGTACTTGAAACGCTTGTTCGTTTCCTGCGGGTTGGCAAAGCCGGTGTACTGGCGCATCGTCCAGGGGCGTTTGCGATACATCTCCGGGTGAATGCCACGCGTAAACGGATATTCGCCGGGAGTGCCCAGCATATTGAGTCCGCCGGACTTCTCTACATCGTCTGCCGTGTATACGGCATTGATCTCGATACCGGATTCGTTGATGACCCGGCCGTTACTGCCTTGTGTTGGTGATCTCATTGGAGCTTCTCGTTGAGGAAACTGACGATGTCGTCGAGTGGACTACCGACCGGAAACACGCCATCGAGCCCGATTGACTCGAGTTCGCCTTCATCTTCGGCCGGAATATTGCCGCCGATAATCCAGAGCTTGTCGGTGAGTTGCTTTTCTTCGAGCAGCGTCTTCAGGCGTTTGCAGAAATCGATGTGCGATCCGGCCATGCTGGACAGGCCGATCACGTCTACATTCTCCCTGCTGGCAGCCTCCGCAACCTGCTCCGGCGTCTGCCGCAGGCCCGTGTAAATGACGTCGAAACCCGCATCCATCAAGGCCCGCACGACAACCTTGGCACCGCGATCGTGACCATCGAGTCCCGGCTTGGCTATCAACACCCGTTTTGCCGACCTGTTCATGCCGACAGCTCCTTGGCGATGATGAGCTTCAGGATTTCACTCGTGCCACCGCCGATCAGCGTAAAGCGAATGTCCCGGAGGAATCGCTGCACGGGATACTCCATCGCGTATCCGTAGGAAGCCAGGATTCGCGCTGCCTGGTCGCAGACGCT
>JABAOH010050988.1_pt1 | contig 10706 bp, 14 predicted proteins | sample 7062181 | NCBI WGS metagenome assembly JABAOH01 (sample SAMN14538630, study PRJNA623070) | marine sediment metagenome | biome: marine biome [ENVO:00000428]; feature: marine pelagic biome [ENVO:01000023]; material: deep marine sediment [ENVO:00002113]; isolation source: pool of 5 deep marine... | reverse complement strand
GACAGAACCAAATACTGAACTAAAGCCATTTATTCCCCACATTCTCGGTATTTGTTCAGTCATGTCGAGCGAATGAATAAGTCGTATGCCTGTAGGGAAAGGCACCCCCATAACCAATCCAACTGGCAAAATTAGACCAACAGAGGCAAGAATTCTTACGATTATTGTCGCACCTAAAAGCTTATCAAAAACATTGGGAACGATCCAAAGGTAAAGAACTATCATTATAGCAATGATCAAGCTTGCTCCAATCAACTTAGTTATAAAGCCAACCTTTCTGATTCGCCCGCTTAAATAGCTGCCTATCCCTGCGCCTACAAGTAAAGAAAAAAGCAGTGTAGAAAGAGAATATATTGGCTGACCAAGGAACAGGGTAAATTTTTGTATCAATGGAATCTCGATCAACATAAAGCTTACCCCTATAGAAAAAAATAGATATCGAAATAGAAAATCCCTTCTGTATAAAACTCTTTTCCTCGGGGGTTTAAACCGGGGTTTNNAGCCCTTTTCTCATCTTATAGAAAAAAGGATTGTTATCACTATTAGCTTTTAAGTCAAAATTCGTTGCTTTTATCAATTCTTCTGGATTGTATTTTCCTTCTGCTAGGCCAAGAATGACTTCGTTCAACATTTGAACCGAAAGAACATGCCCCTCTCCCATAGGAATCCTATGTATATGTTGAGATATATGAGGAATGAACATGGACTCATTCTGATAATGCCGTTCAAGCATCGCTTTATTATGAATAATCTCTGCCTCTTCCCTTGTTATCGGGCTCTTTTTCAGCACGAAAACTTGATGCATAGGAGGACCAGTTATATAAATATGCTTTAGCGCTTGTTGAGAGGTTATGCCTTTTTGTTTAAAGGCCTCTAGAGCTAGAAATGTCAGCTTAAAAATTTCTAAGTCATGATGAGCGACAACAATAATTCGTCCATTTTCATTCAGATTTTCCAGGTAATCATTCATAGAATCTACTGTGAACAGGAAATTCTCAGACAAAGCATAACCTTCTGGACTTCTACTGGTCTTTGTGATGGGGATGCTTAAGAATATAATGTCAAATTTTTCGTTTGATCTCTTTAGGAAGCTTCGCCCCTCATCAACAATAATCGAAATGTTTTCGCTCTGATTAAAAATCCCTCCATTGTAATTCTTATATTTCCTGGCTAAATAGATAAGATCAGGATTTATCTCCACTGCTGTGATTTTATCCACCCCAGCAAGCTTTGCAGCTAAAATATCTCTCCCTCCTCCGGGACCAATCACTAAAACTGATCTTTTTTCTTCGGAGGGAAGCAGCGAAATTGGAAAATACCCCGTATAGTTATCTTTCAACTCAAGAACAGCATTATTTTTAATATCTTCAAAATCTCCATTAAATTTATACATCGAAGCTCCTGCTGTTCCATCAATAAAAAAGATCATTTCACTATCGTCCCCAGCGTTTCTAACCAAGTCAGTACGCCCAAAATGGCTCCACCTGGTTTCGGCTATTTGAACATCATAGAAAGGATGCTTCATTAATCGTAGCATGTCCTTTTGTGCTAAAGGGGAGAAAGGGATTGGACCAAGAAAGCCGAATAAAATATTCAAGAAAAGTAATATGAGAAGGGTGGCTGGTAAAGAACCTAAAGATATTATTTGCTTTATAATACTCCATTTCTCTCGATATTCTCTTATTAGTACTGAAGAAAGGCTCGCGAATAATCCTGCCATAAGGGCAACTGCGATGCCACCAAATTTCAAGGCGAAAATAATTAAAAGAGAACCGAGAGCAGCGCCCGCAAGGTCAACCGCATAGAGTTTGCTGCTGTTTTTGGCTAAGAGTTCAAAAGATGCGGATAAAAATATGCCTGAAAACAAAAAAGGGAGAAAGGCTAATAAAGAAGTGAAGTATATAACATTTAGTCCTGGCACAAGAACTATGAATAAAAGCATCAATAAAATGGCCAAGCCAAAACCTTGTCCTGAAATTTTTAGGGCTAGACCTTCATGCTTGCTCTGTTTAAGCTTAGTATGAAAGAAAATTCCTCCGGCCCCTATGCCCGAAATTGCAAGAGAAACAGCCAAGAACGCATAATGGTATTCATAGAGTACAGAAAATATCCTTGTTAGGCCGATCTCTAACAACAGAGTGGCCAAGGATATAAAAAATACTCCTAGAAAAATAGTAGATTTCTTGTTAGCATGTTTTATCATTTTTTAATCCCTACCTCCCGGTGAGGCCTTTCCTATTTGCTCTTTCACCAGATACGATAATTATTCTTTTTCTGAATCCACTTTTTCCTTCATTCATTGTTTACTCTTAGAATTGCCGCCTCTTCGATTTATCATGCAAATCCGTTGGAGGATCAGTTCCAATTACCTTTGCTTCATAAGTCTTTTTCTCTGCAGTTATGGATTGCATAAATTTTAAGGAGCGTTACTTCATTAAATACTTATTTACGGCTAGAGCTGCCTTTGCCCCCTCCCCAGAGGCGATGATTATCCTTTTGGCAAAAACATCTGTGACATCTCCTGCAGCAAATAAACCCGGAGTCTTTGTGCTGCAGTCAGGACTGATCTCAATTTCGCCTTTTTTATTCAGGTCAACAAGACCTCTGACAAGCGTAGAATTCGGAGAAAAACCAATGGCCACAAAAATCGCTTCAACTTCTATTTTCGATTTTTGGCGGCTTGATAGATCTTTAATCAAAATATTCTCAATCTTCTCTTTCCCTTCTATTTTAACTACGGCATTGTGATCAAAGACCTTCAGGCCCTTCATCAATCTCATTTCCTCACGCAGAACAGGATCTACAGTTAAAGGCTCTATAGAGATAATGACAACCTTACATTTATGCTTATAAAGTTCCGACACTATTTGCAGGGCTGAATTTCCACCGCCTATGACCGCTACCTTTTTTCCTGCAAGGAGGGGAATATCCTGGCTGGCCATATAACCGATTCCTTTTCTGCTAAACCTTCTCTCCCCTGGAACTCCCAATTTATTTCTCACCATACCAGTGGCAACAATCAAAGCTCTGGATTTGCAGACATCTCCTGATAGGGTTTTCAAGGAAAAATATTTCTTAAATTTTCGGATGGAAATCACGGTATCGATCTTGTGATCAATGTAATGATGATGGATCAGCTGATTTTTGAACTTATACAAAAGCTCAGGCCCGGTTATAAAGTCAAATCCCATATAATTTTTAATCTTCGTACTATCAGCAGCCTGTCCACCGATATCTTTCGATAAGAGGAGCGTATCTATCTTCAATATGGAAGCGTAGACTCCTGCGGCCAGTCCCGCTGGTCCACCTCCAAGAATAATCAAATCGTATTTTTGCTTAATTGAATAGGCTTTAGGCTTTTTCTTGAACTTCCCAAGACATCCATGTGAACAAAAATAAAATTTTTTTCCTCTAAAAAAAAAATTAAGTTTAGTAGCTTCCACTTTCATTTGACATACTGGATCCTTAAACATTTACCTGCTCCTAAGATTTTTAAATCTCGAAAATGTTATGTATGGGCAATTCAATCAGTCTCCTATGCCTCTCTGAGCGTATTTTAAACAATCCGCAACGAATTTTCATGTAGGCTCTTTATTTCTTCCGTCCATTACTTCTTCGTCTGTCATAAAAAAACAACATTCTGTCCCCTCTTGAATAGCGTTAATCTCTCTATTCTTGCTTTATAGATCGAGGCTATTTTCTTTTTAATGCAAGATTATACAAACTCGCAACAGTCGCCCCTATCAACCAGCCCAGGATAAAGATCTCTACAAATCCTATCACCATCTCATAAAAAGGCATATCTCTCCTTAAAATGGAAGTCACATCCACTCCATGCATCAGCGAATTAAAAAAGAAGATGGCCTCCTCTTTACTCAGCACAGCCATCACAAGAACACAGCCTAGGTACAAAAAAGCGAAGGTCGCTCCTATAGCAAAACCGAATCTTCTGATATCAATGGTGGCCATGGTGCCCCTCCTCATCTTCTCCCTTGCCTGATACCTTCTTATGTCCTCCTGTCATAAGCAAATGACAGCCGAACATAATAATTACGAACACAAACAGCGCCCACTCCCCTCTTATTCCAAAAAGAGGGAAAAAGAATATCAAGAGAATAGGCAAGATACATCCGATCAACATCCATAGTCCGTGTTTTTTCATCCAAAATCTCCCTTCCTTATAAATTTGTCTCGGCACCGTTTTGAACAAAAATAATATCTTCTGCCATCCCGATCAACAATTAATTTATTTCCATCTCTATGGACAGCCATTTTACATATTGGATCTACAAATTCGTTGTTTTCTCTTAAAGATGGAGGTTCATATTTCTCATAGAATGAATTGAATTCATCAAGAATAATCTTAACGTCATCAGTTTTCTCTGCTTTCAAACATTCGTGGATTAACTGTCTACAGGCAGAAACATCCAAAGAATATAAGATCTTTCGTGCAGACGGTATAATATGAAAATCAATACTTATATGTTCAAAACCTAATCCGACCAGTAGCGGCAGAAAATGAACATCAGATGCGATTTCACCGCAAATACTCAAGGGTTTATGTAATTCTTTCGCCGTTTCAACCATGCTCTTAAGCATTCTTAATGAAACAGGACTTTCTGGCCAACAGGATCTACCTACGTTGGCATTATTCCTGTCCACAGCAAAAAAATATTGCAGTAGATCGTTAGTTCCTACACTGGCAAAATCAACATAACGTAATAACTCTTTAAAATCCCAAACCGCCGAAGGAACTTCCACCAGTATACCTTGTAAGAAATTTTTATTGTACTCCATCCTCTCATTTTTTAAGGAACGTATTGCCTGCCTTAAAAGGTTCTGCACAAACAACAATTCATCAACATTTCCAATCATAGGGTATAAAATCCGAAGACCACTTGCATCAGCACCGGCCCTTAATATGGCTCTCATTTGAGTAATGATAATTTCGGGGTGAAACCGATAAATTCTATGGGCCCTAAATCCTAAATAATAATCTTCCTGTGGCCCAAAAGAAAAATAAGGTATTGTTTTATTTCCCCCTATATTTAAGGTCCTTACTGTAACCGGGAAATCTTTGGATTTCTTAAAAAGAGAAGAATAAATATGAACCTGCTCATCTTCGGTGGGAAAATCATCCTCCTTTTCCATAAATAAAATTTCTGTTCTGTATAACCCAACTCCTTCTACACCCTCTAAATCTTCTTTTATGATCTTAAGAGGATCAACTATATTTATCCATATCTTAATCGGTAACTTTGTTTTATCTATCTCACTCAATCTGAATGTTAACCCACTTGCCTCAATTATTTCGTCTTCATGTGGATTAATCACTACTTTTCCATTAATAGCATCAACAAATACCTCAATATTATTTCTCAAACCTAAACTATAAAGGTTCTCCACCTTAAGTACCGGAAGGCCAAATGATTTGGCTAAGATCGCTGCATGGGAAAGGGAAGTCCCTTTCTCTACGATAAATGCGTTCACTCCTTCTTTTTTTGCCTCTAACACCAAAGACGGAATTAACTCTTTTGTTGTCAGCACAGGATTATTAAGGTCTTTCAGAGACTTATTAAAAATAACAGAATCTTCTTTCGTTAACTTCTTTTTCATACCCGTTACGATATCTTTTACATCAGCAGCCCTTTGTNNTATGTGCTCAAGAGCAACCTCTGCAACCGGTCGATTAGTTTTTATCTTCTCGTGCACTCTTCTATGGAATCTTGCGTCTTTCATCAAAAATATATGAAATTGAATAATTTCCGCCTCTTCAAAAAAAGAATCTTTCTGCAATTTTTTAACCGCTTCTTCCAATTCATTTATGACATAATCAACCTCCTTTTCAAATCTTGCAATTTCCTCATCAGCATCACTACCGGACAAATTATCTTTAGAGGATGGAGAAGTAAATGTAAAATTAAAAAGGCATACCTCACCTTTTGCTACTCCTGGTGATATAATTTGACCTTTAATAACTCTTTTTTTCATAGCGGCTTTAACACCTCTTATCTCTTTGATCGTGGCATAAAAGCAGGAACTTTTCTCCTGTATTCTATAAATTCTTCGCTAAATTGTTTTTCTAAATCCCTTTCCTCTCTCTTTGCTAATCTAAAGTAAGCAAAGATCAATAGGGGCCACATCACAAGTGTAATCAGGGAAGGCCATTGAATTAAAAATCCAACAGTTATTAAAAACAGCCCCCCATATTGAGGATGTCTCACATAACTGTATATTCCATCAGTGACCAATTTATCTCCTTTCGCTTTATAAATCTTCATCCAACCTGAGTACATAAGATAAATCCCTAAAAATATAAGTCCATTGGTTATAATATGCAGAATGACCATGGCTGCGGGGATGTGAGCCAGGCCTAAAAAAACGAGAACAAGGTGCCCGCTTGGATGAGAAAATGGATCCAACACTGGATAACTTTTTCCCATCCAGGATGTGAGAAAGAATATCGTTAAAGGAAAACCATACATTTCAGTAAAAAGAGCAACCAAAAATCCTACGAATGCTCCCATAGAACGCCATTCGAATTTCTTCTTCGGTTTCAAAAATCCTATGGCAAAGAACAGGAAAAGAATAATATTGAAAACAACAACTGGCCACAAACCGTAAGCATAACCACCTAAAGATTCACCATGCATTGAATTCACTCCTTTAACACCTAATATTTTAATTGCATTTTCCTACCTAATTCGTCTTCCTTTTCCTTTTTTAATTAAAGGAACCTTGAAGGCATATTCAGGCTTTGCATATTTATCAGGATTCTGTTCAAATTCGGTCTGGCAAAGAGGACAACAGAGAAAATATCCATACCCTTCATACTTTATGAGAATTTGAGCCTTTTGTCGGTTTATCTTCTTACCACAGACTGGGTCCTTGTGAATTTTTTGTTTCATATGATTCTCCTTTTTACTTTCCTCGATTTCTTAAATTATCGTACGTTTTAAAAATATTTATCTTCTTTTTCTAAAGGAAATTTTTACTTCTTTTCATGAGCTACATATTTTTCAGGCTCTTTCGCTAGTTTCTCTTTGCATCCTAGGCTACAAAAATAATAAGTCTTGCCTTTATACTCAAATGTACCGCTTGTTGTATCTTTATCGAATTCCATCCCACAAACTAAGTCTTTCACCTTCTCTGCCATTTTTCTCACCTCCTTTTAATTAAGCATTTTATGATGGAATCAAATTTCTCTCACGATCCTTTAATAAAATATAAAATATACCTTGAAGCCTTTGGGTACATGAGGCTAGTAATAAATAGACTATTGAATGAATGATTAATCACTTTAACCTCTTTTAGTAACAAAAATGCTGTCTTCTGATATCTCTACATTATATGCCTCTAAGGGAGCGGGGGGAGGACCGGAAATAACATTTCCTGCTAGATCAAACCAGCCATTATGGCAGGGACAGTGAATTGTTTCTGTCTTGCTGTCGTAACGAACAGTGCAGGCAAGATGAGTACAGACCGCTGTAAAGGCCTTTAGTTCGCCTGATGACGTATAAATAAGGATTCCTGGAGCATTTCCAAATCTAAAGATTTTAAAAGAATTGGGAGTCAGCTCTCCAATTTTTGCTGCTTCAACCTTATTGACTCTCGCCTCAACTTGTTTAGGAGGCTTTAGGAAACGCAGTACAGGATAAAGAAAAGCTAGAATAGTACCGGCCAAGCTTGCTCCCAAAAATTTATTTACGAAATTTCTTCTCGATAATTTTGACATCGGCCTACTCATCCCTCTTAAATTAGGGGCAGTTTAAGGTCATACCCAGGACTCCATACAATGACCTTCTCCACAATGAGCAACAGGTCTCAAAAAATACTTTTTCGTGATCATCGTATTCTCCTTTATCTTTTAGATTTATTTCATTTTCTCAATACAAAAGGTCTTTCTTTTTCTGCTCAAACTCATTCTTATCTATCTCACCTGTCACATATCTGCGCTCCAATATCTTCAAGGCATTTTCCTCTATTTTAATTTCACCGCCTTGGTTCTGTGGGAAGACCCATTTGATGAGAAAAACTAACCCAACTATAAGGATAATCCAGAAAATCCACATGGATCCAAACATCATTTTATTTACCTCCTTAAATTAAAAGTCTGGTCCATTTTATTCACACTAATATATAATATAGGATACCCCCCTATGGTATGTCAAGCTTTTTTTATTATTTTTTTCTCTTTCCTCAGTAAAAAAGAGAAAAAGACTTGACACCGTGCTTAGGTTCATAGTTTATAATAAGTTTATGGAGATAAGAAAACGAAGCACTTACGATATCCAGGCGGCAGGCAAAGGATGTGGGCTAGCCGCTATATGCCCGATACAGGAAGCACTGGATGCTAAGGAAAGGAGGTAAAAGCATTGATTGCCAAGATCAAGAAAGACAAGAAATTGATAAACCTTCCTATACTTGGATCGCTCGTTTTAGCAATAATGGCTCATATCTGCTGTATTGCTCCTATTTTTCTTGGCGTACTTGGTGTAGGGGGTGGCAGTTTATTTTCAAAGTTTGCAAACCTTCGTACTTATCTTATGGGGATGACAGGTTTCTTTCTTGGTCTTGCCTTTTATCTAACTTATAAAAAAAGAAAAGTCAGATGCGAGGATGGAACCAGTAAAACCCGGAGAGTACCCAAATGGAACAAAATTTCTTTATGGATAGCAACAATATTAGTTGTATTTTTCCTGGCATTTCCCCACCTGGTTGGTTCACTGAACATAAGTTCTGGAAACGATCCAATGAAGGGCGAAATATCAGAGGTTACAATTACTGTTAAAGGAATGACAGGCACTAGCTGTGAATTCAATATTGAAAACGCAGTCAAGAAACTCGATGGAATAATAATAGTGAAAGCTGATTATAAGAAAGGCGAAGTCGATATTAAATTTGAAAAAGACAAGGTAAATATAAATGACATAACGGAAGCGATAAATAAATCTGGTTATAATGTAATTAATCAGTGATGTTAGGAGGTTAGGGAGAAAAAATTTCAGATGTGCCTTTTAGTTCTTTTATTACTCTGGTAGTTGTATGTTAGCTTCTTCTAGAAAAGATAGTTTTAGTCTCCTTTTTTAAAAATAGACTATTTAGTATCCAGAGTACTACAAGGACAATAATAATGACCGATGAAAAGATCAGCAGCAATGTTGTATACTGTTTCAATTTTGATATTTCGTAACCGAAGACCGTATATACTATAGTGGCGGGCAGCATTCCGATACCTGTCGCAAGCACAAAATGCCGTGTTCTAATAGTGCTCAGTCCTGCTGCATAACTTACCGTATCAAAGGACACATGCGGAAATAACCTCGCGAGAAGGACTATCATAAATCCGTGCCTTGTACTAATCCGCTCAACATATTCCATAATCTTCTTTTCACTCAATAATTTGCGAGCATAGTTATCAAAGAATCATCGCGCTATCCCATAGGATACTAGTGCCCCGCACATAGCACCTATCCAGGAGATAACCGTACCCCAGAACACACCGAACAATAACCCGTTTGCAGCTGTAATAAACATTGCCGGTAGAGGAGCGATAACTGATTGAAGGACCATAAGCAGGATGCTCATCAAAGGAGCAGCTATCCCCCATGATCTGATTATGTCCGAGATTTGGTCCAATGAATCGCTCAGTATTATTTTACATGTTCCTTCTATCTGATGATGGATTACAAAAAAGATAGCAAGATACGTAACAAAGATAACAGCATACAAAATGATATTCTTAAGTTTGGTAACCTTTGTTCTCGCAAAGGCAAGACCAATAATTGTTACTCCTATGAATAACAGCGTCAGACTATAAATCCCCACTATAGAGCTACCTCATATTATCTTTTACTATATTTTAACATAGGTGCTATAGGTTATTAATTGCCATCTTCAGGTTTCATGGACCTATTTAGCTATAGATCGAAGTGCCTGATTATCAACAGCCTGCATCTTTATCTATTTATTTCACAGCCCCTTTCTTTAGGGTCTTCGCAGCATGATGAAGGAGTTGCAGTTAAGTTGTCCAACTCGTTCTGCTCTGTAAATTTAGCCATTCCCCTCTTAAACTTCTCTTTTATTTTCTGAGATAAGCTAAAGCCTAACTCTTCTATGGATTTCTCGATCGTCTCAAAGTTTATCTTCCTGAGGTCATATTCGACTCTCACAAATCCCTTTTGACTATCAACATTTAGGGCGCTTATCCCTTCCTTTTTATTCAGGTACTCTTTTATCTTGTTTACATTCCCTTGATCCTTCATCCCGCCAACAGCAAACTTTCTTTTTTTTATTAAGGGCTCAGCCATTTCCTGTCACCTCCTTTGCATAAAAAATTTATTCATTACCTCTTTTTTTAACATTACCCAATTTATTAGGTTTCATATATCAGAGTGCTTATTTAGGACATATCAACCAAAGGGCAGTATTCCATTTCTGCCGGTCCTGATGCTTATTGCTTCCTCTACAGGAGAGATTGTAATTAAACCATCACCTTTGTATCCGGTTCTCGCATGCTTTAAAATTACCTCTTTGACTCTCTCTATACACTCATCCGTACAAATAAGCTCTATCTTCACCATTGTAGTGTATGTAGAGCCCAGTTCTGCCGATATCTCAAGCTCGTTAGGATCAATCTCATCCCCCAAAGCTTTGACATCAATGGCGCTGATTCTGGGCGCCTTCAATTCTTTCAAAGCATTTAT
>JABAOH010008295.1_pt1 | contig 10707 bp, 10 predicted proteins | sample 7062181 | NCBI WGS metagenome assembly JABAOH01 (sample SAMN14538630, study PRJNA623070) | marine sediment metagenome | biome: marine biome [ENVO:00000428]; feature: marine pelagic biome [ENVO:01000023]; material: deep marine sediment [ENVO:00002113]; isolation source: pool of 5 deep marine... | reverse complement strand
ACAGCTTCATGTAATTTGTCAGACTTACAATATTTGTGATTCAATATAAAATCTACTACTTCTCGACAACATTGTAATGAACACACAATACTTTCCGGTGTAAACATCTCTTCGGTAAATGAATTATGAGAGCAGATAGTTTTTATTATATCAATATTATCACTACTACACGCTATATTAAAACAATTTATTTGCTTATTATTATATTTATTAAATAGTTCAATATCAAAAAATTTGGAATCAAGAATAGCTTTCACCATATTTGCAGATTTTCTACATGCTAAAATAAGTGCAGTATCTCCATCTTTATTACTATGATTGACAAATTCTTTAGAGCATAGGTCACAATTCATAATATATTGGAAAATCTCTAAATCTTTTTCATCATTAATATTAGTATTTCTTATTATCTTCGTTAATAAATTTTCATTTTGATAATCTGTTGCAGAAAATAATTGATAATTACACTTTCCTGTTTCTATAATATTTACAATATAGTTTTTTCTAATACTGCAAAGTTTGAGAAGTATATTTGATCCATCAGGAAATATTTTTGATAATGTTTCTGTTTTACAAAAATCAGATTTCAAGAGTTCCATCGCCAAATCATCATTATCTATTAAACATAAAATTGCTGTAATCATTGGAACATTTTTAAAATACGATTGATCGAGAATTTCTTGGCTAAAATGTGGACTTTTTATAATATCATATGCTTTTACTGGATAGTAGTGGCATATATGCGCAAATGTGTTGTACCCATAACATGCCTTTTGTAATAAAAGTTCTGGAGTAATGTATGTCAGAACCTTATCTACTAATTCATTACTAATTACTAATTCGCCATCAGGTGTGTCTAAATTCTTCAATAACATCATTAATGCATTTCTACCATATTCATCTTGTTCGAATAGAATGTCTGGGGTAAAACATTTGCTTTCTAGAATACATTGGAGAGCTGATCCATCTGATTTTTCTGTTACTGTAATGATATATGGTTTAGCATTCTCTATTCCATTTGATACATCAGGCGAACACTTTTCATGATTGAGAATAAATCTTAATCCTTCTACATTTTTTTGTGCCAGTTCATTAAAAATTGTTTTTCCATTTATAGTATATCTTAATAAATTTGGATCAAAAAATTCTGAATTCATAATCTCTTTTAATAAATCAGTGTCATCACATATTTCAAATAGTATATTTGTCTTAACACCTGGAAATATTGTATATTCCGTGTCAAACATTTTTTTACTCATTTTCTCAGTTGAAAGAATATATGTTAATAGCGTTCTATTGTAGATGCCAGCCATTATAAATATATTTCCAAAAACTGGATGACATTTTTCAACTAAATCTTGAGAACAGTATTCTGATTCAAATATAGATGGAACTAGCTCAGGGTTATATAGTGTAGCTAACATAAGAGATGTAAAATTTTTATATTCCATATTTAAAATTTCAGGTGTCATTAATTGAGAATTTAATAGCCTTTCTGCAATCTCATCATTTTCCATACATGCTATATGAAATGGTGTTAGTCCATTACTATATGGTTTTATCATTGCCATTTCAATGCTTGGAATATTTTCTAAGGCGAACTTATAAATTTGTGGATTCAATGCAATTGTCATTAGAGAATTTAATCCGCCACGATGTTCTTCTTGCAGTTCTTCCATTCCAATTGTACCTGCATTAAATAATTCTATAAATGCTAGTGGATTTTGGTTCCTGCAAGCAGTTAATAAACATGATGAACCAAAACTATCTTTCCACAATACCATCTCCTTTTTAAAATGACTATTCTTAATCAAATATTTAATAGCCCGAGGTTCATAATAACAAGCCATCATAAGATAGATCCATAAAAATTTTTCCATGGGTACAAATGTCCAATTATTATTTGATGTCATAATATGGATAAGATAATTTATTCCATTTGGTGCATTATTAAGATATGCTTTGAAATTGTCATCAAATTCTTCCTCAAGAATGTCTTCCCTGCGAAGAATTTCTGTTGATGCATCAAATATGCTCTGTATAATAGCAGTTCTGAACATAATTTCTTCTGCACCTAAATCAGCATCATTATTAAAATCTCCTTGATATATCCACCCATTATTATCCCAGTCATTAATTGGAATATCTGGTCGCCTTAGTACCATATTATCATAGGGTTTTGAAATTCTTCTGGCATTAAAAATATTTTTGCTAACTGTTTGTTTGAAATTTGGAATCTCAAATTTTATATTAAATGGTGTAAACTTTTTCTTATCTTTTAAAATCTTATTTCGCGATGGTCTTTCATTAAGTAGATTTCTATGGGTTGATCTTAATGAATATCCACCAAAACCATATCTTCTTGGTGGTGGTATTGGTGGTGATATAGATTGCTCTATTTCCTCTTCCTCCATTTCTTCTTCCTCTTCTTCCTCTTCCTCTTCACTATCAACCTCTAACACTTCATCATATGTTAATATTTCCATTTGACTAGAATTTTCAACTTGTGCAACATCTTCAACGTCTAATTGATCATCTTCAAATATTTCATTATTTTCTTCGGCAAGAACATGAATATTTCTATTACCAGAATGACCAACACGATCTATGTTATTTAAATTCATCTGAACTAAATTGTTGTGGTAATTATCAATGTTTTGCTCACTATCAGAATAGACTTCTTCAGAATCCATTGAATTAGTTGGCTCTATATTTTCACTTTCCATTAACTAAATATTAGATTTTTAGCCTTTATATATTTATTTTTAAAATAAATATATTAAGAAGATTAAAATTTCAATTATTTTATAAAAATCAAAAAAATAAACATTGGATTATACACTCTCAATGCCAGAGTCACTCGATTCACTATCCTCCTTCTTTTCTGATTTAAAAATATCATCAAGATTAGTAATGTTATTAACATTTGGTTGTTGTGCAACATCATTTCTATCAGTAAATTTCAAATTATCGTCTTCTTCTATTTCATCATTATCGAATTTAATCAAACCTTTTTGTCTCAATATTACCGATTGTCTTTTATCATACTTAAGTTCAATATAACAATCTTGATCTTTTCCTGTAGCATCAACAGAAACTAAAATAATATCGCCAGGATTCATCCAAACTCTTTTTTTTAATTTACCTCTAATTATCGCACTTCTTTCTTTACCATCGGTGCATTCAACAAGAAGACGAGAACCACCCAATCTGCGAATTACTCTTGCATATTCTTGTCCATCTTCCGCATATTCAATCTGTTTGGTATAAAAATCATCCTCTGATATTCTCTTCCCACGCTTATGTTTCTTTCCACCTATTTTATTTCGCATCTTTGAACTTTATATATTTATTAAATATACTATTTTTGTATAATTAATAAAATAATTTATTTAATAAATTAATTATCAATTTTTTATAAGAGTTGGCCATTTTCTGTGTAGTAATTTCCAGTCCTAAAGTCAACCATATTACGTCTAGCTTTGCCGCATATTCTCTCTCTATAATTATCTCTGCAGACTGGGTTTTTAACTGATGGTCTGTAGTAAACATCTGCCAATGCTGTACAGTAGCGATCTGAAATGGCTAGACCACTATCTGAAAAACCTTCATTTTTTGAAACCATAAAATATAGAATTACGAACAATAGTACCAAACCCAAAAGAGGTAGATTACAAGAATTTTCCATTTCTTTATATATATATTGTGATAATAAAAAAACTATATTTTGGAGATTAAATATTGAAAATAATCAAACTCTTGGATTACCATTCTCATCCAAAAACCTAGTAAATTTTTTAATTATATCAGGATAATTTCCTTTGTTAAATTCTACTGATTGTTTAGCAAAGATTTTTCTTTCATCAGTTGACCTTACTATATGAGAAACTCCGCGTACATCATTATCCAACATGATAGATAAGAAACCAGTTAAAATGGCTTGTATATTCCACATTGCACTCCATTCATCAGAATGATATCCAGAATTTGATAAACATATTTTATCATTTTCAATAAATCTTCCACTTGGCGTTAACATCAAAAAATTTGGTGGTTTAAGAGGATATTCTCGATCATGAAGTATTTTACCTAAATAATAACCACCGTTATAATCACTAAATTCTGGACCTTTAATTAAAAAATACCAAACTAGTATATTATTTTCATCAGGATATGCTTCAAAATATTCATGAGGATCCTTTTTAAGAAGCCTAAAATCACCCTTTAATCGTTTTAATGTCATCTTTGATAAACCTTCCATTAGTAATATTTAATATGATTAATAATAAAAAATTAATATATTTAATTACTATATCAATTTTTTAAAATAGTTGTACTAAAAGTTTTCTTCTAACATAGGGTTCCTTTATTGAAACTACAATTCTTATTTTTACTTTCTGTAAAATTTTTATCTGTATATCTTCTGAATCATCATTCTTATTCTTTATAACTAACCTAGAATCATCCCAATAATAGTCAGTTGATAATTTTAATCTATCAGAGAATGCCTTGCATTCTAAATCTATTTTTAATTGTGGTACATATAATGTTAATATATTCTCATTTATCGAAATAACTATGCCAAATGTTTCAAGAATAGAATCATTATTATTATAGAGCTCATACACTTTATTTAGGCGACAAAATTCTCTTTCTGCTTGTTTAATATTTGAATGAGATATATTTAATGAATTACATAAATTGATATCTATATTTTTTGGTTCATAGGTATCATTAATTATATAATTAAGAACTCTGTGGACAACTATATCAACATATCTTCTAATTGGTGATGTAAAATGGGTATATATAGACTCACCCAAACCAACATGTTTAATATTTTCAACATTATTTGATAGATGATACTTTGCCTTTTCCATTTTCATAGTATTAATCATTTTAATTGCCATATTCATATCAATGCTATCAATGCTATTATTTTTATCTTCTAATAATACCTGTTTATCTTTAATACCACTATGGGATCTTATAATTGTCTTTTCAGGTAGTGTTTTTGATAATTTTTCCGCAACACTTACATTTGCTAATATCATAAATATTTCTACCATCTTATGAACATCATACTCTTCATTGGAATTAATCAGAAGTAACCTTTTTCCTTTTTGTTTATTATAAAAAACCTTACCAATTCTATATAATTTTCTAATTATTATTGCAATATCATTGGCATCACTATTTTCTACTATATTTTGAGCCTCATCATATGATAAGGCTTTCTTATTTATAATGATTCCTTTAATAAATTCAACATCCACTATTTCAAAGTTATTATTTAGTTTGAAAATAACAGAAAATGTTCTTCTTCTTTTTCCCTCCAGCAATGAACATATATCTGTTGCAAGTTTAGTTGGAAGCATATTCATCTGTTCATCCGGCAAATAGACACTTTCTCCTCGTATTTTTATCAGATTATCTAATTCAGAACCTTCGTCTATATATGATGATACATCTGCAATATGAATACCAAATTCCACACAACCATCAGTTAGATCTCTACAATGTAATGCATCATCAATATCTTTGCATCCGGGAGGATCAATACTAATAGTAGTCAAATGAGCAAAATCTTGCCTATGTTTTTCTGTTAAATCTCTCAAATAGTAATCAAGATTAATTCTGTTAATATTTTTCCATCTAATATCATATTTTAATTTTAAAAATTCGACTTCTGCATTGTAATCGCCAATATTTCCAATAATTCTTTCCAAGTTAGCAATCGGATATTTGTCACTAGTTTCCCATCTATCAAATCTGATTACAGCATATACATCTCTACTTTGCAATGGTTTGCGCGTTGAGACGGCAAATGGTGGGAACTTATTATTTAAGGGCATAAATTTTTTTCTTGGCATACCCTTTTTGGTTAAATTTAGAACTACTCTTGAGCTAAGACTTAAAATACCAATAATTGGTTTATTAAATCTCTTCACTATTTTTATTATTTTACTATTTTCTTGATTGTAAACAACTATATCACCATTTATAGCATTTAATGAATCTGTAGAATCTTGAATCACAAAAGATTTTTGTTCAGATTCAACATAACCATAATTAGAATATCCTATCAATTTATGGAATATTCCTACAATATCCATTCTTGACTATTTATTATAAAATATCTAATATTCTTTTAATTATTATTTCAAACTTTATGTCTTCCATTCAAATTCTAATATTCCTTTTATACTTATTCTATTTTCATCCTTAAATTCTAACATAGATTTTAATAAAATCATAAAAGAGTCACTATAATTATTTTCTTTTACTATCTCTTTAGCTATTTTCATATCAATATGCTTAAATTCATTTCTTCTATTAAAATTTGAACTGTAAAAAGATAGTTCATTTTTATATGGTAATTTTTTTGTTATTAATACATAGAAGATAATACCAAGAGCCCAGACATCAGATTTTTTTGAATATATTCCTAAATCGAAACTTTCTGGTGCAATATATTGAGAAGTGCCAAACATATCATCTGATATATATTCATTAATATCATTACAAATTTTTGATAGATCAAAATCAATTAATTTAATTTTCTTTTTATCATCAATTAGTATATTTTCTAATTTTAAATCACAGTGTAAAATATTAAAACCGTGCAAAAATTCAACAGCTTTTACAATCTGAATAAAAATTTCTTTAATATCATCCTCTCTTAGAAAATTTTTAATACTTGTTATATAATCCCATAAAGTAATACCATCTATAAATTCAAAAATAAAATAATTTATACAATTTTCATTATTAAATTCTACAAAATCAACAATATTTGGATGTTTTAGATTTTTCAGGATATTGTGGATTTGAAGTTCATGATTTTCTTCTGAATTAGCCATTTTTAATTTTAAAATATATCTTTTCTTATCTAATTTGGATCTAATAATATAGACTGCCTTTTTGCATTTTTCATATTTTATTCCAATTATTTCATAGTATTTCTGAAAATTATTGCTATGTTTTAGAGAAAATCCAATATTTGAAAAATCATAAAAAATTTCCTTTGTTGGTTTATTTTCACTTTTATTATTATTATATTTAATAAGGTTTAGATGTTTCATCTTATTTTTAAAAATAAGTCTGTTCATTATTTACTTATAATATATGTTAAAAAATTATTATAATATTTTAACACTAATCATTAAATATTTTACCTTATTCATTTGAAGTATCAGCATTGTTTTCATCACTTGTATTCTTTTTGTGATACAATCCTTGCTGAAATCCTTGCTGGAAACCAACCATATGGCCAGCCCTAAAACCTTCTCTATAAGCTACTCTTGCATTAGTGTATTGTGCACCTGGTGGTCTCTTATTTGGTCTTTTGAATGGTTTTACATCTAAAGATACATCATTTACTGTTGGCGGGTTGTTGAGAATCTTTTTATAATCTTCATATGATTCAACAATTACTATTCCAGTAGTCTTATTATTTTTAAAATTCACGAAACATGTTGATGGATTAAAATCACTAAATACTTCTTTCAACTGTTCATTTGAAGTTCCATTCTCTAGATTTCTAACAAATACATGGTAGTGTTTTAAATGTCCGTTATCCATTTTTTCTTTATCTTCGTTGTTGTATGGAGAAAATCTTAATGTTCTATCTTTTAGATTGATATCTGTTTTACCAATTAATTCTTGTGCTTGTTCAGGGGTTTGGAAAACAACAAAGCCAAAACCTCTAGACAACTTTGATTTGTATCTCATGATAATATCAGCAGTTACAAATCCATCTAAATCCTTAAAACAATCCTGAAATTCTTCTCTAGTACATTGGAATGGTACATTTCCAACAAAAACCTTATTACTCAATTGATTTTCACTCATAATTAATTAATTATAATTATAAGCTTTTTTTTATGTAGTTTTATAATAAATTAATAATTAAGTCATACCATACATAGATAGTTGTCTTGCACATCTTCCACAACATTGAGACAATGGATTACACCCTCCTTCACAGAAACAACAAACTCCAAATTCTGGAAAGTCAAATTCCTCAACATTAGTTTCCTCAACATTAGTTTCTTCACTAGTTTCTTCAGCTGGGCTCTTGTGTTGTTCGCAATAATCATCACCATTTAAAGCATTACGTTTACATTTTCTATCTCTCTTTGTTTTTTTATCGACAACAATATACTGGCAACGTTTTGCTTTTGGCATTTTTATTTAGAAAAATTTTATAATAAACATTCTTCTAAATTATTTAAAAAATCAATTTTTTGATTTAAATAATGATAATTATTTATGATCAATCAATTTTTTAATTCAAATAGTGGTATATTAGAAAGACACAATCTTTTTTAATTTGGTCAGTAACCGTCTTATCACTCATTGAAACCTGAACCAAAGAGGGTATGGTAAGATCATTAAATAGATAGTAATAATCATTATCTTTACTATCATCTCTTATCAAACAGTAATAATGGCCATTCTCCAAAGTATCTCCTTTGTGACATATGGCAGCTTGAAAAATCCATTCTCTTCTATTTAATTCATTTTGATTTTTGAAAGGAGAAATTTTCTTTTGAATAAAGATGTCAATATTATTTCTTACAATTTTAAAATTTCCTTCTTTATCAGCCACATTTTGAAATCTATTTATTCCCAATGCCATAATTTGTGGAATATTCATAATATTTTTAATGTCTAATGCTTTTACCATTTTTTCTGTTTTAACATTTTCGGTAATAACGAATCTTTTTACTTCTTTTGTATTGTCATACAACCATTTATCCAACATATCTCTGACCTTAATACTTTTTATATTATCATGAGGATATAATGGCAACGATAGTGGTATATATGGGATATCAGTTTCATTACCTATATCATCTGATGATTTTATTCCTTCTGTTATAGTTTCATTTTGAATTTTTATTTGTTTACCATTTAACTTTTCAAGTAGAAACATATAAAATTCACTAACATCTTGTTGCCTGAGTATTTCTTCTGAATTTTCTTTTTTCCATCCTAATTCATTACAAAAAAATCTTATTTGTTCCATTGTTTCCCTATCAACTGATTTAAATTCTCTTACTCTATCAACAAAATTACATTTAATAATTTCTTGAAGATATATTCCATTTACATCCCCCAAATCTGTTTTAAGAAGGTAATCACAATTACTAGATGAATTAAAAAATAACCCCATTAAAATGGAATCTATATAGCAGGAATTACCAATATTTGGTATTATGAAAAGTCCTGAATTATCCTTAATTGATTCCATCTATAATTAAAGAATCTATTTAATTATAGATATAAAATTTTATATATATAAATAAAAAATATCAAATTTTCTATAATAATTCTTTTATATTGATAGGCATCTCATCTATTTGAGTTTGATAGAATGTCTCTAGCTCTTCAATCTTCCAAGAGTCCTTATCTGTTACTAGATTAATTGCAGTACCTTTTCTACCATATCTACCACTTCTTCCAATTCTATGCAAATAACACTCCTTATTATTTGGCATATCATAATTAATCACAACTGATACTTGTTGAACGTCAATACCACGTGATAGAAGATCAGTTGAAATTAAAATCCTAGTTTCACCATTCCTATACTCATGCATAATTTTTTCTCTTTCAGTTGGACTTAAATCACTATGTATAACTGAGATTGTAAATTTCATAGCTTCTAGATTTGATTTTAACCAATCAGCCTTTCTTTTAGTATTTACATAAACAATAGATTGGCTAACTGATATGTTTCCATACAAATCACAAAAAGTTTCAAACTTGTTTGCTTCTTTTTCAACATTAATATAAAATTGTTGAATTCCTTCAAGAGTCAATTCTTCTATTTTTACTCGTATTTGTAATGGTTTATTCATAAATTTTTTAGTTATATCTAAAACAAATCTAGGCAATGTTGCTGAAAAAATACAAATTTGTGTTGAAGGTGGAATTTCCTCAACTATCTGCCTTATTTGATTTTGAAATCCAGGAGACAACATTTCATCTGCTTCATCAAGAATTAATAGCCTCAAGGATCTCATAGATAAAAATCCTCTATTAATCATATCTATAATTCTTCCAGGGGTACCAATTACAATAGTTGGGCCTTTTCGTAATTCATTTTTAGCATCATATATGTTGAGCCCACCTGTGCACAAAACAGGGGTTACCTTTTCATACTTCCCAATATCAGAGCAGACTCCATGTATCTGCCTTGCCAACTCTTTAGTATGTGCAATAATCATAGCCTGACATCCAGTTACACTGTCATCTATTTTTTGCAATGTACTAATAACAAATGTACCTGTCTTACCTGTTCCCGATTGAGACTGAGCAATAACATCATTGTTTTTTAAAATAGGCACGATTGCTTTCGACTGAATAGCCGATGGTTTTTCAAAACCATAACTGAAAATACCCCTTAGTAAGGTATCTTTTAAGTTCATGTCTTCGAAACTACTATATTTAGTAATTTCTTCAAATTCTGAATTCTGTATTCCATCCATTTATATTAAACTAATAATTATTATTTAAATAGTTTAAAAATTAATAATAATTTAGATTTGATTTCAATTTTTTATAATTAGCGATTACAATGAGATAATTATAAAAAATTGATTGATAAATAAGAAGAATGAGTATTTATGCTTAATCAATTTTTTATAATTAGCGATTACAATGAGATAATTATAAAAAATTGATTGATAAATAAGA
>JABAOH010009839.1_pt2 | contig 10711 bp, 12 predicted proteins | sample 7062181 | NCBI WGS metagenome assembly JABAOH01 (sample SAMN14538630, study PRJNA623070) | marine sediment metagenome | biome: marine biome [ENVO:00000428]; feature: marine pelagic biome [ENVO:01000023]; material: deep marine sediment [ENVO:00002113]; isolation source: pool of 5 deep marine... | reverse complement strand
TACAACGTGAATGTCGACAGATGCGACAACACGAAGGTCCTCGCCAGGGTCATCGTCGGCAACTACGTCCTGGGGAGGAGCCTCGTCAAGGTTGAGTCGGAGCGCAGACTCATGCGTGAGCAGATCGAGGCCATACGGGAGGTGACCCAGCGGCTCCTTGGCATCGGCATCATAGAGGAGTCAGACCGCCACCTCCTCCTGCAGTGCTCAATCGACCCAAACAACTTCCCGCTTGAGACCGTGGTGCGCCGCCTCTACGTCATAACCTCCATCATGTTCAAGGAGACACTGGACAGCCTTGTGGACGGCGACATGGAGCTCGCCAAGGACGCAATCACCAGGGAGTACGAGGCAGACACTATCTACTGGCTTCTCGCACGCCTCCTCGCCTCGGCCCAGCAGTCCCGCCAGGTCTCGGAGGGGATAGGCGTTAAGAACCCAATGGATATCGTCCAGCACAGTATAGTCGCTTGGTACTTGGAAATGATCGGCGACAGGGTCTATGACATAGCTACAAAGACTCTCGAGCTGCAGCAGATCAGGGTAGAGTCCGACGACAAGCTCATAGAGCATCTCACAGAGATAGGGATGATCACGTTCGCCATGTTCGACAAGGCCGTGAAGAGCATATTCGACAAGGATCTTGTCGTCGCCAGCGATGCCGTAGACCTCTTCGAGACAGTGGAGCGCGAAGAGAGCGGCCTCTTCAAGAGGTTTCAGAGCGCTAGCAGCCCGGACGTGACGGCGTTCGTCAGAGAGATAGCGTGGGACTTAAAGATCATCGCCGAGCACAGCTCGGCTATCGCCGAGATAGCGATAGACAGTGTCTTAAAGGACGAGAATGATGTATGTAAGATCGGAGATTCGGAACACGACGGTGAGTGATAAGCTCAAACGTCCTCCGAATTCCCAAATTAACCTTTAATTTTAATTTTCTCGCCGCTTTTTTTGGAAGAACAGTATCAACTAAGCGATATCTTGTATGTAATTTATATATGTTTTGATTGTTATATATATATTAGTATTTATTATAACGTTTAAGCCTTCGAGTGGCTTCAAATGATCCCGATATGGCAATAATAAAATAACTGTTACATACAATATCTGAGGCGCCATGAGCTTCGTCAAGGAGGTCTCCAAGTGGATCCTCGCCGGAATCGACGGCGTCATCGAGTCCATCGAAGATGATGATATAAACATGATGATAGAGGCCATCCTCGGAGCGAAGGATGGCAAGATTCTCCTCATCGGGACGGGCAGGAGCGGGTTCGTCGGCAGGGCCTTCGCCCTCCGCCTCATGCACCTAGGGTTTAACGTGTACGTGAGTGGCGAGACCATCACCCCCGCCCTTTCCCCTGAAGATCTGGTGATGGTTCTCTCTGGCTCGGGTACCACCACGACCGTCGTGGCGCAAGCTGAGGTCGCAAAGAAAATCGGCTCGAAGGTCGTGGCCGTGACGTCTCACCCCGATTCGCCACTGGCCAAATGCGCCGACGACATCGTCGTCGTGAAGGGCAGGACAAAGGTCGACCAGATCCGCGACTACGAGGGTAGACAGATCCGTGGCGAGTACGACAACGCGCCTCTTGGGACTATGTTCGAGCTTTCGGTGATGGTGTTCCTTGACTCCGTCATCGCCGAGCTCATGCAGAAGCTAGGCATACACGAGATCGACCTGAGGAGGAGGCACGCAAACACCGAGTGAAAATGCATTCCTCACGAAGACCTGCGTCTCATGTTCCTCTTTTAGCACTGACCCGTTGATGAAGAGTTATCAGTCCTTCGATCCGATACAAGGATTTCTGCTCAGTAAAAGGATTTAAAAGACCCCCTATTTGTGTGTATAGAGTAATCGGAACTAAAGGTCGACCGGTATGCCCAGGTTCAAGCAGACGAACGAGATCCTGAAGCTGATGTACGACAAGGAGCACATCAGGAACATCGGGATCATCGCCCACATAGACCACGGCAAGACTACGATGAGCGATAGCCTCCTCGCCATGGCGGGCCTCATGGCACCCGAGAGGGCAGGCGAGACGAGGGCCCTCGACTACCTCGAGGAGGAGCAGAGGAGGGGGATCACCATCAAGACGGCGAACATCAGCCTCCTCTACGAGGAGGATGGTGAGGCTTATGTCATCAACCTCATCGACACCCCCGGTCACGTGGACTTCTCGGGGAAGGTGACCAGGGCGCTTAGGGCGCTGGACGGATGCATCCTCCTCGTCGACGCCGTCGAGGAGTTCCAGATAATGACGGAGATACGGCTCAGGGTCGCCCTGACGGAGGGCGTGAAGCCGGTGCTCTACATCAACAAGTTCGACAGGCTCATCAAGGAGCTTAAGATGGACGCGGCCGCCGTCCAGAAGAAGCTCATCAGGATCATCAACCAGTTCAACACGATCGTCCAGACCTACGGGGACGAGCAGGTCAGGAACAAGTGGACCGTGAACGCCGCAGAGGGGACAGTGGCCTTCGGCTCCGCCCTGGATAGGTGGGGGTTCACCCTCCCGATGCTCCAGAAGAAGGGGCTGACCTTCAACGACATCGTCGAGTCCTACAGGGATGGGAAGCTCGAGAAGCTCCAGGAGCTTCTACCCCTCAGCGAGGCGATCCTCGAGATGGCGGTCCACAAGCTTCCCAACCCCGTCGAGGCACAGCCCTTCAGACTCCCTAGGATATGGAAGGGAGAGTTGGACGGCGAGATCGGGAAGGCGATGACTAGTCTAGACGACGATGGGCCCCTGGTCGTAGCTATAACGAACGTGATCATCGACCCACAGGCTGGCGTCGTCAGCACGGGCCGCATATTCTCGGGCACGATCGGGAAGGGAAGCGACGTCTACCTCCTGATGGCGAACAGGGAGTACAAGATCCAGCAGGTCAGCATCTACATGGGGCAGTACAGGGAGATCGTCGAGGCCATACCTTCCGGGAACCTAGTCGCACTCCTCGGCCTGGAGCAGGGCAGGGCCGGTGAGACGTTGGTGAGCTTCGATCACTTCGAGGGGGCCGTCGGGTTCGAGTCCATCAAGTACATCTCCGACCCGGTCCTGACTGTGGCCGTCGAGCCGAAGAGGCCGACTGACCTGCCGAGGCTCGTCGACGCTCTTCAGAAGCTCTCAATCCAGGACCCGAACCTCGTAGCGACGATAAACCAAGAGACAGGGGAGTACCTTCTATCCGGGATGGGGGAGCTCCACCTNNGAGCCCACCGTCGTGTACCGCGAGACCATCCAGTCGAAGGCAGGCCCGTTCATGGGGAAGAGCCCGAACAAGCACAACAGGGTCTGGTTCACCGTCGAACCACTTGAGAAGAACGTCGCCGATCTCATCACCGAGGGGGAGCTCAGCGAGATCAGCTCTAGGCGGATGAGGGAGGAGGTCCTGAACGAGAAGGCTGGCTGGACCATTAGGGAAGCCAGGCAGGTCCTGTCCGTCAACAAAAGCGTGAATATCCTGAGGGACATCACAGTCGGGATCCAGTACATGAGGGAGGTGAGGGACCACATCGCCGGGGGCTTCCAGTGGGCCTGCGAGGCCGGGCCCTACGCCGGGGAGGCGATCAGGGGGCTACAGGTCACCCTGACGGACATCCAGCTCCACGAGGACCCAGTCCACAGGGGGCCGGCCCAGATGATGCCTCCGGTAAGGCAGGCGCTCTTCGCGGCCCTCCTATCGGCTGACCCAACCCTTCTAGAGCCCGTGTATAAGATCCAGGTGCGCATACCGCCTGACGAGCTTGGGAACGTTACTGGGCTGCTCAGCAGGAAGAGGGGGAGCATCCACAGCGTCGAGCAACAGGGGCCGGCTGTGACCGTGACGGGGATGATCCCCGTAGCTGAAACCCTCGGCCTCTCCCAGGAGATGAGGGCCGCCACCTCTGGCAGCGCCTTCTGGCAGAGCACATTTGATCACTGGGCTCCGGTCCCGCCGAACCTCCTCGATGAGACGGTGCGGAAGGTTAGGACCCGTAAGGGGCTAGATCCGAGCTCTCCGCCGGCGAGCCGGTACATCGTCAGGGAGTAGGATAATCCCGCATCAGATCGATTAATTGTTCCTTTTCTTTGTTTTCAGAAAGATTGTCATGGCTGCGATAGCAATCGTGCTTGAGGCGACGCTGTATAGGGATGCCGCGGTAGGGCCGTAGACCTCCCAGAGGGTGCCTACTATCGCGTTGGCGGCGAAGAAGGCGGTGCCCACAGCGAGGTAGTAGACGCCGTAGGCCGTACCCCTCAGGCCGGGCTCTGCATACTCCGGGACGAGGGCCCGCTGGACCGTCTCCACGATTCCTATGTATATCCCATACGTGGCCGCGATGGCGTAGGCGGCCAGTATGATCCTCGGTATCGTAGGGATGAGGGCCGATGCGGCGAGGAAGGCGCCGTAGCCCAGGATGAGCACCTTCTCCTTTCCTATTCTATCTGAGAGGGCACCGGCCGGGATGGCGACGGCTGTGTGGGTGAGGTTCACGACGGCGTAAACTATCGGGATGAGGGAGTCGACGACTCCGGACTCCCTGGCGTTCAGGAGAACGAACGAGAAGTTGTAGGCGCCGAGGGAGAAGAGGCTGACGACGATGAGGAGCCTCGCGAAGTCTAGGGTGAATACGCTTCTAAACCCGCTGAGGGGCTGGAACTCGCCGGCTGGCTTTCCCGGGCTTTCTCTCACGAGTAATAGGATTATTATGAGGGCGGCGGTTCCCGGTATGAAGGAGAGCCAGAACACGCCCCTGGCGGTCATCCCCAAAGCGATCATCGCCGTGGAGGCGATGACGGGCCCGAGAATGGCCCCGAGCTGGTCTAATGTCCTGTGTATCCCGAAAGCGGCTCCCCGCCTTCCCCCAGCGACTGACTCGCTGATGAGGGCGTCCCTCGGGGCCGTCCTGACGCCCTTCCCGACCCTGTCAGCGACCCTTATGGTGAACGCGTCGATGGCTGTGTTGGCCGCTGCGAATAGTGGCTTCGCTGCGTTGGAGATGGCGTATCCGGTGAGGACGACCACCTTTCTCCTCCTGAATTTGTCTGAGAAGTAGCCAGAGACGGCGCGCAGACCGTAGCTGAGGGCCTCAGCGGTTCCCTCTATGAGGCCAAGGAGGGCCCTGTTAGAGCCCGGCAGTCCGAGGATAAACACTGGCAGGAGGCTGAATACCATCTCGCTGGAGACGTCGGTGAAGAAGCTCACGGCACCGAGGGCGTAGACGTTCCTCATTTCGTCCTTCTTGGTTTCGGTCATGGCTGTTCGAGGACTCCGGCTTTAGAAGCTATATTCTATGGGTCTTTGTGGCGTCCTGATAAAGGTTTTCGGATTGTATGTGATTAGTGCATAATGCGGTTTTCGATTTGGAATTCGTTGTTTAGTAGCATATTTTTGACAGGAATCTTTTTCGAAAGGTATCTTTTTCTCGTTCCTTTTTTGGGGGTTTTCGATTATTATAGTATTCCGCTAGACTCTCCCTCCCCTCCTCATATTTTATGACACACCGCTTGAGTCTGCGTCAGCTACAACTCATCCAAGGATGGCCTGAAGCTCTACGAGTTCAACGGGCTGAAGAACAGGAACAGGATATCAAGAATAGTTAAGGGCAAATACCCTAAGCTACTGTACGAAGAGTTGGATGGTCGTGGGCTCTTAGAAGTCGATAGGGATTGCATCGCAGAGTTCTGAACCTGTCTGGTGCTCGAATATAATATTTAAAGAGATTCCAATAAATGCTACATAAGCTCGTAACTCTTGCGGAAGCGTATCTCTTCGATCTAAAGTATAGTTGAAGTTCACATTTACATGCTATCGCATTTTTTCTAGCCGTTTACCCTGCTCTTCGACTATCGTTGCAAGCTCGTTCAATCGCTCGTTGATCGTCGAGAGAATTCCATGAAGCTCGCTGGATAGAGTGCTTACATCCTTGTGGTACTGGACGGCGTCAATCTTCTCAGCTAGAATCTGGGCTTCCTCAATCGCAGTCTCCTTTTTACGACTCCACCACGCCATGATTAAGAAAATTCCAACCTAACATAAAACACTATTCGCAGATATACCTACAGAATCACATAGAGTAAAATGCCACCCACGAAACCATCCTTACACATTGTTCTCTGAGATACTCCTTCCATATACGTGAGCAAACAAACATATTTTATAAATCTATAACTTTGATAAGAAACCTTTAGGCTTAATATTACGTCATGTCCAGTGTTGAAACCTATGTGACTTGTCCAACATGTGGGAATCTCATCAAGAAATCCGAGTTAAAGAGAATCGATGAACGTAAACAGATCTTTGATGAATTCGCCCCGAAATTCAATAGGATCAAGGAGAAATGGAGACGCGGTGAGATCACCATTTTGGAATACTGTAATAGAGTTAACCCCATATTGGACATAATAATGGAGTCTTTCGACCCCAAAAAGGATATGGGTCCCATTCAGACTGAATGAGAACTGCTTTGTCGCGGCAAATGTCCTTGAGTTGATGCGATCCAGCGTGCAGGAAAGGATCAAATACGTTATTCTCTTGGGTCAGGTATCGCCCTGATGCAGAGGAAGCTAGGACGCCNNGGAGGGGGTCGGTAATACCCTGGAGGGGGCGGCGGTAGGACGGGACAAGGAGGGGCTCCCCCCAGGTCCTCCACCACATCTCGACCTTCTCGACGCTCCAGTAGTCCCTCATCCCGATGTCCTTGATGAAGTCGAAGGCTGGGTGGCCGACGCTGAAGACGAGGGCCCCGTCGCCCCTTAGGACCCGCCTGAACTCCCTGAAGACGGGGACCCAGTCCTCTGTGTAGTCCATTACGAGGGCCGCGAGGACCAGATCCACCGAGTCATCGCCTAGGAAGCTTAGCGGCTCCCTCAGGTCGTGTAGCCTCACATCAACGGAGTCTCCCAGCCTATTTCTGGCGTGCTCCACCATCCTTGGGCTCGCGTCGAACGCTACAACCTCAGCACCTTGTTTAACCAGCCATTCGGAGTTGGACCCGGGGCCGCAACCGGCGTCTAGGACCCTTTTTCCCTCGACGGTTGGGATCAGGGAACGTGTGGCTGGCCTCTCCAGGTAGGCGTTGTGGGGCTTGGTATCGACCTGTTCCGCGTAGGCATCCGCCAGCCTTTCATAGGCGTCGTACGCAACAAACCGCTTCTTCTTGGGGTCCATGTCTTACCCTTTCAGCCACTTTGAGCCGGATATCGTTTTTGATGCCTCAAAACATACGAAAACGGTGGAAGCTTCGGTTACTTGAATATTGGCCGATGGTTGTCTGCTGGGTTCAGTACTAGAAAGCCGAGGATCTTTACCACTGGTGTATATGCGTCACCGATAAGTAGGATGAAGGTTCAAACAACCCTGTGAACTTGATGAAGGGAGAGGGGAAGAGCGAGACCGTCGAAAGATTCCTCAGTGTTGCAGTCCAGAGATGGGGCGAGGATGAGGTGGAGGCCATCAGGGTGGCCATCGAGAAGACAGCCGAGGCCGTCAGGGAGGTACAGAAGTTCAAAATAGACCCATTCGACGAGCCATGGAGGCCCCCCAAGGAGGGGTGACCGCCCTGGAAGCCCACAAGCTCACGGTGTCTGAGGCCTCGAGGCTCATCAGAGGAGGGAAACTGTCGCCCTCCGAACTCCTAGAGGGTCTCCTAGAACGCATCGACGCCCTAGAACCTAAGCTTGAGGCTTGGGTCACCGTCGACAGGGATGGAGCTCGGGTAGCGGCCTCGAGGCTCTCCAGGGAGGCTGAGGATGGGAGGATCAGGGGGCCCCTCCACGGGGTACCTGTCGGCGTCAAGGACATCTACTACACCGCCGGCCTCAAGACGACCATGGGGTCCCACATCTACAGGGACTTCGTGCCAGAGAAGGACGCAGAAACGGTGAGAATGCTGAAAGAGGCGGGCGCCGTCATCCTGGGGAAGACCGAGACCACCGAGTTCGCCGTGAGGGACCCCGCACCTACAAGGAACCCCTGGAACACTGAACACAGCCCGGGCGGCTCCAGCAGCGGCTCCGCCGCCGCCGTCTCCTCCGGCATGTGCCCTGTGGCCCTCGGCACCCAGACAGGCGGGTCGGTCATCCGCCCCGCGTCCTTCTGCGGCGTCGTAGGCATGAAGCCCACCTATGATCTGATTAGCCGTGATGGGATTTACCCCCTTAGCTGGAGCCTCGACCACGTCGGCTTCTTCACAAGGACGGTGGAGGACGCCGCCATCGTACTCGGAGTTCTGACCCGAGGCGACCCAAGGGCGGCTCCCTGGATCTTCGAAAGGACCGAGCCTCCGCGCCTTGGTTTTCTCCGGGGATACTTCCAGGAAAAAGCCAGGGAAGAGGTCTGGGATGGGTTCGAAGACGCCCTGGACAGGCTCAGCGGCTCTGGCGCAGAGGTCGTGGAGGTCCCCCAGCCAGGAAGCTTCAACGCCGCCCAAGCCTCCCACAGGGTGATCATGGCCTCCGAGGCTGCCTCGGTCCACGAGGGGGATTTCGAGATCAGGAGGGCGGAATACAGGGTCAACATAAGAGGGCATGTCTCTTCCGGGCTCCTGGCTCCCGCATCGGCGTATCTCCGGGCCCAACGGATCAGGGCTAAATTCATCCGAGAGGTCGAGGCGATCCTAGGTAGCGTAAACTGCCTCCTGACCCCGTCGGCCCCAACGCCCGCCCCCTGGGGCCTGGAGTCGACGGGAGACCCGGCCTTCAACTCGCCATGGAGCCTCTGCGGGTTCCCGACCATGACCGTCCCCTCGGGGCTTACCGGCGATGACCTCCCCCTCGGCGTCCAGCTGACGGCCCCAAACTTCCACGAAGGGGATCTCCTGGCTGTGGCCGAGTGGTGCGAGCGTTCACTGGGCTTCAAAGGCTCTAGGCCTGAACTATAGAATGAAGAAAGCGGTCGGATGCCTAGAAGAGTCGATCAGACGCTAGAGGAACCAGCCGAACAGCAGCCTATACAAAACGTGCTCGGCCACCGTCCTCAGCCTGGCCCTGCCGAAAACCCTGAAGTAGTTCTTCCCCATCGCCTCTATCAGGTCCCCGATGTCATACCTCGGCAGCATCGNNNTTGACCTCGAAGAGGTAGGTGTCGTAGTTGGGCACGAAATAGGGGAGGTCATCCCTCTGCTGCCCGAAGGCTCCCTCAGTCGCGGTGTACATCTCTACGACGGGTACATCACCGTACATCCTCCTCAGCCTTGGTGCGTACCTGTTCTGGATCTTGGCGACGCTCGTCGAGTAGATGACCCTGAGACCCCACAGATCTCGGGGGTAGACGCCATGCTCCTTTTTGAGGTACCTAGCGAAGCCAGTTTGCACTGGGGCGACTCCCATGACGCTGACAACCTCTGTGTCCTTGGCCCGCTGGTAGATGAACTCGTACCTCCGCTCCCAGTCCCTCTTGGTGAGGCCGGTCCGGAGGGCGTCTATCTCCTCCTGCCTAGGGACCAGGCTGAGCCCCATCATCATCGGGTTCAGCCTCGCGTACGTGCCGGAACTGAATCCGTAGACAAAATCGCGGCCCTTGACCCTCATGGTCTCTGTGTTTGAGGGGAACTGCAGGTTGAGCACGCCGCCCGCCAGCAGCTCAAGGCCCCCGTGCCTCTTGCTGAAGTTGAGAACCGCCCTGGAGCCACACCTGAATATGTCCCTCAGATGTCGCCCGGTGACAGGCAGGATCTTGGGCCTCCCCGTCGACCCCCGGGTCATCACCCAGGTCTCAGGCTCCTCTGCGAGGAAGGCCCCGTGGTCACCCTCCCTCTCCATCTCGATCCAGGGCATCAGGTCGATGTATGAAGCGGCCGGGAAGCCATCCCTGTACTCCTCCAACGTGGAGATAGATCCCGCCCCGAATTCCCGCCCGTACCTTGTCTTGGCGTAGTCTCCTAGAAGGCTCGCCAGTACCTCCTCCTGGTAGGCTTCGGGGTCCCTTATCGACTCCTTCCACGACGAGAGGTTCTCCTCGATTAGTCCCAGGGCTTCCTCGATCAAGTCGGCTACAACATGTGAAACCAACGATTAAATAATTAGGTTTCATCCCGGAAAATGCGAGTCGACGAGATCAGAGGAGGGACGGCATCAGCCGACCGTGCGATCCTCCGACCGCTCGATCAACCTTCCATTTCTCTTGGATATCTGCTCCTCCCACCACTCCATGAAGTTCCTGACGAACTCCTCGTAGCTCCCAGCCGTGGCCTTCCTCGGCACCAACATCACATACATTCTACGCTCCTTATCAGTGACGAACACGGCCAAGATCCATCTTTTCCAGATATATTAGGTATCTAGACCCGTGATCCATATCTGTGATACATGAAGCCTGAGACCAGGCATCCGTACTTGTTCCCGATCACACGATTAGAAACCCCTATTTTCCCTGGAGATCTAGGTTGTGTCGTTGGAGAAAGCAGAATTGGAGTACAGGGAGATCGTCGAGGGAGTTAGGATCCCGGTCCTCGGCATGGGAACTTGGGGCGTCGGGGGCAGGAACAAGGCCGACCGCTCCAGGGACGGCGCCGAGGTGGAGGCCCTCAGGGCCGGTATAGGGCTCGGGATGACTCACATTGACACCGCCGAGTACTACGGCGCCGGCCACGCCGAGGAGCTGGTGGGCGAGGCCATAGAGCCCTACGACAGGGGAGACCTCTTCATAACGACGAAGGTCTGGCCCAACCATCTCCAGCACGACGACCTCATCGACTCGATGAGGGCCAGCCTCAGGCGAATAGGCCAGGACT
>JABAOH010005264.1_pt1 | contig 10712 bp, 7 predicted proteins | sample 7062181 | NCBI WGS metagenome assembly JABAOH01 (sample SAMN14538630, study PRJNA623070) | marine sediment metagenome | biome: marine biome [ENVO:00000428]; feature: marine pelagic biome [ENVO:01000023]; material: deep marine sediment [ENVO:00002113]; isolation source: pool of 5 deep marine... | reverse complement strand
CCTATAATAATTTAATGGAATTAATTATTTAAATATAAAGAATTATGTTTAAAGAGTCAACAGAAATGATGTAATATTTTTGTAAGATTTGCGATTACACACGGAAAATTCTTTATATGAGTATGAACCAAATAGATATCACTCGATAAATCTTTTGCATTAAATCTCATTTCATGCTTTCCAGTATCAAAAAAGCTATTCATTAAAACCGCTACTTTCAGAACCATGATATTATAAATTGCAATAGTGAACTTATTCTATCTCACTCCCTTAACGATTAGCGAAGCGTTTGTGGGGACGGTTACTTTTGCGCGTTTTTGGGGTGTGTAACAAAAGGGTTGGTGATCAGAAAACAAAAGCAGAATGATTGATATTATACTTCGGACTCGTGTGTGATGTAATACAAAGTTTTAAAATTATGATTAACATTTTATTTGACATTTTGAAAATATTTTTATATATTTGCAAAAAGTTCATATTTAGAGGGTGAGAAGAAATAAATTGGTATTTATTCAAAACAATAAGCCTGTCTTGATAGAATTTAAGAACATATAAAACTCCATCTTATTTTTTCTCACCCCCTTTATAGCCAATATTGTGATGCAGAAAGTTCCGACTCTCAACCGAATCCGATGACTGCTCAATAGAACTTATCCTGATCACGCCGCCGAATTTCCCATCTGCACACAATGTTGTTGAATCGAATTTGTTGATAATTATGTCTAATGGCAAGAAAAATAAAACCAGAGATTCTCCAATGTGAAGTGTTTAAATATATCCATTTTTATGTTCCTATATATGGGAGCATTGGATGAAAATTCCTGCGTATAGGAAGTTCTTCTTACATATAGGAACAAAAAATAGGGCAGTATAATAACTCATTACTATGTTAGGTGTTTAAGGATTTCATGTACTGAATATTTAATAATTACAGAATCAAATAAGGAATTTAATATATATTTTCTAAAAAAGATCTTAGTGACAAGTTACTTATATCATAAAAATCTTAACTTTTCACTTCTAATAATTATTCTCGATCCAAGTATTAGGATTTCCGAAAATTTGCTTAATTTTGATATTGATTAACACCATGATTTGATCCGATACGTGGCACATAACCGAATTTTAGATGAAGACTGGAATTTTACATCGTTTTAGTACTTAAAATATAAATTCGATTGCGGATTGATATATTTTAGTCTAATTTTGATTGTGATAAAATGTCACATATTAAAAAATTGTTTTTACAATTACTTTTCCTGATCATAACTCCCTTTCTTTCTTTTTCATCTGTAGAATTAAACCAACATATTCAGGAATCAGAGGAAAATCGATTATCATATAATCTTTTTCCAATTATCATGTACGATTCCGACATCGGCTTCGGATTTGGCGGCAAAGGAATTGTAAAGAATTTATATCAAAAAAATGAGTCTTTCGATCTTATCTTTTTTGCCAGCACGAAAGGTGAACAATGGTACGTTTTTGCTTTTTCAATACCGGATTTTGAAATTCGCCAGGGGAAAAAATACGACCTGGCATTTGATGCGATTATTGAATTCGATAAATATTTAAAGAGTAATTTTTTCGGCTTTGGTAATAACTCAAAAGATAATGACTGGCAATTTCCCCGGGAGTTTACACGAATCGAAGTAAATCTAGGCCACGCATTTTCAAGAAGTATCATCTATGAAATTAAAGCATGTTATAATCATACCAGTGTCTATGATTACAAAATGGACAGTCCTTTTATGTCACCACAAATACCCGGAGAAGGAGAAAAACAGACCTTTTATCTATCATCAGGTTTGCGATGGGATACAAGAGATAGTCAGATTCATCCGCGAGATGGATGGAATTTGAAATTTAGAACTGACTTTGCATTAAAATGGCTTGGTGCTGATTATCGATTTAGCCGTTATCGGTTGGAAATCAATAAGTACCAGCCGCTATTTTCCGGTTTCCACATACTTGCGGCTCGTATTTGGGGGCAACACATTGATGGGACGGCTCCTTATTATGAGCAGAGCATAATTGGAGGCAGTAATACAGCCAGAGGCTATAAAGCCGATCGCTTTATCGACAGCGATATGTTGTTAAGCTCGCTGGAATATCGTTTTAAGATTTATAAAAATTATGGCGGTGTCTTATTTATTGATGGAGGAAGGGTCTTCTCAAATCTTACGAAAGAAATACTGACTGATTGGAAAATAAATTGGGGCTGGGGATTACGCTATTATTTAACTAATTTTACAGTGCGTTTCGATATGGGTATAAGTCCGGAAAGTACAAGAATTTTCTTTAATTTTGGTCACGTCTTCTAATCTGATTTTACTGGCACATTTAATTTGAGCAATTTGCTTCTCATTAACAAGTCATTTTATGGCAGGTATGTATCAATGGATATCTCAGGTAAAACAGTTGTTTTGACCGGTGCTTCAAGGGGTATCGGGCAGGCGTTAGCCAGAGAACTGGCTAAGTCCGGATGCAGATTGATGCTGACGGCTCTGGAAAGTGATGAACTTTCAATAATTTCCAAAGAACTTACAGCCCTTTCTGTTGAGGTTTCATCAATCGCTTTAGATCTGACTGATTCTGAAAAACGCAGAACCTTGATTCACTGGATTAAGAGTGCGCAACATCCGGTGGATATCCTTATAAATAATGCCGGAATGGGAGGCAATTTTGGAAGATTTATGAACCAGGACTGGACGAACATAGAGAAAACAATCTCACTAAATACAATGGCTCTGCTTCATCTGACGCGAGAGATCATATCGATCTTGAAAAATCGTCCGCAAGCAAAAATTGTAAACATCAGCTCAGGCATCGCCAGACTGCCCTATCCGGCGTTGGCAGTTTACGGGGCAACCAAAGGTTTTGTGTCGAGCTTTAGTGAGTCCCTTCTCTGTGAGCTTTCAAATACCAATGTGAGCGTTTTGTGTTTTCACCCTGGTTTTACCCGTACATCATTTATTGAAACCTCGAAAATGGACATGCAAAAGGTTCCTGGAATGTTAATTCATTCGCCGGAGGAGGTTGCCGTCCGCATTGTAAAAGCGATCAAAAAAGACAGGATTTGGGCCTTTTCTGATTTTCTAACCGGATTTTCAATACGTCTGGGCTTACTAATCCCGGAGCGCTTAAAAATATATCTATTCAAAGATTTATTTTGGAGGCTACCCGATGAAAAATAAAAAAAACATTTTTATTTACACAGTGATTGGATTTCTTATTTTGCTTTTCCTGCTTCTCTATTATGGGTATTGGTTCATGACTCAATGCAATACTCAATGGGCGGGGACCACCATTGAAGAAAAGAAAGAAATAGACCGTGCTGAAATTAAAAAAGAACTTCTATCAGATGTGGCATTTATGGCTGATACACTAGGTCCAAGAAATTTTCTGCACTATGAACAATTAGAACGATGCCGGGAATGGATAAAACAGAAATGGCAAGATCAGGGATATGAAGTAAAAGAACAGATTTTTGAGATGGACGGGAAAGAGTATTCCAATCTGGAAATCGAAATCAAAGGAAAGAAATCGCCTCATGAAATCATAATCATAAGTGATCAATACGATACACTGCCGGATTCACCTGGGGCAAATAACAACGCCAGCGGTGTCGCTGTTGTATTTCAATTAACAAAACTGTTAAAGGATTTTGTTCCGGATAAGACGCTGCGATTTGTAGCCTTCACCAATGAAGAAGACCCCATATTCGGAACCGAGCAAATGGGCAGCTACTATTATGCAAAACGGTCGGCTGAGAGAGGTGAGGATATCAAAATAATGTTATCGCTTGATGCGATTGGTTATTATACACAGGAGCCCGGTTCTCAAAACTTGCCTTGGCCTTTTTCAATATTTTATCCTGATAAGGGAAATTTTCTGGCTTTCATAGGTGATTTCAGTTCCAGAAAATATATGATTGACATTACAAGGGGATTTAAAAAAGGCAGTGCATTTCCCATTGAAGCCGGGGTGGTTCCGCAATGGGTAGAAGGAGCCAGTTGGTCCGATCATCAATCGTTCTGGATATTTGGTTATCCGGGTATGCAGGTAACCGATACAGGTGGATTTCGATCACCTTATCATACCACAAAAGAGGACACCATGGATAAAATGGACTTTGAAGCACTTACCAGCATTGTATTTGGAATGTACGGAGTTATTTTGGAGATTGCTTGACCATGATTGAAATAACGGTAAAATATCTTCTTTTTCACGGTTCTATCGTGCTTATGGCTGGTATTTTTACGGGCTTGTTCTTCTGGCTTGTCATTATTCTGGGCAAGGCTAATGAGTCAGTCCGTGCCTGGCGGGTGGCACATTCTGTTCTGATCGCAGACGGGCTGATGATGCTTATCGTCGGGCTCACGGTACCGCACCTGAATTTAAGTGCATTGGCTGTTTGGGTACTTGTAGTTGCTTTAATCCTATCTGGTTATGGATTCGTATTTGCTTTTATTATCGGTGCATGGAAAGGTATAAGAGGACTGACTCCAAAACCCTATGGCTTAAACACAATACTTTTTATCGGGCATTTTATAGGAGCCACAGGTTCTTTTATAGGAATTGCTATTTTGATTTATGGTCTGTTCACATCGCTTTAGGAATGAAAAAAACACCGGCTCCTGATGCTGAAAAAAGCGCCAAATATTAGGAAAGAGTTTTTGGAGGTAAATTTCGATGCCATCGTTTCTGGAAACCCTGAATTATTCATCCAGCAATGAGGATAGTAATTCAGAACTAAAAGCGCTTTGCATTGATAAAAATGATTCCATTCTTTCGATTACCGGAAGTGGCGCCCGTGCCCTTGATCTTCTTATCAAAAATCCTGCCAAGATTGTCTCAATTGATTTTAATCCCTGTCAAAACCACTTGTTAGAACTGAAAATTGCAGCTATTCAACATTTGGAATACCAAGAGTTTCTTGAGTTCTTAGGAGTGCGCCCATCTCAGAAAAGAATTCACGTATTTAATAATTTACGGCAATCGCTTTCCGCTGAAGCCAGGAATTTTTGGGATCAACAGATTACGATGATCGAAAAGGGTGTAATATACAAGGGACGTTGGGAAAAATATTTTTCGAATCTTGCTCGAATAGTCGGTATTATTCGTAAAAAGCTTCGCCTGAAATTGTTTGACAGTAAGAATATCCAAGATCAGGCAAACCTATGGAACGATGAATGGGATGATTTTCTTTGGCGTTTGTTTCTACGATTTATTTCGTCACGTTTTACCTGGAAAACTCTTTTCAGAGATCCCGGATTTTATCTTCATGTTCCTGCTCAATTCTCGATCTACAAATATCTCAGGGATCGATTTTCTTTTGCATTCAACAATATTGTTCTATATGAAAGTGCTTTTGCTACGTTGCTCTTTTTTGGTAAATATGAATCGGAGGGTGCTCTGCCGATCTACCTTCAAAGGGAACATTTTAAAACATTGAGAGATAATCTCTCATGTATTCAAATTATCACCCAATCGCTTTCAGAATGCCTTGAGTACCGTGGAAAGGAAACATTTCAAAAGTACTCTCTGTCTGATTTTTCCTCTTATACAAATGTCGATGATTACTCGAAGATATGGAAAGGGATTGTAAAGACCGCATCAGCGGGAGCAATTGTCTGTGAGCGCCAATTCCTTGTGAAACGTGATATCCCACAGGATGTGCAAGCAAACATTACCAGAATTGCTGAGCTTGAAAAAGAACTTATGGATCATGATGATTCCATTTTTTATACCTTTGTCATTGCTAAAATAAATTAAAATGAAAATTACACCCTATACCATTAAAGACAATGAAGCTGCTCTTGACCTTGAGGAGCAATGTGTTCAGGGAGAATCGATAGTTTTAAAATATCGGCGTCCAACGTTCCACGCACGGTCACAAGTATATGATAAATACAGAATTTTATGTGCTAAAATCGAAAACAAATTAGTTGGTATTACCGCCTGGACAGAAAAATCAGTCAGATTACACGGAGAATTGATCCGTGCCGTGTATACGTACGACCTGCGTGTTCATCCGGATTACAGGGCAAAGGGCGTTGCAATTCGTCTTGTAAGTGCCATGTTTGACAACATCGGACAGGATGTGGATTGCATCTATACTTTGATCGCAGGAGAAAATAAGCGCGCTCTCGGACTTGCTCAACAGATTTTTGGTATGACGTTAGCCATACCATTTACATACGCCATTGTACCCGTTTATAAAAAATTCAAGCAAGCAGATAATTATTTTCTTGCCAGTACTGAAGAAGTTCATAAACAATATTTTCAAACTAATAATCAAACAGATTTTATTCCTGAGTTCAATGAGAAAAAGATGGTTGGATATGTTGCAAGCATTATTTTAGCAAAGCCGAAAGTCGGAGGATGTTCTTTATGGACGAATGAGAATTTACTTGCTGAGCAAGTTGTGTCAATTCCTCGTTCCTATCGGATACAAAGATTCTTATCCAAACCATTGCGTCTGTTTGTAAAATTGCCATATATACCAGAACCGGCAGATATAATCCCAAGTTGGTTTCTCTATGACCTATATGCAGGAAGTGAAAAAGATTTTCGTAGTCTATTGGTATCGGTTAACAACATTGCCTATGAAAAGGAGCGTAAATATTTATATGCTCTTTTACAAAGTAACGATCAAATATTAGCTTTTATTAAAAGAGCAGGACACAAAATATTTACATTTCCCTATTATTTCCTGGCTAAAGGCCGAATAACTCCGTTACAAACAGATAAAATTTACATAGACGTCCGAGATTTATAGTAGATACCGATTAGCTATAGGATTGATCGAATATTTCGTTAAGTTAATGTTTGATGAAATATTGAAATATAATATCAACTATAAATGATGGGAATATGATCAAAAAGTATCTACAAGTAGTAAAAGAATATATTGGTTGGATTATAGTCATTTAAATTTCACACTTTTTGATTCTTTTAAATTCTTGTGTTTATTTATTATCTTGGGTTAGAGTCTTATTGGGGAGCTATCGCCTTTATTTTAATATATGTTGGTATCGCTATTTTAATTGCTTCACTTTTTAACATAATTTTTATGAAATTGAGGAAATGGAATATTAGGTAAAACACCTAACTTTGCTTATACCTGACGCGAGGGCGGTTTTGTAAAAATCCGAACGTTTGGAGCAACGGTGGAAGTTTGGTGCAAATCCAACGCTCTGTGGTTCTACGCCCTCGCGCAGGTGAAACTCACTAGCCAGAGGGATTTATCTTAGTAAAGTAATATTTCTTGTTATTAAGAAGAATTAAAAAGAGGAGACATATTATGAAATCAAAAAGGACACTTTTAAATATCGTTGTCATTCTCGTTATTCTAAGTCTCACTACCACTTGTTCGAAAAAACATGAAGCAATTGAAAAAATAATTCCCCCCAAAGCAGAAAAAACACCCAAGAAACTGATCATCCACGATCACACTCGCATTGATAATTACTATTGGCTCAACGAGAGGGAAAATTCCAAGGTCCTTGAGTACCTTGCTGCAGAGAATGCTTATCGGGACGCAGTCATGAAACCGACGGAAAAGCTGCAGAAAAAGCTTTATGATGAAATCATTAATAGGATCAAACAGGAAGACAGATCCGTTCCTTACTTTGATAACGGTTATTATTATTACTGGCGTTATACGAAAGGACAAGAATATCCGATTCATGCACGTAAGAAGGAGACTCTCGACGCTAAGGAAGAGGTTATGTTGAATGTTCCTGAAATGGCAGAGGGACACGGATATTACCGGGTGACCGGCTTGAACGTCAGCGAAGACAATCATTTTCTCGCATTTGGAGTGGACACGGTCAGTCGGCGAAAATACACCATCTACCTCAAAGACCTTCGGACAGGAGCTTTGCTCAAAGATGAGCTCCAAAATACCACGGGTTACGCTGTCTGGGCAAACGATAACAAGACTTTGTTCTACACCACCAAGGACAGCACGCTGCGCTCTCACAAGGTTTGGAGGCATCTGCTTGGAACAAATCCCGCAGAGGATGTGGAGATTTATCACGAAAAGGACAATACCTTCTCAGTTTATGCGTATAAAACCAAATCAGACAGATACATTGTTCTGGCTTCATACCACACGCTTTCCAGCGAAATGAGACTTATCGATGCCGTCAATCCTGAAAAGGAGTATGTAATATTTCATACCCGTGAGAGAGATCATGAATATCAAATATTTCACCATACAGACAAATTCTACATTTTGACCAACTGGGATGCCAAGAACTTTAGATTGATGGAAACTGAGATAGGCAAAACTGCCAAGTACTACTGGCAGGAAGTGATTCCCCATCGCAAGGACGTGCAGCTTGAGAACGTCACAGTGTTTAAAAATTTCCTGGTGCTTGGTGAACGCAAAGATGGAATTCGCCAAATTCGAGTTATTAATTTAACAGATCGATCCGATCATTACCTCGAATTCGATGAAGACGCGTATGTCGCATTCCCATCAGATAATCACGTGTTCGATACCAAGCTATTACGATATAAATATACCTCAATGACCACGCCGGTCTCGACGTTTGACTATGACATGTCATCAAAAGAAAGGACTCTTCTAAAAGTGGAAGAGGTTGGCGGCAAGTTTGATTGCAATGACTATCAATCGGAACGACTTTGGGCTACGGTTAGGGACAGTACTGTAGTCCCGATTTCTCTTGTTTACCGCAAGGGCTTAGTTAAAGACGGACAAAGTCCTTTACTTTTATATGGATACGGTTCCTATGGTGCCAGCATGGATCCCTACTTCAGCTCAGCAAGACTCAGTCTTTTGGATCGTGGATTTGTATTTGCAATGGCCCACATTCGCGGCGGCGCTGAAATGGGGAGATATTGGTATGAAGATGGTAAGCTGCTCAAGAAAAGAAATACATTCAGTGATTTCATCGATTGCGCTGAATTTCTTGTCGCCCAAAAATATACCAAGCCAGAAAAATTGTTTGCTATGGGCCGCAGTGCTGGTGGCTTACTGATGGGGGCGGTAGTGAACATGCGACCTGAACTCTTCAAGGGCATCATCGCGGGGGTGCCTTGGGTTGATGTTGTTACCACCATGCTCGATGAGAGCGTTCCGCTTACAACCGCAGAGTTCGATGAATGGGGCAATCCAAAAGACCAAAGGTACTACGAATACATGCTTTCGTATTCGCCATACGACAATGTCTCGGCTCAGGATTATCCAGCTATGTTTGTGACTACTGGTCTTCATGATTCGCAGGTACAATATTTTGAGCCAGTCAAGTGGGTGGCTAAACTACGTGATTTGAAAACCGATGATAACCTCATCGTTCTTGATGTGGATATGGAGTCAGGACACGGAGGGGCCTCAGGACGATTTAAACGGCATAAGCGAACAGCGATGGAGTATGCCTTTATGCTCCATCTTCTTAGTATGAGGAAGTAAAGGGTACAGCCCACATCTTTAATTTGAAAAAAATTCGAAACAATATATAGTTTTGTAAGTTGTGCATGACGAAGAATAATTTGAAAGAATTGCAATGCATTTGTTTTGTCGCAAGCATATTGGGCTAACAAACGTATTAACTTGACGCCTTAACTGTGTTTGTTATTTGAGTTACATTTACTATTAAAGTGTTAAATTATTTTTATTAATTATTTGTGTCCCTGTCGGCGCAAGTTATACGCCGTTCGTTAGGCATATATAAAAAAACTATTAACTAATAAATGCATACAAAGAAGTAAGCTTATAGACTTTCATTCATGTTAATAAAAGAGGTATGTACTCATGTTCCGAAAAATAATATTCATTGTGAAGATATTCTGTTTAATATTTATAATTATCTTTTCAGGCTGCGATAAAAATGAAACACCGACTGGTCCTCAGTTTAACAGCTTAGAGGAAGAAATAGATAATCTTGCAAACCAGTACGTTAAAGTAGGGGCTATGATTGGTGTCATTAATAAGCAACAGGAAAAGCTTGTCTTTTCTTACGGGACAAAATCTATCAATAACAATACGCCGCCTGACGCAAACACCGTTTTTGATATCGGCTCTATTACTAAAACTTTTACCACTACGCTACTTTCCGATATGGTTTTAAAAGGTGTTATTGATTTAATTGATACGGTTGGTCATTATTTACCTGACGGTCAAGTGACAATGCCAACTTACGATGGTGTTGAAATTACATTTGAGCACCTGGCAACTCATATGTCGGGTATTCCCAGAAGACCTCAAGAATCAAATTATCCGCTTCCGGAAGGGTATAATCCTCTTGATCCATATGCAGCTTATACAACCGAACATATTTACGATTATCTAACAAATTATTGTATATTGGAGTTTACACCCGGTACATGGTGGGGATATTCCAACACCGGAATGGGATTATTGGGACACACATTGGGTTTAATTGATGGAACATCTTATGAAAGCATATTGACGCGTAACATTTTTAATGTATTAGTCATGCAAAACAGTTCATTATTTTTTACTGAGCAACAGATAAGTAATCAAGCTCTTGGGCATGATTCCAATAGAAATATTGTACCTTTTTACACTGCAAATGATATTTTTCAAGGATGCGGAATGATTAAGTCCACACTAAATGATATGTTCAAATATCTGGAGGCAAATTTGGGTTTAATAGAGACTCCATTGAAGGACGCAATGGAAAGAGCACATAAACGTACGCCTGGAATTCATACAG
>JABAOH010007937.1_pt1 | contig 10713 bp, 11 predicted proteins | sample 7062181 | NCBI WGS metagenome assembly JABAOH01 (sample SAMN14538630, study PRJNA623070) | marine sediment metagenome | biome: marine biome [ENVO:00000428]; feature: marine pelagic biome [ENVO:01000023]; material: deep marine sediment [ENVO:00002113]; isolation source: pool of 5 deep marine... | reverse complement strand
TGACAACCACCGCCAGCCGCCAAGCACCCCGGCTGCTCAAGCCCGACCCCAGGCGGAAAGGCTATCGCTGCGCGCCAAGGTGGCACTCAGCAGCCGGGGTGCTGACCACCACCGCAACCGGTAACTCTGCGCCCCCTCATCAGCGCCGTCTTACAGCTGGCTCAGAAACTAAAAAAATGGGCGTCATCACCCCCGACGCCAATGGACTTTTATCGGTTCCTCTGACCCCCTCTGTCTCTGACAGGGCGCCGCAGGAACAGCGCCCCGGCGCCCAAGGCCAGGAGCGTAAGCGTTGCCGGTTCGGGGACCGCGGAGATCGGACGGCGAATTTCAACATGATTCCAGGCGTTCCAGAAAAACTCCTCCCCGTATGGGTTTGGCGGTGTGAGCGGCATGCTCAACACGCCTGCCTCATCAAATCGCAAGGCCACAACTTGCGTAATGTCGAACGGCCCACCCTCAAAATAAAGGAACCCGCTCTGGTTTCCCAAATTGTCCAGGTCCAGCCAGTACTCCTGCCACGTGTTCGGCGGCATGGACATGAACCAGCCAGCCGAGTTGCCATTCATGTCGATCATCTCGACCGACAGGTCCCAGATGCCCGGCGGTGCGAAGATCGAAAAGTGCATCTCAAGCCCGCTCAGGTCCGGGTCGACATCGTAGACGTACTCCCAGGCCCCAATCTGCAGATGGTCCGGATTGTTGATCGACGAATCCTGCCAGCTCATCACCAGCGACTGATGTTCCATACCCTGCCCGTCCGGGACGAATGCATCCGCCGGGCCGAGTCGCGTCGGCACGAGCGAAAACGGGACACCCTGCGTGTTGTAAAATTCTTGCGCTGCCTGAGTGAGAGATGCCGAGGCCCCGACCGCGGGTCGACCCGCCGAGGACTCAACCGGTCGTAGATCCGGCGCGGGCACAACCGGCCGGACGTTGCCATCATCGATGGCTTGTTGCCACGTGCGGTCGCCGCCTTCGCCGATCCTAAAAAGGGGGCTCGCCGACGCCGGCAAGGACACCGCAACTATCAACACAACGACAACAGGGATGACTTTTTTGTGGTGCATAACATAACCTCCTTTGCACTTCGCGCTGGTCTCAGGCTTCAGATCGATCGCAGCATCCCAAGCGCCAGCAGTGGTTCTAGTCATTCAACAGACGTTTTGACTCAAGAGACATTTGCAATAACTGGCGATCCCCCGTTCCTCACAGGCAAACAGCGGGTTACGAAAAAAACGCCTGACACGTTCAGCAATCGCCACCAGCAGCGATTGGAAAACGTTTCAGGCGTTCCAAAACATCAGGAGCTTTTTTTCAGAGTCCAGTTCCAATAAAAAACACCTACCAGAAACCTTGCTCGGCACACGGGCCGCAGGGTTCTGATAGGTGTTTTTTTAAGACTGGGTCTCGACCTAGGTTCTAAATTTCGCGGATAATTTCCCAAATCCAAGTTGGTTGATACGCATGTTGATGTGACTTTACAACTGCTGGGAGGGCATGTCAAGCATTTTTTTTTGATTTTCACGAAAAATGAGGCGGTGGCAAAAAAACGGCAAAAAAGTGTTTGCATTTGCTGAGGATTCCATGTAGGATCCTAGGGGTGCACGGCATACGCCGTCTGGTTTTGAGTTGAACACAGGTCGAGACCCCGCGAAAAAAGAGCAATGTTTGTCATCGCCCGCACGTTGGGTGCGGACCAGGCGATGGTGAACATTGCTTTTTTTGTTGACTGCAGAATCCCGGCTTACGGGACGATCAATCGTCAGCGAGTCAGAGAACCACTGCGAATTCTTAAAGCTGTCTGGACTCTCCTTTCCCTGTCGTGATTTCGGCAGGGGCCTGGCAGGGGATTCCTGGCAGCTTTTTTTGTAGAGCCACGAGCCAATGGCGAACGGGGACAGCACCGCCGTTTCTGCCCCCACAGTCTGCAGGTACCCGATTTTTTCATTTCTGGAGATTCCGACATGAGACAGCATTTTCCATGCGCACTGGCGTCCGCCGCTATGTATGCGTTTTTTTTGTTGACGCTGGCCCCACGTCCCGCCACCGCGATCGATGTCGCCGCTCTGGCGTGGTCTTTTGAGGGCACGGAGACCCCGGATATAGATTTCCAGATGGGCCCGGCTCCAATCACTGCGACTGCAACTCAAATGAGCGCCAATGGCCAAGCCGACGCGACCGCCACGCTGAACGGCACCACCAGCAGCCTGGGCGTGGCGGTGGCAGCAAATTCAGGTTTCATCTTGCAAACTGCCGCCGCCGCGTTCACCGAATCGTTTACGTTCACCCAGGCCGGCGATGTCGACTTCACGTTCGACATCGATGGCACCGTTAGCGGCTCGAAAACCGACATGGTCACCCTCACGCTGGGCGCCAGCGTTGATATTAGCGCTACAGACGACCTGACCATGCTTCCGATCTTCATCGACAGCCAGATGGTCAGCAGCGGGATGACTTCGTTGAGCGTCGGTCCGATTCCATTTGAAGCGGACGTCTCTAAGGATGTCAGTTTTGTGCTTGTCGCCACTGGCTCGCTGTTAGACACGGGCGACTACGACGCCGATTTTTTGAATACCGCCACGCTCACCGCCGTCAGCAGCCCCTATCTTGCCAGCACCGGATCGGGCAACACGTATGGCACGGCTGTCGCTCAGATTCCCGAGCCTTCCGCGCTGGTGCTGACCGCGATCGGCCTGCTGATCCTGGGTTGGATACCACGGAGGCGACGCAGACTGCGTTGAAAGCCAGTCCATCGCCCAGCCGGTTAAGAGTCAGGGCAACCTGGGCTTTTCCCTAAATTAGCAGCCGGGTCCGGTCCATTTTCGCTGCCGGCAACCGGTTGGATTGACCCGTGCCGGCCTGCAACATGGGCCTGACCGGTTCGGCCCGTTTTGGGTTAGGGACGCCAGTCAGGGAACCGGCTTCACAGAAGCCGGCTACAGGATTTAGAAGCCGGCGACAGGATGGGGGAGAGGCCGGTCGTCCATGGTTCAGTGCATCTGTGCCAGCTGGGCGACTACCGTCTCGGGACGCACGCGGACCCGCAAGTTTGGGGTCAGCATCCGCCAGGCAATTTTTCCTTCCCGGTCGACAAGGAATACGGCGGGTCGGGCGATATCGCCGCCGTCCAGACTGGCGCCCGAATGGCGCAGTCCGAACGCGTCCATGGCCTGGCCATCTTGATCGGACAGCAAAGGAAATTCGATCTTTGCCGCCTGAGAAAAGTCTTGGTTTTCTGTGGGGGTGTCGGCACTGATGCCCAGGACTTCCGCATCCAGCGCTTTGATTTCGTCATAGCGTGACTGCAAACCTTGCAGTTCGGAAACACAGAAGGGTCACCAGAAACCTCGATAAAAAACCAGCACGACCTTTTGGCCGCGATAGTCACTCAGCCGGACCGTGTGCTGGTTTTGGTCTTGCAAAGCGAACTCGGCAGCGACCGTTTGGATCTGCGCCACACCGCGATCTGCGGGCAGTTGATAGGAAAGGTAGAAGATATAGGTCGTGAACAGGCCCGTCAGGGCCAGGGAAAAAAGCAGCGCAAGGGCGGCCGCGATCTTGGCCCCCAAAGTCCGACCCTGGTCGAATGCACGCCGCACACCCCAGGCCACGAGGAGCAGACCCGCCAGGACCAGCGGCAGGTTCAACCAGGGAAAGTCCCGCAGTAGCGGATACCGGACAAATACCAGAAAGTAACTGGTCGCCCCAACGACGACCAGCACAAATCCCAACCAGACGGGGTGGTTCCAGCCGCGTGCCGCACCCCGGACCGTCTCCGGACCATTTAAGTTAGCTGCATTCATGAGATGAATTATCCGCCGCCGCAGGCTGGGTTGGCCACCCCATTGGTCCTGGCCCTCGTTCAGGCTGTTCGTTCAGGCTGCGCGTTCAGGCTGCGCGTTCAGGCTGCAGAGAGGCCGGTGGGGGCCACCATCCGTGCCGATCCGCAGCCGCGACAAACCGCTGAATTGCTGCAGGACTGGAATGCCCAGCCACGGTCATGCAAAGTACCTGTGCAAAAACGCGGTGACGCGTTGGGGGCTGACGATGCCCACCAGCTGATCGTCCAGGTTCAAGACGGGCACATGCCGATAACCGGCCACGGCCATAACAGCCAAGGCGGCGGCAGGGGAGTCGGTTTCGTAGACGTAAATCGGGTTGTTGGTCATCACCTCGCTGACCGGTTGATCCTTCAGCTGATCATATTCCTCAGCGACCCGGCTGAGAACATCGCGATCGGAAAAGACGCCGACCAGCTTGCCTTCCTGTTCGACCAGCAGGCAGGCCACGTGCAAGCCAGCCAGTTTTTCCACGGCGGCCTGCACGGGCGTGTCGGGAGGAATGCGGACGTAAGGTTCGTGGCGGATGGCAGATACGGTCTCCTCGGCCAACGCTTGTTCCAACGGATCCTCATAAGTTTTCGGCTCGTAATTTTCCAACGGGTCTTGAAAGTCTTCTGGCGATGGAAATTGTGAGTCGGACATAATCAGGCTCCTTCACGGTCCTGCGGATACGGCTTGCCGCCAATGCGTTGCACCATGACCTGGCCCGGAAAGTGATCGGCGACGTATTCCATCAGGCCTTTCTGGCCGGTCAACCCGACCAGCCGGTCTTGCTGGTCCACCACGCACAGGAAGCGGACATTCTTCAGTTCCATCGCTTCCAGCACATCCGCAATCGGGTCGGTCAACCGCACCCACGGCCACTGTTCGGCCATATGCTGTTCAATCGGATGGTCGAGGCTCACGGCGTTCTGCGCCAGAAGTTGCGTAAGCATACTTTCGGTGAACATCCCGATGGGCTTGCGGTCCGGGTCGACAACCACGGTGCAACCAAGTTTCTTTTCGCGCATTTTCGCAATTGCCTCGCGCAGCGTCGTACCCCGCTCGGCCGTCACCGGTTCGCGCAGCGCCAGCTGGCTGACCGGTTCTTTTTGGATGTTTTCTTGTAGGCCCATAACTGCGATCTCTGGGTCGATAGGAATCCTGGCGGATGTTGCTGGGCGGCGGTTCGCGCCCGCCATCAAATTACCCCACCCGTGCCGGGGTGACCAGCCACATCGGCGTCGCTACCGGGCCGGAGCCTGTGAAAGGGGGCCCCGGTTCGTTTCCGGCCCCAGCTGCGTTGGCCAGGTCGGAATCCATTCCGGGGTGGCGATTCCTGGGGCTGGCGCCCCAGGCTGTTTCCTGTCGCCGCGTTGCGGCGGGTGGAGCCGGTCCGGCTGGATATACCCGCAGAACACCGCAGCCTCAGATCGCTTTCCTGATTGTGGGGGTGTATTCAGGAGGGGAGCGGAGGGGGTTCAGGTTTCAACCAGATGACAGCGAACCTGATGACCATGACCGACGTCATGGAGGAGGGGTTCTTCCTGGTGACAGCGGTCGATGACGGCCTCACAGCGGGTACAGAATTTACAGCCGCTGGGCAAATCCATAATGGACGGGACGTTGCCGGGAATGGTGTGCAGCCGCTGCACGGTCTTGGCTTGCAGGGAGGGCAGGGAGTTCAACAGGCCTTGGGTGTAGGGATGCTGGGGCTGGCGAAAAATCTGTTGGACGGTCCCGACTTCCTGGACTTTGCCGCCGTACATGACAATCACTCGATCGCAGGTTTCCGCCACGACGGCCAGATCGTGAGTGATAAGAATGATGGCTCCTCCTTCGTGCTGATCCTTCAGTTCCAGCATGAGGTCCAGAATTTGTGCTTGCGTGGTGACATCCAGTGCCGTGGTCGGTTCGTCGGCGATCAGCAATTGTGGATTGCAGCAGAGGGCCATGGCAATCATGGCCCGCTGCCGCATGCCACCGGAGAACTGGTGGGGGAACTGTTTCATGCGCTGAGCGGCGTCGGGAATTTTCACGCGGACCAGCATTTCGACAGCTCGCTGGTACGCCTCCTGTTTGCTGATCTGCGGATTGTGGGTCCGCAAGGTTTCGATGATCTGGAACCCGACGGTAAAAACGGGATTCAGGGCCGTCATGGGCTCTTGAAAGATCATGGCCATTTCGTTGCCGCGGATCTGCCACATCTCCGGGTAGGACTTTTTCAGCAGATCTTCGCCTTCGTAGATGACCTGGCCTCCGGCGTTGAATCCGGGCGGTTCGGGGACCAGCCGCAGGACGGACAAGGCGGTGACGCTCTTGCCGGAGCCCGATTCGCCGACGATACCCAGCACTTCGCCTGGAAAGACCTTGAAAGACACGCCATCCACCGCCTTGGCGACGCCACCTTCGACGCGAAAATAGGTCTTCAGGTCGCGGACTTCCAGCAGCGTTCCCGCTGGCTTGTCGCTTCCCGCGGACGTGTTGTCTTTTCCCATGGCCATCAACGCAACCTGCTGTAGACTTTCGGATCAAACGCCTCGCGCACGGCTTCGCCGATGAATACGATCAGCTGCAGAGTGACAAACAGCATGCCCAGGGGAAACACGACCAGGTGCCACTTGGTAAAGCCGCTGTCTTTCGCTTGCCGCAACAATTCGCCCCAGCTGGGCGTGGGTGCCGGCAAACCGAAGCCGAGGAAATCGAGCGAAACCAGGGCGCCGATGGTTCCTACGATGGCAAAGGGTGCGAAGGCGATAATGGGTGTCAACGCATTGGGCAGGATATGCTTGACCATGATCGCCGCGTGGGGTTCGCCCACAGCGATGGCGGCCTGCACGTAATCCTTGGCTTTTTCCCGGTAGAACTCGCCCCGCACGTAGTAGGTGATCGTCATCCAGCCAAAGAGGGAGAGGATGCCCACCAGGATGGCAAAGTTCGGCTTGAACAGTGCCGCCAGGATCATGACCGTATACAAGAATGGCACGGCGCTCCAGATTTCCACCAATCGCAGGCCGATCATGTCCAGCCAGCGGCCGAAGTATCCCAAAAAGGCGCCCACGAGGGTCCCGATCGAGTAGGCGACCAGCACGACCACCAGGGCGAAGGTTATCGAGACCCGGTATCCGTAAGCCAGGCGAATAAAAACGTCGCGGCCGGCCGTGTCGGTACCCATCCAATGACCCGGCATGGGTGGCGCCGGCGGGGTGCCAGTCTGTTCGATCTTCTCATAGGGGCTCCACGGAAAAAACGGCATCACGACCCAATCGCCGCTCTGGTCCGCCGCGAATTGCCGTTGCAGCGCGCGGTAATCGACCTCCGCGCCCAGCGGGACGGCTTGGCCATCAATCTCTGTCTGTCCCAGTTCGCCGGCCGGAATGATGTGGCTGGATCCCAGGCCGAAGGTATCGTAGGCGTACGAGCGCAACATGGGGAAATACCAGGCGCCGTCATAGCGGACCAGCAGCGCACGATTGCCCATGACCAGCGGCAAGAGAAAAGAAAAAGCGTAAGCCCCGATGAGCACCAAAAAGCTGTAATACCCCCGCTTGATACGACGAAATCGCTGCAAGCGCAGCTGCAGCAAGGATCTCGATTTGGCGGCCGGCACGGTTGTATCTCCAGAAACTGGTGAACGATCGTTCGGCATTCCCTGGCCCCTGTCCAGGCAGCTGAAAAAACCTGGAGCCGAACGGAATGACTAAGCCCCCCTACGGCGGCTCACCCCAAAAAAAAAGAGCACTTCTAGCTCGGCTTAAAAAAACCTCATTCAAAACGAATCCGTGGATCGATCAAGGCGTAAAGCACGTCGGACATAATATTGCCAAACAGCAGCAGGAGGGTATTAATGGCCAAAACTCCCATGACGACCGCGTAGTCCCGTCCCGTAATCGCGGTGAAGCCCAAGAGTCCCAAGCCGTCGATGTTGAACACCAGTTCGATCAGGTAGGACCCCGCCATCAGCAGTCCCAAGGCATGTCCCAGTCCGGTGGCCAGGGGGATCAGCGAATTGCGCAAGGTGTGCAGGAATATCACCCGCCGCGGAGCCAATCCTTTGGCAAAAGCGGTGCGGACATAATCCTGTCCCAGGTTCTCCATCAGCGAGTTTTTGGTCAGCACCGTGAGGGCCGCGAACGAGCCCATCATGTAGCAGAAGACTGGCAGCAACATGTGCCACACGCGATCGATCGCCTTGGCGGCCGGTGAGAGGTACGACCAATCAAAGTCGCCAAAATCGTCCGCCGCCGCTTGGGGATCCTGGATTTGCCTGGCCAGCCATGGCAAAGTCTCGTAACTGTCACTCTTGATACCACCCAGCGGAAACAGGTCCACATAGCGTCCGCTGGCAAAAAAGAGCAGCAGGAGGATGCCCATGGCCCACCCCGGTATGGAGTAGCCGATGAAGACAATTGCGGAACTGATGTAATCAAACGGGTGTCCATGGCGGAGGGCCTTGGCGATCCCCAGGGGGATGCAGACCAGGTAGGCCAGCAGGAAGCCGGTCAATCCGAAAGAGATACTGATCGGAAACCGCTCGATCACCCGCTCCCAGACCGGTTCACCCGTCTCGTAGGAGTCCCCCAGGTTCAGCGTGGCCAGGTTTTTCAGCCACAAGACGTAGGCCACGTACCACGGCTTGTCCAGACCAAAGGTCCGTTTCAGTTCGTCCAACAGGTCATCGGTAATTTCGGTTTCCAGCGTCTGCGTCCCGGACCCACCCTGTGTTGCCATGGCGTGGCGCATCTGCATGATCTCGCGTTCCAGCGGACCTCCCGGCACCATCCGGGTAATAAAGAACGCGATGATCGTCACGCCGACAAAGGTGGGAATGATCAGCAGCAGGCGGCGGACGAAGTATGCGGTCATTTGAGGAGGGTCTTCACCGGAACAGGCGCGCCAGCACGGCAGGGGTCAGCGACCGGCCTCCGCCACATCGGGCGGCGGACTGTCCATCCAGTGTTTGACTTCCAAGGGGGGAATGGGCGTCAGGGGGTCACCCGTTTGACGGGCTGCTTTCAGTTTTTGTTCCTTTGCTGGATCCACCCACCAGGTCGAAAAAACGCCCCGCCAGTCCGCGTACTTGGTCAGCCCCCCCTCCGGCATGCCGAATTTATTCCAGTACAGGATCCTTTGGCTGGGAATATACCAGTCCTGGGCGTAGGGATGCTGAGCGAAAATTTCGGCGTCCAGTTGTTGCAGCAGCTGATTGCGCTGCTGCAAATCGAATTCCTCGTCGTATTGCCGTATGATCTGGTCCGCCTTTTCGCTCTTGAAGCCGGTAATATTGTTGCTGCCCACCTCATCGGCCATCCGGCTGCCCCAATTGGCCCGCGGGTTGGGAAAAATGATCGCTCCCCAGGCCATGCCGGCGATCTGGAACTTGCGATCCATCATGGTTTTCCAGTGCGTTTCGGGCGTGACCAGCTTCAGGCTGATCTCCACACCCGCCTTTTTGCATGCCTGCTGAAAAGTGGTCAGGTATTTTTCGAACGCCTGGGCGCGATACAGCAGCGTCAGCGTGAGGCGCTGGCCCTCTTTGACCAGGTATCCATCCCCATCACGATCCTGCCAGCCCGCTGCGGCCAGGAGTTGTTGAGCGGTGGCCAGATCGTATTCGACCATTTCGTTGTCCCGGTTCTCTCCGTCGCTGTTGGGAAAATAGGACTTGAGCGGCGCATATTCGTCGTAGGCGAACTCCCTGATCATGGTGCGGCGGTCGTAGAGGTGCGCCAGCGCCTTGCGAACCCGCACGTCATCCAGGGGCGGATTCCGCATATTGAAAGCCATCCCCTGAAAGCCTTCTGGATTCCGAGTATAGATTTTCTGGCGAATCAAGTGTCCTTTCTGGTTCGCCTCCAGCGACGTGATGTCCTCTACCCACCACTTCGCCGTGTAAACCGGATAAAAATCGAGCTCGCCCTTGCAGGCCTTTTCAAAGGCCAGCCGATGGTCCCGAACCACGACGAACCGGATACGGCCGATGTTGTAGACCCCTGGGGAAGATTCTTCGCCGTCCGCCCACCAATCGTTGCGGCGGGTGAGCGTGATCGATTCGCCCTTTTTGACATCTTTGGGGCGCACCAGGTAGGGGCCTGAGCCGACCGGGTAGGTAAAGTTGTAGGTCTTCAAAAATTCGCCACCGGTCAGGCCGGCGATTTGATGAGCCGGCAGGATGCTGGTCCCGGCAATCGCGATAAAATTCCGCCAGTCTTTCTCCACACAGCGAACCTCCAGTTCGCCTTCCCCGATCACTTTCGGACGCTCCATTTTGGCCATGCTCTGTTTCGTCATCGGCGCAATCAAGGTGTCGTCCATCAGCAGGTCGTAGGTGGCCAGCACGTCCTCGGTCGTAACCGGCTGGCCATCGGACCAGCGGGCGCGGGGATTGAGCTTGAAACGAAAGGTCATCTTGTCGTCCGAGATGTGCCAGTGCGTGGCCAGCTGAGGAATCGTTTCCAGAGTGACCGGATGAAACGCACACAGCGACTCGTAACACATCCCCTCCACGATGGAATTTAAAAAGGTATTCGAGGCCTTCCCATAAATCCGCAACGTCGCTGGCCAGTTCGGGATGCTGGTCTTCAGGGTCCCGCCGCGGACCGCACGGGGATCCCCCAACGGTCCCGGCTGCGAGGTCGTCCAACTTTGGCCATCCAGCTGGACTTCGATCGGCGGAGCGGATTTTGAGGTTTCGAAGTCGCCAGCCGTCTGGCTGGCACTCACGACGGCCTCCGCCTCCGCCCGCTTGTTATCGCGGGACGGCTGACCACCACAGCCAAGGCTCAGGGCCAGCCCCCCGGCAAGGCCCAGGGTTACCAGCGGAATGATCGCAGACCGCGTTCGACAAGCCATTCGTACTATCCTCAGACCAAGACTTCCTACCGACCAA
>JABAOH010000238.1_pt1 | contig 10713 bp, 7 predicted proteins | sample 7062181 | NCBI WGS metagenome assembly JABAOH01 (sample SAMN14538630, study PRJNA623070) | marine sediment metagenome | biome: marine biome [ENVO:00000428]; feature: marine pelagic biome [ENVO:01000023]; material: deep marine sediment [ENVO:00002113]; isolation source: pool of 5 deep marine... | reverse complement strand
GGCGGACATGTCGGCGGCGGGTGCCTCGGTGACCGTGGATCTCTATGGGATGGGTTCCCCGCTGCGAGCGGTAGGGGTGTTCCTGAGAGAGAGCGCCGGGGGCGGCGAACAACTCGCCGGCGCCACGCTGGCGACCGTCTCGCCCCCTTACCAGGCCCTCATGGTAAAGGGAAGCACATACGTAAAGGTGAACGCCTACGAAGGCGAGCTCAGCGAGCCGGAGGGCCGCCGGCTCCTGCAAGGACTGGCGGCCTCCCTTCCCGGGGAGGCCGTGATGCCCGCGGAGTTCTCGCTCTTACCCGAAGAGGGGAAGGTGGCCGGCTCGCAAGGGTACCAGCCCGGGTCGTTCCTCGGCCTAGAGGAGCTCACGGATTGCCTTCACGCGGACTATGAGGGAAGTGACGGAGAGACCTGGGGTGGGTTCGTCGTGCTTCCCTCGGCCGCCTCCAACGTTTGGGAAGCGCTAGCCGATCGCTGGCAGTCCTTCGAGCACGACGGACTCACGGTCCTCTTCCGCGACGTGCCCTACAGCGGCCTCGTGGGTGTCACACGCACCGACACGGGGATGTACGGTGTATCGGGAGCGCCCGACGAGACTCAGTTGCGGGAGAGGTTGGGAGTATTCGCGAGCCTCCGCTGAGCCTTTGGGAATCCTCCTACACCGCCTCACGCTTCGCGCCCAACTCGCGCATCAGAGCGTTCTGCTCTCGCAGAAGCGACAGGATCTCTTCGTTCTGCTCAGCCAGTCGCGGTAGCGTGGACATCACTAGTCGCGGCGGTGAGTCTTCCGGCATCTTCTCCAACATACGCCCCATATGCGACGCCAGGCGCTCCCTGATTCTCGCGGCAAGGCCGCTCAGATGCTCGCGCTGCTCCTCTGACAAGAGCCGGGAGGCGACGGCGCCGCCGACCAGAATCCCCGACATAAGCATTAGCTTCTTCACGGTACCACCTCCAGGGCAAGAACGGTCCGCTCGACGGAGCCCGTAAAATGCGACAACGATAACTACGGAGCAATGATCTTGCGTGGGCGCTCGCCGACTGAGGCCGCTAGATCTCCGTGAAAAGGTGTTCGATTCCGGCACTGCCCCGTCCGCAATTGGACAGGCTGCGCGCCGCCGCGAGGGGGGCTGTCCGGGAGCGGACGGTAGCGGATCCCATATCTCGCTACAGGACTGGACTTACAGCATCGGAGGCGGCGCGGCCCCCGGGCACGCCCTTTGCCTTAGAGGGTGGAGTTGCGGCAACGATCTACAACCGCTGCTGGAGGCCGGATGATGGGATTCTGGCAGGACATCCGTTTCGGCGCACGTTCGCTGTTCAGAGCACGCGGCTTCAGCGTCGTGGTCGTTCTCATACTCGCCGTGGGGATCGGCGCGAACGTGGCGATGTTCAGCATCATCGATTCGGCGATGCTGCGCCCTGTGACGTTCGCCGAGCCCGAGCGGCTGGTGCTGGGGCGGAAGACCGTCAATGGCGAGCTCAATCCCCCGGTCTCGGCTCAGGACTATTGGGACTACCGCGACCTGAGCACTTCGTTCGAGTCCCTCGAGGCGTATGTCGGGTTCACGAGCAGCTACACGATTACCGGCATCGCCGAGCCGGAACGGATCGCCGGCCTGCTCGTGACGGTGGGCCTGTTCCCGACCCTCGGCGTCAACCCGCAGCTTGGCCGCCACTTCGCGACCGAAGAGGGGCTGGAGGGCGCGCCCGATGTCGCCATCATCAGCTACGGCTATTGGCAGCGGCAGTTCGGCGGCTCACCCGATGCGGTCGGCGGTACCTTGATGGTCGACGGCGACCCGTACACGATCATAGGTGTCATGCCGGCCGGTTTCCGCATCGGGTTCGACGTGGAGTTCTGGCGCCCGATGCGTCCTGACGGCCCATACACCGAGTATCGGAGGTGGCACAACTGGCTGCTCGTCGGCCGGCTCGAGAGGGGCGTGACCATCGAGGGTGCGCAGGCCGAAGTCGACGTCATCTCGGCTCAGCTCGAGGCCCAGTATCCCGACTCGAACACGGGCAAGGCGCTGCTACTCACCGACCTGCGGGAGGCCGTGGTCGAGAGCTACCGGAGTAGCCTGCTGCTGTTGATGGGCGCCGTCGCGCTCGTTCTTCTCATCGCCTGCGGCAACGTCGCCGGGCTGCTGCTCGCCCGCGGCTCGGCGCGGCGAGCCGAGCTCTCACTACGCGCGGCACTGGGCGCCTCGAGCCCGCGGCTGATGCGCCAGCTGCTGACCGAGAGCTTGGTGTTGGCCGTGGTGGGCGGAATCGCGGGCACGTTGTCGGCAGGCTGGCTCCAGGACTTGCTCGTCCGACCCGTATCACTGGGGCTACCCAACGCTCTCAGCGCCGACATATCGGGCACGGCCCTAGGCTTCGCGCTCCTGATCTCGCTGGCCACGGGACTGCTATTCGGCGCTCTACCGGCCCTTCGCCTCGCGCGACGTGACGTCGTGGAAGATCTCAAGTCCGGCGCCCGGACCACCGACGCCGGCGGCGCGAGGTTCCGCAGCGGGCTCGTCGTGGTTCAGGTCGCGATCACGATCACGCTGCTCATCGGCGCCGGCCTGTTGATTCGCAGTTTTGCACGCGTGACGGGCGTCGATCCCGGTTTCGAGTCGGCCAACCTGCTCACCGCCGAGCTGCGGTTGTCCGGCACCGAGTACTCGGAGCTCGAGAGGCGGATCCAGTTCTACACAGAATTGCGGGGGCGGTTGGAAGCGATCCCCGGGGTGGAGGGCGTGGCGATCGCCGACCGCCTGCCGATCCGCGATTCCGGCAACTGGCTCATAACCTACGCGGCAGGAAATCCGCCGCTGGACCCGGCCGACTACCAGGGGGCGCCCTTCCGGGTCGTCATGCAGGGGTTCCACGAGACGATGGGGATCCCTCTCCTGGCCGGGCGTGGGATCGAAGCGACGGACGCGCGCGGCGCGCCGCTCGTCGCCGTGATCAGCCGCTCCACGGCGGCTCGGCTCTTTCCGCAGGAGAGCCCGATCGGCCGGCGGATCGTTGTGGACTTCGGCGGACCGACCGAGTTCGAGGTCGTAGGAGTGGCGGAAGACGTGCATCTGTTCTCGCTGGCCGAGCAGCCGACCGAGGTCGTGTACGCCTCCTATTATCAGATACCGTACAGCCTGATGCGTCTCGCGGTGCGGACGGCCGGCGAGCCCCGTCTGATCGCGGGGGCGTTGCGCGATGCGGTTTGGAGCTTGGACCGCGACATCGCGATCGCGAGGATCGTTACCATGCACGAGGCGTTGGCAAGCTCGGTGGACCGCTACCGCGTGATGGCCGTATTGCTCGCCGGCTTCGCCGGCATCGCGGTCCTCCTGGCGGCGATCGGCCTCTACGGCGTCCTGGCCTACTACGTCACCCGACGCCACCACGAGATCGGGGTCCGGGTGGCCCTGGGCGCCGGCAAGGGCGCTATCGTCGAGCTGGTCATCAAACGTGGTATCGTCCTCGTGGCCCTGGGGGTCACAATCGGTCTCCTGGCGGCCTTCGGACTGACTCGGCTGCTGGACCGGATGCTGTTCAACACCACACCCACCGACCCGATGACGTTCGTGTCCGTGAGCGCTTTCTTCGCGCTGGTCGGCTTGGTAGCGTGCCTGATCCCGGCCTGGCGCGCGCTGCGGGTCGATCCGGTGGTCGTCATGCAGTCGGAATAGAGAAGGGGCGCGGCCGGTACGCTTCGGCGACTTCCTTGACAGGGAAGAGCAAGATCGAGAGGTTGTCTCTCAGATCCCGTATTTCCTAGTTCCGCACGCGCAGAGGACAACCTATGCGAAAGATACCCCTCGGCCGTTCACTGTTTCTCGCCCTCCTCTCCCTGGGTCTGGCTGCCTGCGCGAGCACAGGCGGCGGCGCTGGCGGTGAGGTGGAAGAGGGCGTCGAAGCCACGGGTGACCAGATCAGCGTTCAGGTCACCAACGACAGGGTCCCGGGCCGGACGGTAGTCGTCTGGATGGTCCCTCAGACGGGAAGCCGGCGCCGGCTTGGGAGCGTTCCTCCCAACGCAACGAGAAATTTCAAATTCTCACCCAGGGCCCGTGATATTGACCACCGTCTAGTCGCGGAGATCGAGGCAGGCGGGTCGATGACCTCCGACCCCTTCACGCTGGTGGGCGTCAGCGGGGTCAGCTGGACCTTAAGCAATCCCAGGGTGAGGCTGGGGCGCTAGTATCCTTCTGGCTCAGTTGGCCCAGTAGACTACCTGGTCCTCGTCGGGGGAGCCGGGGGCGGACACGTACCCGGCATGTGGGCCGGCGCCGGCACGTCCTCGCGATACTGAGCGGTTGGCGCCGGCGCCGATCTCACACCATCGGTACAGCCACTCCGTTGGGTGACCCGTCGTCACCCTCCGGTGACCAGATCGAACCGGGGCTCGACCGCGATCTCCTCTTGTTGATCCCCCCTCTCGTTCAGCACTGTGCACTCGCCGCTCGTGCCCACGCCCGTGCAGTGGGCATCTTCCCACCCCACGAGTAGGCTGCCGGGCTCCGCAGAGACCTGAAGCTCCGCCGTCACAGGCCTGACGAGTGATTCGACGAACGGGCTACAGCTCTGGCCTGGCCCCAAGACCTCGGTGCACGGATTCTGCGTGGGCCCGGCGAGGAAGACCACCTGGGCACGACCGAAGCCGTTGCCGACGTTGGTCACGATCACGGTTAGCTTGAAGCCGGGATCCGGGTCCTCACCCAACCCGAGCGTCGGCCCTTCCCAACACGCGGCAAGAAGGAGCACTGGCGCGAGCCTGAGAGCAAGGGCGGCTCGCTTGGGAGCACCAGGCCCCGACCTCGTCCGACTGTTATCCACCCCTCGATTCATCATTCCAGCCCTCCAAAACCCCTGCCGCCCCGCCGATGCTCCGGCGGGGCGGCAGCGTCCGTCTGTACGTGCGGCCCGCGATCGCGCTAAAAGGCGCACACCGACTGCATGAGAGGGTTCAACCTGCACTCCGTCTCGGCGACCGGCGCACAGGCGACGCGGTTGATCCCTAGATCCGCAATGCGGTCATCGTGCCGCTGGATCAACCCTTCGTTGTTCGTGATGAAGGGATGGTTCCAGCGGTAGAGGTCGAACATACGCCGGCCCTCCATCCACATGGTGAGGTAGCGTTCGCGGTCCAGGATCGACATGGCGTCGTCCTCCGCGTTGGGCCACTCGAAGTCGCCCACCACGAGCGGGCGCGCCGGTGCGGGTAAGGCGCCGTAGAACGCCCGCACCTCGTCGATCTTGTTGTAGAAGGTGGTGAAATCCTGCCGCTGGACGAGCGCCTCCTCAGCCTCGATGAGGCGCATCTCCGTGCCCGTGACCATCTCGTCGTCGGCGCCAGCATGATCGTACTTGAGAGGCACCCACCTGGGGTAGTCCTCCGCCCCCTCGGCGTCCCTCCCAAAACGCCAACATCCGCCGGGGTTGGGGCCGTTTGTGCAATCCGCGACCTCGACCCGCGGGTCGTCTAGCCACAGGAAGGTCGCAGGCACGCCGGCGAACCCCTCCGGGCGGGTGAGGTCCACCTCGCTGTAGAGGGTCACGTCGTCGTTGTCCCAGCTGATGTCCCACAGCTCGTTCTGCTCGACCCAAGCAACGGCGTCAGCTTGGTGGATCGTGACCTCGACGAAGTCCGTGGGCACCTCGGCGGCATGCTGGACCGCGAGGTCCCAGTTCGTGGTCGGATCTACGCCGAGCGAGGCCAGCGCGTGATAGGCCTGCGCCGCCGCCCCGTGCGAGGCGTAAACGAGCCTCTGCGGGTCGAAATGGCCGTCCGAGAGGACCCCCTCGTTCGCAGGGTTCGGCTCGCCAGCGGCCACGGCGCGCTCGGCCTGCGCCAACGCGAGCTCGGCGAAGGTGGCCATCCGCGTGAAGACCGAGTCCTTCCCTACCGGGCCGGCTTCGCGCGGCTGGTCGCTGCCCAGGTTCTCCAGGCTCTGTCCGCCGTTGTGATCGAAGCCGTACGCCCCGTAGCAGAACATGTCGCCCATCAGCCGCTCCCCGTGGGCGGCGTTGAGCCAGCCACGCGCCACGATCGGGGTTGTCAGGAACCGCTCCTCACTGAAGCCATAAACGGCGTTGTTGACCACCTTGAGCCCCGACCAGATCGCCTCAAACCCCTGCTCCCACTGGTCATTGACCCAGTCCCGAGGCCAATTGCTGATGGCCACATTCATCTCGTTGGTGGCCGTCCCGGAGTTCAGGATGTCGTCGGTCGAGGATAAGAGCACATACTTGTAGCCGTCCCCGACCGTCATGATGTCGGTGAGCTCGGAGTTGGACCCCCTGGCCATCGCTAGCTGGATCGTCGAGTCGCCAAAGGCGACGTCATAGTCCAGGGCGACCCCCACCAGCCCCGTCTCCGAACATCCCATGACACTCAGGGCCATACCCGCCAGCACGAGGGCGGGCAGCGCGCTATGTATCTTCCACTTAGTCATTGTCTGTCGCTCCCGCGTTGGCGTATCAGAAGTTGACCCGCAGAGTGAGCGAGTACGTCCGTGGAGCCGGCACGGTGAAGCCCCCGAAGCGGTGCAGCTCGTTGAGGGCGCCACCCACCAGCGCGTCCGGATCCGTGTCCGTCGGGAAGCCCGAGAAGAGGGCCAAATTCTCCACGCGGAACTGGACCTGCGCTCCGGTCAACCCCCCGAACAGGTACCTCTCGGGCACCCGGTAGGTCAGGCTGGCTGACTGGATCCGGAAGTAGTTGCCCGAGAACATCCAGTCCTCGTTCCAGTTCGTTTCGCAGCGGGCGATCCACGCGGCCGTGAACTCGAGGGGCGCTCCGGTGGCCTCGTGGTCGGCGACGTTTTCTGCCACGCCGATGCACTGGGGCCACACATCATCGCTCGCTGCCTCCTCGGCGCCCTCGTCCAGGAGAAGGTGTCCGAACTGACCGGTGCCGTACATGTCCAGCGTGAGCCGGTTGTAGAGCGTGAAGTCCAGCCCGATCCCCAGCTCTTTGTTCGGAATGCTCCTTCCCAAATCTTGTATCGTGTCGCTGCGCACCGGCAGGGCGTACTCGTCGGGGTTGATGACCGGCTCGCCCCAGTAAAGCGGGAAGGGCTTGCCCTCGACGAAGCGCGTGCTGTAGCTGGTGGTCACCCACTGGGCCGAGTCGGGATGGCCTCGCCCGAGGTTCCCCAGGTCGATTATCTCATTGTCGTACCAGCTGTAACTTCCCCTCAAGGTCAAGAGGTAGTTCGGGGCATCGATGACGGTTAGGTCGACCTCGGTTTCGATCCCCCAGCTCTTCCACGTGCCTTCGTTCACCGGGACGCTCTCCCAGATTCCGGTCGAGGGCAGGAGCGGGTTATACATGATTCCGTCCCTCGTCTTCTTCCAGAAGTAGGTTAGCTCGGTGCTCACCCGACCGTTGAACGCCGAAGCGTCGATCCCGAACTCCCATTCGCTGGTCCGCTCGGCCTTGATGTCGGGCTGGGAGAGGCTATAGATGATGTAGCCGGATTCCGGCAGCTCATCGGCGCCCGCAATCTGCCACAGCGTCTGCGAGGCGTTCCTGGGCGGCGGATCGCCCGACTCGCCCCACGCGGTCCGGAACCGGAACGTATCGAACTGGTCGGGCCAGAAATCGTGATCCGAGAGGGTGTACGTGAACATGAGTTTCGGGTAGTACAGGAACTTGAACGTCAAATCCAGCTCCCGATTGATCTGGCTGTAGGCGTCGGCCCGCAACCCCGCGGTGAAGAACATTCGGTCCTTCCACCCGAACCGCTGCTGGAGGAAGTAGCCACCGGTCCGGAACCCGCGCCGGTCTTCCTGGAGATTCGTTATAATCTGGCACTCGTTCGCCACCGCCTCGCCAGGCGCAATGAAGTCGGAGCAGTCGACCCGCATACCCCGGTCCTCACGGTCGTTGTACTGACCGCCCCACTCCAGATTCGAGGTCCAGGTGTCCGATAGGTTGGTGAACCAGCCCCCCGCGTACCACAGCGTGATCAGCCGACTGATCTCTGTGTCGTGCATCCGCATCCCTTCTGGGTCGCTCCAGTTCCCCAACGGCCGCAACCTGATGGTCTGGGATTGCGACCAGTCTAGGCCCACGTTGAGGCGGTGACTAAACCCGAAGATTGGCGTCCAGGTGAAGTTCACGCCGGTATTGAAGTGATCGATGTCCTGCTCGATGTCCGACTGGAACACCAGTGCGTCATCGTTGTCGGGCGTCTCGCCCTCCTCCAGCAAGATGACGTTTTCCGTGAAGCCCCTCCAGTTATCGCCGTCTTCGATCCACTGAATGTCCCGGCGCGTGTAGCTGTTGTTCAGCTGGATCTGCATCGTCTCGAATGGGTTGAACGTGAAGTTCGCCCGGACGTTCAGGTCTTCAGCGTCCTGCGGGTCGTACGGGTCGGGGACGTTGACGATCCCTTCCCTCCTGCCAAACGACGCCGCGGCGAAGTAGGAGTACGCGGTACCCCCGCCGCGGACGTCGAGCCGGTAGTTCTGGTTCCAGGCGTTCTTGAGCCAGCTACCACTCGACGGGCACCCCGGATCGGGCTCGGTCTGGTCCGGCCGGAGGGGCCCCCCGAAGGAGCAGTCGTTGAGGTGCAGTCCGGTGGGATCCGATTTCGGCCCCACGTGGCGGGGTACCGCGACCCCCTGCTCGATGGCGAAGGTCCACCTGGGCCGGCCGACCGCGCCTCGCTTGGTGAAGATCTGGATCACGCCGGCGCTCGCCTCCGTCCCGTACAGGGTCGAGGCGGCAGCGCCTTTGATGATTTCGATCCGCTCGATATCCTGCGGATTGATTGAGTTGAGCACCGTGGCGGCCTGATCAGCCGTATTACCGCTGCTCTCGTAGGCGCCCCGGTCGTTCATCCGGATGCCGTCAACGTAGATCAGCGGACGGTTGCGGCCCTCGATTGAGCTGAGCCCCCGAATGAGGATCTGCGAGCCGGACCCGGCGAGGCCAACCTGACCCTGCACCTGAAAGCCCGGCGCCTTCCCCCGCAGTACGTCGTCGATGTCGACGGCGCCGGCCGCCTCGATCTCCTCCGCGGTGATCACCTCAATCGAGTGCCCGAGCTCTTTGCGCCGTGCCTGCATGGGCGTACCGGTGACCACGATCCCCTCGAGCTCGACGGCGCTCACCGTGAGCGCGATGGCCACGGTGACCATCCCACCGGCGGCCACCTGGACCTGCACCCGCCCCGGTCTGTATCCGATGACCGTCGCAACCACCGTGTGCGTTCCCACAGGGACGTTCAGCAGCACGAACTCTCCCTGGGCGTTGGTCAGCTGCTGGATCTCGGTGCCTTCGATCGTGACAGAGACAGCGGCAAGACCGCGGCCCATAGCGGCCCCCGTGACCGTCCCGCTGACCTGCCCGGTCTGTTGGGCTGCGAGCGGCGTGGCCGGCAGCAGTGCCGTAGTAAGCACCGCCAGGGCCCAGCCTCTCGCAGTTCCCCCCCGGCTCCGCGGGTGGGAGCCGAGCCAGTTTGCTAACGTGGAAGCAACCATGCGCACCTCCGTGTTGGTGGACCTCGGTTGACGCGCCCCCCGGATAGCGACTCAGCGCCGGCAACGTAGATACCCGAACCTCCTTCGGCTTTGGCTCGAAGGATCATCGTCTCCTCTTAGCGCTGGATTGGGGCGGCCTCTCGTGTTGCCTCAACAGCGCCGGGCCTTGACCCACAGACCGCACATTACGACGGGCCTGCACGGCTCGCCAGGCGCGCCGATTTGGCCGATGGGTCTCGTGGATCAAGCGCTTGAGATACACAAAAGCCGCCTGCGACAAAGATTGTTAACCGCAGGTTTACGCAGATAGCCTGTCACGTAGTCCAACAACATGCAACCCAAGCGAGCCGGGGGCAACCAGTCCGCGGCCATCATAGTTTTGACGTATTATCGCCTTCCCTGTACTTTCCCGATCGTGAACGCTGAGCGGGAGGTGGCATCCTGAAGAAGAAGTATACCGTCGCCCTGCGGCCCGACGAACTCCGCCGGCTACGCAGAATCGTGCGCGAGGGCTGCGCCTCGGCACGGAAGCTGCGCCGGGCCCACATCCTGCTCCTGGCCGATGAGGGTCTGAGCGACCAGCGTATCGCCGAGACCCTCCAGCTGGGACGCTCGACGGTGGAGCGCACTCGGAAGAAGCACGCCGATGGTGGGCTGGAACGGGCCCTGAACGCGCGTCCTCGTTCGGGGCGGCCGCGCAAACTGGATGGCAAGCAGGCGGCTTTCCTTGTGGCGCTGGCCGGCAGCGATCCTTCGCCGGGGCGGGTCCGCTGGACGATGCAGATGCTCGCCGACAAGCTCGTGGAGCTCGGGATCGTCGACGAGATCTCGGATGAAACAGTTCGGCGCACGCTAAGAAAAGAGACGACCTGAGGGGCGGTGCCTGCTGCGTGCTACTGCACGCGACGGAAGAACGCCGATGTAGCGATGTTGGGGGGGATGGTGAGGCGCACTACCTCGCCCGGCCCGAGACTGAGATCGTCAGAGAGATACACCCCGGTCTCGCCGATGAACGAAATCTCGAACTCCAGCCGCCGCGGTTGCCAGAGAATGGGAATGAGCTGGCTCTCGGTGTGCCCTACGACGAGGCCCAGGGAGTGACGTTCTCCACCGTCATAGAGAACGAACACCCGCGCATCGTAGAACTTATCATTGATCACCTGGACGTAGATGCTGTCCTGGGTGGTTGGCGACCTGGCCGGCTCGACCTGTATCTCCTTATCGCCGGTT
>JABAOH010132565.1_pt4 | contig 10714 bp, 8 predicted proteins | sample 7062181 | NCBI WGS metagenome assembly JABAOH01 (sample SAMN14538630, study PRJNA623070) | marine sediment metagenome | biome: marine biome [ENVO:00000428]; feature: marine pelagic biome [ENVO:01000023]; material: deep marine sediment [ENVO:00002113]; isolation source: pool of 5 deep marine... | reverse complement strand
GACATTTTGAATCCCATTCAAACGTCAGCTGGGATAATGTCTGACCTCCCGTCACTCAAGAAACGATTTGGAAGCAACATCGTCTTTTGCGGAGGCATAGATACACGCCGAATTCTTCCATTTGGGAGTGTGGAAGAGGTGCGCGAGGAAGTCAGGCGTGTGCTGCAGATCCTGGGCCCGGGAGGTGGCTTCATGATCGGCGCGGTTCACACTGTGTTGGACGATGTTCCGCCTGAAAACGTCCTGGCCATGGTCGATGCAGTGGAAGAATTCGGTCACTATCCGCTTCAGTGAACGCCCAAACAAGATTGTCGCCCGCAAGGGGCGGCATCATTCATTTGGTAGCCGGGGCTTGCTTTGCCCCGTTCCGGCAGCCAGGACACGAATCCGCCTAATGTAGCTAGGGAACGTCATTCCCTCGCCTGGTTGGCCCTAACGGCCAGAAGCGGCCATCGATGAATGGAGACTCATGCCTCAACGCCATCTACTGATAGGCAGCAGCGGTGATGAACTGACCGAAAGATTCACACCACACGATTGCAGCCTTGAACTCCGCCGGATCCACGGACTCCGGGACAGCGACNNGGGCTTCAAATTCTGCTTCCGTCTCGACGAATTTGGGTGACAAATACAGTCGGTAGTCTGGTCCGGGCGCCAGGCGGCCCTCGAAAGCGATGTTGTCACGACCGATGAACAGCGTTCCTTCGCCCCAATGAAACGCATCGCTGTCCGCCAGATCACGGCGGAAAGTTCCCTGGAATTGAGCGACATCGGCCGTAGATCGCACCACTTCCACATCGGGGCTTTCCGGTGCTGTCAAAATCGGCAGCAGGTAGATCCCGAGCACGAAGCCGGCACCGACGGCCAACGTGTGGGTACCAACAAGCAACAGCTTTTTTACTGCACTTCGCATTTTTGCTCCATTGAGTTCAGTCCATCTGATCTGCGAGACAGTCAGCATTAGGTCATAAGCGGCCCTTCAGGGCTAGTCTAGCGGAACGGCTGTTCTTGCGGGTGAAGCGGACCTGAACCAGGAGAATCGTGAACAAGGAAAACGCCGACCCTATGAGCAGGGCCGGCGCATCTTATTCTGCCAGCGGGGGTGTGCTATGGACCGTTCCCACGGTCATTACGAGCACTCGAAATCGTCGTCGCCGAGCGGTCGACAAGCATCCGCCCAGCCATAAGCACGCCAATAGTCGACCAGGTTTAGCTCAGCAACAAGGTCTTTGAATTCCGGCAATTGTCTGACTTCGGACATGACGGGATACCAGACTGCACCCAGACGAGTGGGCGTAATCTGAACCTCTTTGCCTTTTACGTTCAATGCGAATTCAGGATCGCCGAAATAAGCCGCCACCATCGCAATGTCGTGACGTTTTCTTGGCCATTGCACACTTTCATCCTGATAGACGTTCTGCAGCATGGCCAGGACTCGCTCGGGCGAATCGAAGTCATCCAGCAAAGCTCCATACAGATAGGTATACGAACGCATCAACAGTTTGTGCCTGTCGTATGGATCGCTATCGGGCAATTTCGCATCGCGTATCGCTCGAATCGCTGCTTTGAGCTCCTCCGGGTCGTCTTTATTGAATGCGATATCCAGGTTGTTCTCGATAACATCAACGCCCGACTGCCAGTTAGATCGCTCTTGTGCTTCGGCAAACTTACCTTGCGACAGGCTGGCATGCCAGGACAAACTCGCTGGACTCCCTCCCAGCGGCTCCAGGGTCGTTGCAATATCAAATTGCCTTTGCGCGTCAACTGCACGACCGCTTCGCATCAACATGATGCCGTAGAGCGTCGCTGTTGGACGATCCGTTAGCATCTCCGTTGCCCGCGCATGACCTTGCTCCGAACCAATCCAGTCGAGCTGGAGCATTTGAACGATCGCCAGGGAGGATTGAGCAGCAGCCGATTCAGGGTCGAGCTGCACCCCCCGAAGTGCGAGCTGGTGGGCCCGATCCACAATTGCCGGTACCTCGTCCACGTCGACGTCGAAGGTCGCGGATTGCACTCTCAGGGCCAGCATCGACCATGCCACCGCATAGTTTGGGTCGAGATCTATCGCTCGTTCCAGCAATGGGATCGCCTCTTGTACGCTCTTCACGGTCCAATCCTTGCTCTGAGCCTGCAAATAAGCCTCATAGGCTTCAATGTTTTGCGTGCCCGCGCCGTGAAAGGCATTGACACTACCGACACCCAGACTCACTCCGAGGAGCCCGGCGACTTCGGTTGCGATCTCTTCCTGCATCTCGAAGATTTTTTCCAGCTCACGGTTATAGGACCGCGACCACATTGAGAATCCATCCACCGCGTTAGTGAGCTGAACGGTGATGCGAACACTCTCTTCAACTTTGCGAACGCTGCCTTCAAGAATGGATTCGACATTCAATAAATCGCCAATCGTCTTGCTGTCCTCTTTTGCGTACGCGTTAGACGACGTGCGGCCGGCAACGCGGAGTCCCTCGAGATGCTGTAACTCGAGTCGCAGCTCATCCGCAATGCCATTTGCCAGGTACGCCTGGTCATGGTCGGGGCTGATATCCTCGAACGGCAGTACGGCGATCGATCGGTCGCCGCGTGGCCAGACCACATAAAACACGACGGCCAGAACGACGAATAACCCGCCGACCAATGCAACAACTGATTTGTTGCTGACAACCAGCGAGTCTTCACCATCACCACTGCCCGTTCGCTTGACGCCTTCGGCCGTCAGGTCGAACGCCCAGGAGAGTANNCCAGGAGAGGAGCAAGGAAACGGGAAGGCCCACGATCAACAAGGTGATGATCATCTGCATCACCCAGTCCGGCGCATTGAAGTTGTCTGCAACCAGGTCTGCTGCCTGGGCGATTACCCACGCCACAACGACGTAGCCGATGGCTACCCGGAATACTTTACGCCGTTTAAGTTCGTCGAATAGAGACACAGGATGTAATCAATGACTCAGGTACAGGTGAAATCATTGTCACCCAGCGGCGCACAATGATCGGCCCAGCCATAGGCTCGCCAGTACTCAACGAGGTTAAGTTCAGTAACGAGGTCTTTGAATCCCGGCAATCGTCGAACTTCAGACATCACTGGATACCACATTGCGCCCAGACGACGTGGAGTAATACGAACCTCTTCGCCTTTGGCTTTCAATGCAAACTCTGAATCGCCGAAATACGCCGCCGCGAAGGCGATGTCGTGGAGCTTTCTCGGCCATTGCACACTTTCATTTCGATACACATCACGCAGAAGAGCCAATACCTGCTCCGGCGAATCGAACGCAGCCAGTAGCGGCGAATGCAGGTTAATGTACTCGACGCTCGTCTTTGGCAACCCCCGAATCGCCGTCTTGAGCGCTTCCGGATCCTGTTCATTGAATGCAATATCCAGTCTATCTCGGGCATTATCCAGGATGGTATCCGGGCTCGGATTAACTTGTTCTCGCCAGAATCGTATCTTTTTTGCATCTTCGATCCGTCCCTGCGCCATCTTCACGTGCCAGAACAGGTAAACAGGGCGTCCCAATGGCTCCAGTGAACTGGAAAATTCGAATTGCTCTTGCGCATAGGCTGTACGACCGTTTCGCATCAACATCATGGCGTACCTCGCCACACTTGGAAGATCCGCATGCAGCTCTATCGCCCGCGTATAAACTTGCTCTGCACCGATCCAGTCATTCCGGGCCACCCGAATATTCCCTAGCATGGATAGAGCTTCAGACGATTCTGGGTTAAGCCGAACTCCCTCGGATGCCAGTTCCTGAGCCCTTTGCACGACTTTCGGTACATCTTTGACGTCGCTTTCCCAGGCTCCGTGAAGCACCAATGTGGCCAGTCGTGACCATGCCGCCGCGTAGTTCGGATCAAGCTCGATCGCTCGCTCCAGCAGTTGAATCGACTCTCGCACCTCTGCGTCGGTCAGACCGTTGCCATGGGCATGCAGAAAAGCCTCATAGGCTTCAACATTCTGCGTGCCCGCACCGCGAAAGGCATTGATGCCACCGACACCCAGCCTCACTCCAAGAGCTCCAGCCACGGACGTTGCGATCTCCTCTTGCATCTCGAATATTTTTTCCAGTTCGCGATCAAAGGACTCCGCCCAGATAGTGAATCCATCCGCCGCATCCGTGAGCTGCACGTTGATGCGAATGTTGTCTCCCTCTTTACGGACGCTACCCTCGAGTATGGTTTCGACATTCAGTAACTCGCCAATCGTCTTGCTGGCTTCTTTCGCATATGCGTTCGACGATGTACGACCGGCAACACGGAGTCCCTCGAGGTGCTGTAACTCAAGGCGCAGTTCATCGGCAATCCCATTCCCAAGGTAGGCCTGATCACCGCCAGGGCTGATATCCTCAAAAGGCAATACAGCGATCGACCTGTCACCATGAGAAGAGCCGGATTGACTGACATCGAACAGGAACTCGTCGACGGCAAAATAGACCACGGCGAGCGCCAGAATGCCGATGATGATGCGATCCAGGCGGCGTCTTGCCACGACCGCGCCCGCGGCATCGACTTCGACCTCGTCATCGAAGCGGATGCCGTCCGGTGTCCACTCGAACAACCACGCGGCGATCACGGCCGGCACGAACCCCACGATCAGCACGATCAGCAGAATCCTGCCAACAGCATCGCCCAGCCCCAGCCAGGGGATTACCGTGTCCGCAACCTGGAGAATCAGCCAGGCACCCGCCAGGTACGCCATGCTGACACGGATAACGTTACGTCGTTTGAGTTCGTTGAATAGAGACAAGGGATGGCTTCCAGGTGCTAGCGGTAATCACAAGATTACCTTATTGACCACCAAACACTGGCCCCAGTATCACTAATTCCAGTTGAAAACTCCGCGAATGTAGTAATACGGGCCCTGCCAGTCCATTACCGAACTTTCGTGTGCAGTCATGCCACAACACGACCAGAAGCTTGGCTGCGGGTCGGGAGCGGCGTCAAAGATGTTTCTGCCGCCGAGAGTGACGCTAAGCGCATCACTTGCGTCCCAGTTGAGATCGAGATCCCAGTAAACATCCCCGCTCATATCCTGGACCTGGCTCAGCGACGGGTTGGCGAACCTGTAGTCGCCGTACCAGTTGCCGCGCAGCGTTGCGCTGAAATTGTCGGCCCAGCTGTGCGTGGCGGTGAAGTTTGCGCGAAAATCCGGGTCGCCATTCTCGAGTTGGAAAACGTCGCCGTCACTGAGGAAGTACACCGGATCCGGGTTCGCAGGATCACTCTGTCGATCCGTCCTGCGCGTTACCTCTGTGTCATTGACATTGACTGCAAGCGACAACAGGGTATTTGCTGCACTCCAGTCAACATTGTAGTGAGCAACCAGGTCGATGCCGTTGGTCTCCGTGTCCATGTCATTGGTCAAAAACCTGACCGTTGTCAACTGATCGGCGCCGGGCACACCCAGTGCAACGAGCTGCGCACGCTCCGCCGGACCCACATCGAAATTCGACGAGAACCAGATTCGATCGTCCAGCGCGATGAAGTAATAGTCCAGCGTGATTGTGAGCGCATCGGACGGCTGTAATGCGAGACCGAACGTGAACTGGGTCGAGGTCTCGTCCTGCAGCGGCGTTGCTCCGAAAATTTGCGAGGCCGGGGCCTGCGGCGGGAAGATTCCGAATGTTATCGGGGCGCCTTGAAAAGCCCCTGTGGATATTTTGATACTCGAGATCTGGCCCGGCGTCGGCGCGCGGAAGCCGGTGCCCGCGGATCCGCGTAACGTCCACACGTCGTTCGCCTGCAGGCGGGCGGCGACTCTCCAGCTGAAATTGGACCCGAAGTCGGAAAAATCTTCGTACCTGCCGGCGATGGATGCCATGAAGCGCTCGGTGATGTCTGCTTCGAGATCGATATAGCCTGCCCAACTGTCCCTGCCATAGGTCGACGCATCCACTGGCCGATAGCCCGGGAAGCCGTTCGAGCCGACCAGGCCGACGTTGTGAATGGGGTCACCAGGATGGCACAAGTTGGCCGGATCGAACTGTGGGCCGGGAATGAAACAGCCAACACTGCCGCCATTCTGGCCTGCCGCCGCTTCGTCGGCATCGATTTCGAAATTAAAGGGATCTGCATACGCGTACGGACCGCTTTCATACGATTTCAGGTCGCCCGCGTCTACTTCGTAACCCTCGTCGCGATACTCGAGACCAAACGCGACATTGAGATCGCTGGCAAAACCAACGTCCACAGGCAGCACGAAGTCCGCATTGAGTGCCGACTCGTCCGAGACCACGTCGCCCGGTCGGAACGAGGTCGGCGTTTCCGGCCCGAGCGAGTGGTTCAGCGTATTGTAGATCGTGTACTTGATCGTGCTCTCGCCCCAGCGGCCACTGAAGTCATACGACATACCGTTGCCGAACTCCCCCCGGATGCCGCCCGTAAACCCCGCGTCGATGACTTCGCCGGCGAAACGCGGTGTAAAGCCCGCCGGATAGCGGTCGCGCGGGTTATATATCTCGCCGGTTTGCGTACGGAGTGGCACTAATGTGGCGTCAGACGGAGTTCGATAGAAAAAACTGCCGTTCGAATCGCTGTGGGAGTAATTCGCCCAGCCATACAGCTCCGTTCCATCATCAAGCTCCAGGCCCGCATTAATAAATGCGCGAACTGCCTCGCGGTCTGGCTCACCCCATATCATCACCAGATCGCTATCGCTGATTTCAGCAAACGGGAGGTTGTCTGCGTAACGGGTGTCGGTGTCGTCGGGGATGCCGTCGCTGCCGCGCGCAAGCGTGATGAACTCACCGGATACCGGATCGTAAACTTCTGTTAATGCGTCCGGGCCGAAGCGCTGCTGATCCGGCGTGGCGGGATTGAGGTCGTGATCGAAAAATCCGGAGACCTGCGCGGCCTCTACGGTTGAGAATCCCCAGGGTGTAGTGAAAATGGTCCCGCGGCTGGTTGGTTCGTTGTCCGACAGTTCCGCACTGATATTGATAAAGCCGTTCTGGCCAAGTCGAACACCCTGGTTGAACGACAACAGGTAACCGCTTTCATCACCTTCGGTGTACATGCCGGTCTGCAGGCGGACTTCACCACCTTCGGCTGAATCCCTGAGATTGAAATTGAACACGCCGGCGATAGCATCCGAACCGTACATAGCCGAAGCGCCGTCGCGCAGGACTTCTACGGATTTCAAAGCGATACTCGGAATCGTTGCAAGATCCGGTCCGTGAACACCGTCTCCGCTCAGCTGCACGAGCGCGGACCGGTGGCGGCGCTTACCGTTGACGAGCACCAGTATCTTGTCGGCACTCATACCGCGCAGCGTTGGCGGGCGCACAAAGGTCGCGCCGTCGTTGATTGGGAAACGCTGTACCTGGAATGAAGGCACCAGCGTCCTGATGATGTCGAGCATGTCGTCGGACGACACGCTGTCGATATCCTGCCGATTGAAAACATCAACCGGCACGGCCGTTTCGACGGCTGTCCGACCCTGGCGTCGCGTGCCGAGAACCACAACTTCTTCGAGTGTTCCGACCACTTCTTGCTGCGCGAGCGCATCACCGGGCGCAAGCACGGCGACCACAAACATGCTCGCTGTCAGCGCAAACCAGGCTACCGTTGAATTTTTATTTATTGTTGCGCCCCCGCCTGTATCTGTCGAACCCATCGATTATAACGGGAGTTTTGGCTAACGATAATGGCAAATGAGTCAGTTGCCACCAGCCGCAGCTAATAGTTCGCAGGTTCCCTCGGCGGGTTGCCACACGGCCTCGTAGGGATTGTCCGTGCAGACGATGCTGAGAAACCTCTGACGTTCGCGGACTTGTCGGGCTTGCTGCCGGGCGAGAATCGGGGCAAAACCAGGATCTTCATATAGCGCTTGCAAATAGGCTTCGTTCGGCGGGATGAAAACCCCCTCTTTCGTCGCCTTATCAAGCAGAGCGAGGCCCCTCTCGCGATCGCCCGACAGATATGCAGCAAGACCTTCTTCATAGTCAACACCGTAGGAACGACCGTCTCCGACGATGCCGGCCTTACGATAGCGACGCACGTTGTCACGTATCGCCGTAATGAGTTCGCCGACTTCTGTCTCTTCACCGGCATCGCGACGCATGGCGATCAACGCAACTGCACTGAGCGTATGAAACAGATCGCTCCGTTTGCTGATCCTTCCGTCGCTTAGTCGCCACATCTCCTCCAGGATTGGCCGGGCTCGGACGTAATCGCCGGCACCGGCAAGCGCCAGCCCCAGCTCGTGGCGGGCCCTGTCTGAATTCGGGTCCCCGGCGACATGTGCCTCCGCGATGGCTACGGCTTCTTGCGGTCGTCCCAATAAACTCATTACAAATGGGTATGGGTTCCCGCTTATCCGGAATATCTCATTATCGAGACCAAGTTCAGCGAAGCGGAAAGTCAAGCCGAGGTTGACCTGTAAATATCCCGGGCTGATTCTTAAGGCATCCAGGCTGCCCAAAACCGCGTCTGCGATATTGCCACCACGGGATTTGAGGCTGCCACGCCGATACGCATAAACGTGTGGGAAGACGGTGGCAATCTTTTCCAACTCGCGATTGGCCTCAGCGAGTCGGTTTCTTTCAATGAGTGCCTGAAGATAGTAAACGATCGTAGGGATCGACAATGGATCGAGCCGTATCGCGGTCTCCCTCATCCGAAAAGCTTCGTCGTAGTCGCCAAACTTCCAACTGAGGAGATTACCCAACCAGACATAGGTGAAGACGTAATTGGGATTGATCTGAACGGCATCCCGCAAATGTGTCAGCGCTTCTTCCAATTCGTCCTCGCTCCATGCCAGATATCCGGCGGCCGCGTGGGCCTCGGCAAGGGTCGGATCAAGCGCCATCGCCCGCTCGACGTGCGGCGCTGCCCTGGCATTGGCTTCCGGGGACCTGAATGACTGGGTAACGATGGCAATCGCCAATTCCGCATGGGCGCGTGCATAGCCGCGATCATGCGATAGCGCCCTTTCGAACTCCTGAATTGCTTCCTCAATAGCGGCACGCGTATCCTGAACCATCAGATAGCGGCCCCTCAGGTAGGCCTCGTGAGCCTCGGTGTTCGCTGCNNCTCGGTGTTCGCTGCTGCAATCACCTTTGGCGCTGCCTCGACATTCAGTCCCAGGTGGTCCCTCAGCGCCATGACAATCGACGCCGATATCTCGTCCTGCAACGCGAAGATATTGTCTAATTCCCGGTCATAGGTCTCTGACCAGAGATGGAAGCCGCTGCTGGCGTCAACCAGCTGAGCAGTGATACGTACCGTCGGACCTGCCTTGCGGACGCTNNTGCCTTGCGGACGCTGCCTTCCAGAACGAGACCGGCATTCAATTTTTGCCCGATATCGATGATATCCAGATTCTCGCCTTTGAACTGGAACGAAGAGGTACGCGCAGATACGCGGAGGCCAGGAATCTTGGACAGCACGTTCAGCAGTTCCTCGGATATGCCATCTGAGAAATACTCCTGCTCAGGGTCGGGGGACATATTGACGAACGGCAACACGGCAATGGATTTGTCGGTCGTGGCCTCTATCAGTTCCGGATCCCGCGACGGATCGAACACGAACTTCTCGACAACGAAATAACCCAGCGCCACAGCCAGCACCGCGATAATCATGAAGTCGAGTTTTCTGCCGGACTGTCGAGTAACGGACTCAGAACGAACATCGTCCGTTTCTCTTTTCAATCCTTCGGGAGTGAGTTCATAGGCCCAGGCAAGAATCACGGCAATGGGAAAACCTGCCGCCAGCAGAACAATAACGACTGTATCAAGCCACGACGGCAGGCTGAGAGGTTCAGCAACAACGTCAATGACCTGCATGATCAGCCAGGCAGTCACTGCGTAAATTGCAGCAACCTGAAATACCTTGCGCCGGTTGATTTCCCCTAGTAACGACATCTCTGCTCTCTGGCGCCGAATATTCACCAATTGTAAGCGGAAGCCGGGACCGATCTGGATTCTTGGCTCAGTCCTGACGCCTGCGACCAAACGCCCCGTTCATAACTGCCTAGCTATCACGAACAGCGAATCTCACTCCAAACCAGCCTCGCGCAGCATGGTATTACGCCGTGCGTCGATCTCGGAGCGCTCGATACCGTACATGCCCTGGACCACCTCGACTGAAAGATCCGGATGTGCATTGCGCCCTGCGGCGATCGCTTCTCGGGCCTCGTCGAGGCGACCGAGTGGAACGGCATTCATTGCGACGAATACGTAGCCGAAGTAATAGTCCGGCAGATCAGCCAACAACCGCCGCGCAGCCTGAAGTCCTTCCTCGTAACGCCCCTCCTGCCAGTAGCATTGCGACAGGTTGTCATAAACGATCGACGCATACGATCCTTGCGGATCGAGCCGCTGTGTCTTCTCGGCCGCCGCGATACACACTTCCGTGTCCCCGGCCAGTAACTGAGCCCAACTCAGCCAGCCCAAGGCTATCGGGTTGCTAGGATCGAATTCGACAGCACGCTTGGCCGCATCCAACCCGTTATCCAGATCGCCGGCCATCAAATATGCCCAGCCGAGTGCGGCTTGAGCCGCCGGATCGCGTGGGTCGAGCGATACCGCGTCGCGCGCGAGCTCGAGTGACTCGGTAACGGTCGCTTCCGGGGTGTCGTTCCAACCAAGTGCAACTTCCCAAAGGTTGGCAAGCGATAATTGCGCCAGGGCTGTGGCAAAACGCGTGTCGTGTTCTGCAGCACGCTCAAAAAAGTCCCGTGCAATAATTAAATCTTCGCGCGTATAGCGGTCGG
>JABAOH010034133.1_pt2 | contig 10715 bp, 11 predicted proteins | sample 7062181 | NCBI WGS metagenome assembly JABAOH01 (sample SAMN14538630, study PRJNA623070) | marine sediment metagenome | biome: marine biome [ENVO:00000428]; feature: marine pelagic biome [ENVO:01000023]; material: deep marine sediment [ENVO:00002113]; isolation source: pool of 5 deep marine... | reverse complement strand
TATAAATAAGCCTCCTCCTAAGCTCATCGACATGCTCCAGCAAAGTCATCTCTCTAGCCAAGCCTACCACCCCAACTTAGCTTCGTTTCATATCTTCTTACTAAAACATATAGAAAGTTTTCACTCTAAAAATATCAAGAGTCTTCTTTTATTGTTAATTGCCTGCTCATTAAGCGCAATTAGCACTCTTGAAGATACTTCAATCGCTTTGTTAGTTCATCTGTTTCTTGATCGTCCTTTGGGGAGGCTTAGGGGCGATCTTCTTTGCTTCTTCCTCTTTTAATGGTGGAGCAATCGGGGCAACCTCCTTGGTCTTTTTCAATCCAAGGTTGTAGGATAAAACTCTCCTCTTGAGTAATTGAATTGCGAGGGCTGGGTCAACTCCCTTGGGGCAGACATGGGAGCAAGAACCAGCAAAGTGGCAAGACCAGCATCCGTGGAGGGTGTCAACTACGTTGATTCTTCCTGCCAACGCCTCGTCTCTTGAGTCAGCTATGTATCTGAACGATTGGGTTAGGGCCTGGGGTCCGAGATACTCATCATCTGTCGATGAAACTGGGCAGGCGCTCCAGCACATTCCGCACATGATGCAGGCTGTGAATTGGTGGTATGTTTCGAGTATTTCATCGTGTTTTTGAATGTATTCTCTTTCTGGGGTCTCTAGTTCTTCTATGTCTTCTCTAATGGTGTAGGGCATGATGGATCTATGTTTCTCAAAGAACGAGTCAAAGTCTGTTAGCAAGTCTTTGACGATTGGATAGCTAGGTAGAGGCTTAACCTCTATAATATCTGTCTCGAGGCCTCGGACTTGTGTGTGACACGCCAATCTGGGAACGTCGTTTATAAGCATCCCACAAGAACCACATATAGCCATCCTACAGGAATATCTTAGTGTCAAGGACCCATCGATCTTTTCTTTGACATATAAAAGAGCGTCTAGAACGGTAAGTCCCCTGGTTAGCGGGACCTCGTAGTCTCTAAAGTAGGGTGCAACATCCCTATCAGGATCGAATCTCTGAATTCTCAATGTAATAGCGGCCACCTAATCACCTCAGATAGGCAATTAAATTTATGTAAAATCCATAGACGAAGAAGGTTAAGCCAACGGCTAGGCAGAGATACGCTATCATCTTCTCGAATCTCTTGTCTGGGTAGACCTCGGAGATCATAGACTTCAACCGATACATCGAGTGGTAGAGGATCGAACCTAAGAAGACTGTGTAGGTTATGAGATAAAGGGGATCTTTCGCTCTCACTAAGACGCTTTCATGTTTCAAAGCCTCTGAGATACCAAGACCTGAAACAACAGAGGAGTGGGGGTATAGATGTATCCCTAGTGTGACTGCGAGCATCGATAGTGCGACTATGTCTATGATCCAGAGAGTCGATTCCTTCATGTCATCACAACCTAGAGAGGAACTCAATCACGACCAGTGCAGATAAGACAACACCAACTGTCATCAGAGTGAATGTCAGTATCCTTTGAGACCTGCCGAGGGAGGCGGCTTTGTATGGATAAATCTGGAGTCTGGGCTTTCCAATCAGGAAGCCCAGCTCACTGATGATCAACCTTATCCCGTTGAGTCCGTGGAACACCACGGCTAATACAAAGGGAAGCAGAACGAAATTATTGGTCAGAGAGATTGCTGTCCTATCCCATATAGATAGGTCAATTCTCTGACCTGTGACCAGTATGTGGAAGAACAGGAAGGCTATCATGTATATACCTGTTATCCGATGCAGGGCGAAAAGATATTTCTCTAGGTTGTATCCCTTTACCTCGATACTCCTTTTTTTCTCCTTCAACTAAACCAACTCAATACTTTCTCTCAACTGGTTTCCACTTCGTCAACGTAACTGACTTATAACCTAGTTTTGGACCTTCGGGCGTGTAGTGTGCGACAGTGTGCTTCAACCACTTGACATCGTCTCTCTCAGGGAAATCTAGTCTATAATGTGCCCCCCTAGACTCCTCTCTAGCTAGTGCACCCACGGACACGACTTCCGCTATTTCGAGCATGTTTTCAATTTCTAATATGGAGGTCAGATTAGTGTTATAAACTCTACTTTTGTCCTCAACATTGATGTTTTTGAAGCGTTTCTTTAACTCTCTTATTTTCTTGACTACTTTCTCTAAACCATCTTTATTCCTGAAGACACCTATATTCACGTCCATATCGGCCCTTAGTTCTCTCTTGATATCAAAGGGATTCTCATCTCCACTCATACTCAATAACTTTGACATCCGCCTCTCTTCTTCTTCTAGTTCTTTCCCGGAAAAAGCTGTTTTTGAGGAACGTAGAGCATAATCCGCTGCTTTTTCACCGGTTATTTTACCGTATACGAGGCAATCGGCGGTTGAGTTTGTTCCAAGTCTATTTGCGCCGTGAAGACTAACACAACAAACTTCTCCCGCTGCCCACAAACCTTTGACTTTGGTTGATCCATAGATATCCACGTCTATTCCCCCCATCGAGTAGTGTTGGACCGGTCTAATAGGGATCGGTTCTGACACTGGATCGACGCCGATGAACTTCATCGTGACCTCCCTTATCTGTGAAAGTTTTTCGTAGATTGTCTCTGGTTCAAGATGGGTTAAGTATATTTGAACGTAATCTAATCCATCTGGTCCCTCGAATCCCCTACCCTCCAGGATCTCCCTCATCTCAGCCCTTGCAACGATGTCTCTCGGAGCTAACTCCATTCTATCAGGTGCGTACTTCTCCATGAATCGCTCTCCCTTGTTGTTTTTGAGATGTCCCCCTTCTCCCCTAGCTCCCTCCGTGATTAAGATGCCGTTTGGAACCAGCCCTGTCGGATGGAATTGGATGAACTCCATATCTTTTATCGGTATGCCCGCTCTATAGGCAACGGCTATCCCGTCTCCCGTAGCTGAGTGGCCATATGTTGTAAATCTATAGATTCTTCCGCTTCCACCTGTCGCTATTATGCCGGCGGCGGCTGTTATACAGTATAGTTCCCCAGTTTTCATCTCTATAGCGGTGATTCCCTTGAAAACATTGTCTTCTATGATCAGGGATGTTAGGAACCACTCGTCGTAGATCTCCACGTTATCGTATTTTAGGAGGGTGTTGTAAAGGGTTGCCATCTCATAAAACCCGGTTTTATCTGCTGCATAGCACGCTCTTGGATGACTGTGGCCACCGAAGGGTCTTAGATCAATTCTGCCGTCGCTCCTCCTACTCCAAGGGAGACCCCAATGTTCGAGTTGAAGCATCTCTTTCGGCAGCATCTTTATGAATAATTCAACCGCATCCTGATCCGCTAGGAAGTCTGCCCCTTTTATGGTGTCCCACTCGTGCAGCTCGAAGCTGTCACCCTCGTCGGTTCTCAATACAGCAGCTGTTCCACCCTGAGCACACACCGAGTGAGATCTTAGGCCATGTGTTTTCGTTACGACGGCGACATCTAATTTCCCGTTACTTAATCTAGAGGCCTCAATCGCCGCCCTTAAACCAGCTAATCCAGAACCGATGACAACTACATCATGCTGAATTCTCTCCATAATCGCTGTCACCTAAACGACTTCGGTTATTTTGTATAACTGATAAATGGCGTATCCCATGGCAAACCACATAATGCTTATCACAGCCGTGACAGGGGCGGCAACCAATTTAAAGCCCTCACTAGCTGCCACCATCCCTTCTGGAGTGTAGATCGGAATGATGATCATCCTAGCGATTATGTAAAGTGAGTATCCATAGATACAGATCACTAGTAATAAAAGAACCCTTGGAAGCCAGTTCTTCCTCAACGATCTAGATTGTCTTGGAGACCCTCTACAGAATCTGCCGAAAAGATCTAGGTTCCGATCCAGCTCTTTGACCTCCCATACGGGGATAAAGGGAATTAACTTTACGAATACAAAGAAAAGAAAGCAGAAAGTGGCCACGGAAGCCGCTAGTATCGAGAGTTCAACCCATGTCGGTGTGTAAAAGGCCCTTGGATAGGGTAGAAACGGTCTTGATAGAGTAGGTGCAACGATGATATATCTCTCAAGAAACATGCCTATGTTGACGATTATCGAGGCAACGAACGTGCCGTTGACAACCCACTCTTTCCTGTACAGCAGGACCGTCGCCAATATCAGAATAGGGATTATTATGTCTGTGGATATAAAGGACCAAAACACGGGGGCCCATTCTTCAAAGAATAGGCTGTTGAGTACCGCGATATCTGCTACTTCTCCGCCGTAATAGTCGGTCAGAATATGGTTAGTGACCATGTAGATCAGTGCTAGGTTAAGGATGAGGAGCAACCAGCCCAGATTCTTGAAATGTTCTCTCTTGATGTATTCCTCTGTTTTAAAGATCTTTCTGTAGAACCACATAGCGGTTATTATTGCAGCTATACCAGAATAGATCGCACCCGTAACGAAGTATGGTCCGAATACTGCACTGTGCCAGCTCGGCCTCAAATTCATCGCAAGCGTCCAAGAAACCACGGTGTGAACCGAAACCGCTATCGGAATCACAAGCGAAGCCATAACCTTTAACGCTTTCTCTAATCTTTCAACCTGCTCTTCGGTGGCTCTCCAGTTCAGGGATAACAATTCATAAAGTTTCGATTTCCACCCGGTTACCTTGCCCTTAACCAGAAAGATGCTGAAATCCGGAATCATCGCCACGTATAAATACAGAATGCTGGCCAACAGATAGGTCGGTATCGAAATCAAGTCCCAGACCAAAGGAGATTGGAACCTGCCGTAAAATAGTATATGAAATAATCTATCGGGTCTTCCCATATCGAAGAAAATCTGCATTATGGTTAACAGAAGCGCAAAAACGGTGACAGCTTCAGCTATCCTGGTGATAGGTCTTCTCCACTCGACCTTTGTTATCCTAAGAACAGCAGAGATCAATGTTCCAGCCATACTGACACCGCTGAAGAATATGAAAGAGGAGATATACATCCCCCATAGGATGGGGGTATTTAAGCCAGTCACGCCTAATCCCTCCATCAACTGTGTTAGATATGCAAATAAGCCCCAGAGAATGACCAGACCAATTACTCCGGTAGCCAGATAATACCTGAAAGTCGTATATGTAAGAGGTTTAACCAATTTGTCCTCGATGGCTTCGCCTTCTCCGCTTTCTGTCACTCTACCACCCCTGAGATAAGTAAATAGTCTTGGGCTCCGTTCCCATGTCCTCCAGGAGTCTGAAAGACCTGCTGCTTCTAGCCCAAGAGGAAACCAGACTAGATGGATCATCAAGATCTCCGAAAACCCTTGCTCGAGAAGTGCATGTGGAGACGCATGCGGGTAGATACCAGATCTCCTTCCCCTCAGGTTTGAGCTTGACCGCAGATGGGTTGATTAAGTATCCCATAATTAGGTCAATCGACTTCGCGACACTCTCCCAATCCACTTCCGTCTCTCTGAAGATTTTTGATAATTCTCCGGCAGTGCCTTTCCTCAAATCCTGCCTCAACTTGACTATCTTGTGTACACAGTATGTACATTTTTCAACTACGCCGAGAAGTCCTTGGCCAGGACCCACCCTACCCATCCCAGTTAGTACAACCTTGTCTGGGTTACGGTGCTCCTCTAGAACACCCTCTGATTCATAGTCCAGCCATTTGAAATAATTCACGTTGTATGGACACGCAGTCATACATGCTCTGCATCCGATGCATCTATCATAACTCTGTAGAACGAATCCTCCCTCAAAGTAGAATCGGGCTCCGGTGGGACAGATCTTGACGCAGGGAGCGACATCGCAGTGCATACAGGGTCTTGGAACCGGAACCTTTAATCCCCCGATCTCAACGTCTATAAAGTCATGCCACGAGTGAATCCTCCTCTTCTCTGCCTCAATCGGACCTACAAATGGCTGGTTGTTCTCTGAGAGGCAGGCAAAGGTGCACGCCTGACAGGCGCTACACTTATCTAAGTCGATAACCATTGACCAACGCACCATCTCAACTCACCTTGCTGACCTTAACTCTAGTTGAATGTAGTGAGGGGTTGCCTGTATTCGGGTCGATGACGTATTCGTCTTTCCATCTGTAGATGGTCAATTCCATCGGATTTGAACCCAGATTCTTCGCCCATCTGCCTCCAGCCCTATGCCCCAGGCCGAATGGGATGCCTATGACGCCCTCTGCAACACCCTCATAGATTTTGGCTTTACACCTAATCTCAACTCCTTTCGGATTCTCGATTGATAGCAAATCTCCGTCGTCGATATCAAATCTCTTAGCGTCTTTTGGATTGACCTCGGCCCAAACTCCGTACACCTCGCCGGGGAACAGCGGCGTTAAGTGTTCATAGGTCCATGGACAGTTGGAAAGGTATTTGCCGTCCTGCGAGATGAGTGGATGAACATTGAGCACGAAAGGATATTTGTCCTCAGATTCAATTAAGAGCGGATCTCTCCACTCGATTTCATGGGCATTAAAGCTGTATCTGTTTAATTTGTGTGAGATCTGAGATTCATAGTACCAAAAACCATAGCTCTTAAGGTTGTCCCAAAATTCGGCAAAGCTGTTCAAAGCCGATAACGGTTCAGGACCGACATATCCAGCTCCTGAGCTCCAGATGCCGCTCCATCTATGTTTAATGAACTCTTCGAAACCAGTCCAAGGAAAATTACTTGCGATGTTTTCTCCTAAAAGCTTTGAGAGCTCGATTAACAGGTCTCCCACACAGCGGTTTCTTGAAATGGTTGGCCTAACGAGTGAAGCGTAAAACATCTGTTTATCCTGTATATAGGTCGAGTAATCACTCCATTTCTCCAGAAACGAGGGTTCAGGTATTATTAGGTCTGCAAACTCCTCTTCTACCTCATTAAGTAAGGGACCTGTACTGACGATGAACGGTACTTTTTCCAATGCTCTCTTAAACCTTTCTGGCTCGAGTGATTCAAAGAGGGGATTGGTGTTGTGAATGACGAATATCTCAGCTCTATAGGGAGAATTCGCGACCACAGCTTCGGCGACATAATTGTAGACCGATTCATTCCTAAAGCGGCTACCCGCCAAGTCTATCCTTTCAATATTAAGACCTTTCTTGGCGATCTCGTCTAGTCCTAGTGAGATCTCTCTGAATAATTCGTTTTTAATAGGCGACCTCACCCTTCCAACCAAGAGATTTAGGGCTTGAACAGCTAATTTCGAGGCATAACCGTTGTTCCAGAGGGTTGTCTCGTCTCCCAGAACTGCTATTGAGGGTTTAGTTGATGCAAATTCTCTTGCGATCCTTCTGATCTCCTCCATGGGAACTCCGGTAACCTCAGAACTCCACTCCACCTTGTATCTTCCTAAAACAAGTTCTCTAAACTCTTTGAAACCCGCCGTGTTGGCTGAAACAAACCCTTCGTCGAACAAATTTTCTGAAAGTATGACGTGAGTCAGCCCCAGAGCAAAGGCACCTAATGTTCCTGGCCTAACGTCTATCCACTCATCTGCCTTCACTCCTGTAACAGACTTTCTAGAGCCGACTTTAACCATTTTAGCTCTAAGGGGTCTTCCACGTCGTAGTTGTCCATAAAGCCTGAAATACCTCATCATCGGTCCGTAGCCGTCAATGATGTCTGCGCCGAGTAAAAGCAAATAGTTGATCTTCGTTAGGTCTCCCTCGAAATCTGAATCCACTCTGTCTTTGATGAAGTTAGGTGAACCATATGCCTTCAAGAACAGCTCTATCAAGGCATGTTGGGAACAGTGGTCACCGCCTAACCAAACAAGCTTATGGGGGTCTCCTCTGTCTCTCAGAGTCTTCATCTCTTCTGATAGGGCTCCAACAGCCTCCTATCCATTCTATTTCCTTCCAATTTGACTTCCTCTCCTCCCTGATCAGGGGTCGCTTCAACCTGTCAGGGCTATAAATAAACTGCGAATACGCATGGGGTCTCGGACAGATTGATCCATTGTTGATAGGACTTACTGGGTTTCCTTCAAACTTCACCAGTCTATTTTTAATCAATCTAAGCTGGGTGCTGCAACCAGCAGGGCACAGGAGACAGGTCGTTGGCACCCATAGGTCTTCTTCATAAACCCCCCTTACCTTGTATATCCCTTCCTCCTCACTTCTCGCTCCTTTGTCTTGAGGCCTCTCAAGAAGAATGTTTCCTCCTATTATGACTGCTGATCCAGTGAGGGCGAGTATCTTTACAAATCTCCGTCTCGATATTTGTTTCTCCGACATTTTCATTCATCAGACTGAATAGGTTGTTGTGACTAGAACTGCAAAGACTAGGGCGACTAGAAACAGAAGGGCGGCACCCACAGAGAAAATAAGCGACAAGGTGACATCTCTTCTTCCACTAGCCACCCAGGCGCAGGCCGCGGCTCCGAAACCCATCAGAGTAGCAGGAGTGTTCACCAACAGAAGTTTATAGTCAAATATACCTTTCCAGAAAGGATATTCATCCTTTAGAAAACCAGATATCTGGGATCCATAGGGAGAATAAGTGAGGCTTCCAAAGAACTGCATAAGCGTAAAAAATATTCCTCCAATAATAAGTGATGTAGCTGCAAACTTACCTAGTTCCAGAATTCTCTCATTCTGACGCATAATATAAAGGAGAGCTATCCCTAATCCCCAAAATACAAATCCTAAAATGGCAAATGTAACATGTAGGAAGAGGTTGAACACGTTTGACATTTTTAACAACTATTCCTAATTTGTTGTGTGTAAAGATAAAAATGTAAGTTCAAGGGAATTCCGAGCTCTCGTGCTGACCGAGAATCCAATCTTTTCATTCTCCCTTCTCGGGTGTTTGAAACAATGGTAGTTAATCACAGTATAATTAATAAATATTTTTTTGAAAAAATACAATTATGAAATTGATAAATAAATATTTTTAACTTTGTTTCCGAAGTGAATTGAGGTCTTCCAACGTTAAATTCGACATGATTTGAAAAATTGCATTGGACGCGTCAAGCAGTCAGATAAAAAGATAAATAAGCGGGCCCTTCAATTAAATGGGGAATTGAAAGCAAAAAACTATAGAAGCATCAGGGGCCAGCTCTACACAAGGAGGGAATACATCAAAGCTACACCCCACATTAGAATCGTAAAGTTTGAGATGGGTCAAGAAAACGAAGACTATGATGTCGAGTTGAAGGTCGTTGCAAACGAACGAGTGTTGATGAGGGACAACGCGCTGGAGGCGCTGAGAATATCCGCCAACAAAAACCTCTCAAGAAAAGTGGGGAGTGACTACCACCTCAAGATCGTTGTATATCCACATCACATCCTCAGGGAGCACAAGTACATGACAGGAGCTGGGGCAGACCGCCTCAGCGACGGCATGTCACACGCCTTTGGAAAAGTCGTAGGCCGGGCTGCAGCAATTAACAAGGGACAGGCAATCCTTAGTGTAAAGACCTTCGCGGAGAACGTTGAGAATGCTATGGAAGCTCTTAAGGTTGCCCGGAGCAAAGTACCTAAGGGCGCGAAGATACTCGTTGCTACTCTAGCGGAGAAGAACAAGGAAAGTTGATAAAGATACCAATAAATAGGATAACCAGGGAAATTAAGAAGAGGAGAGCTAAAAAAGTCCTCATCCAGGCACCAGAAGGCATAAAACCCAGACTTAGCAAGATTCTCCCCCTGATAGAAGCAAAGACAGGCACTGAACTCATTCTCCACGCTGAGAGCTGCTTCGGAGCCTGCGACCTAGCCTCTATAGACGCCAAGAGGCTAGGGGCGACCCCCATTATCCACGTCGGACACACATCTTTCGACAATGGGCAGGAGGAGGATATCGTCTTTATCGATGCCTACGACGAAGTTGAGCTAGGAGAGACCCTTCAATCAGAGATTCTCAGGGTTACTGCAGGCAAGGTCGTAGGTCTTGCGGCATCTATTCAATATCTACCTTTGCTACACAAGTTGAAAGAAGNNAAAGCAGTAGCCCCCGAAGTGGATGAGTTTCTAGTGGTGAGTGGGGGAGTGTTCCACGGACTAGGAGTGGCCCTCTGGACTGGAAAAAAGACATGGAGGATAGATCCATATAGGGATGAGTTGATAGACTTTTCCCTCCTTACCAAAAAGAAGCTAGCGATAATAGCCGCAAAAATCGATGAGGCTAGGCGAGCCGAAGACTTCGGGGTGATAATCGGTATAAAGGAGGGGCAGAAAAGGATGGATCAGTTCCAGCATGTGGCCTGCGATCTGAGGAAGATGGGAAAGCAGGTTGTAGAGCTGGCCATGGGGGAGATATCCCCGGAAAAAGTCCGAAGTTACGACTGGATAGAGTGTTTCGTTCAAACGCTCTGCCCTAGGATATCCATCGATGATATAGAAAAGTTTGGTGTACCCGTGCTCTCCTACGAACAGTTTTTGATTTTGAAGGATGAGAGGGAATTTAGCAAGGTCTATCACTGTTAGTTTTGAGATGAACCCAAATTGGCAGAAGAGACCGCTTTTCCAGGAAAGAAGATCGGGGTGATCGAGGAATATCTCCCAGGTGTGGGGACATACACAGGAGTTAACGGATTTATAAGGGCAAAAGTAGTAGGCAAGATCAAAAAAGACTCCAAAAGCAGGCAGGTTAAGGTTTTGAAAGAAGAGCGAGTCGCCACTCTAGAGGAGGGTGATGAGGTAGTAGGGACGGTGGCGACCGTATCGGGCGTGTATGGAAACGTCAAGATAGAAGTCGCGAATGAGAAGCTTCTTAGAACACCTCAGAAAGGAATTGTTTATCCTTCAAGGGTGATTAGGAGAAGAGGCGGGCAGTACAGGC
>JABAOH010022123.1_pt1 | contig 10715 bp, 6 predicted proteins | sample 7062181 | NCBI WGS metagenome assembly JABAOH01 (sample SAMN14538630, study PRJNA623070) | marine sediment metagenome | biome: marine biome [ENVO:00000428]; feature: marine pelagic biome [ENVO:01000023]; material: deep marine sediment [ENVO:00002113]; isolation source: pool of 5 deep marine... | reverse complement strand
TTACCGGGACCCAGAAGGGTATTGGTACGGACTGTCGCTGCGAGCGCGCCCGATCATGTACGCGAAGGGGCGCGTCGATCCCCGCGAGCTGTCGACCTACGAGGATCTGGCAAACGCGAAGTGGAAAGGCCGCATCTGCATTCGCTCATCCAACAACATTTACAATCAGTCACTGGTAGCCTCCCTCATGGTCGCCGACGGGGCAGCAGCCACGCAGGCGTGGCTCACGGGGCTGGTTGCCAACCTGGCGCGCCCGCCTGCGGGTGGGGATCGCGATCAGATCAAAGCGGCTGCGGCCGGCCAATGCGACATCGCCGTGGCTAACACTTATTATCTCGGCGGGATGCTCACCAGCAAGAACGCCGCGGAGCGCCAGGCAGCCAAGAAGGTCGCCGTATACTGGCCAAACCAGCAGGGCCGCGGGACACACGTGAATGTCAGTGGTGCCGGCGTGACCAAAGCAGCCAAGCACCGCGCGCAAGCCGTGAGGCTGCTGGAATTTCTCACCGGCGAGGCTGCGCAGAAATGGTACGCCGAGGTGAACCACGAGTATCCGATACGCCCGGGTGTGCCCTGGAGCGCGACCGTGCTTGCCTGGGGCACATTCGAGGCCGATTCGGTAAACCTGGACAAGCTGGGAGAGCTCAACGCCGAGGCCGTCAAGCTCATGGACACGGCGGGCTGGAAGTAAGCGCGAGCCCCTCAACGTCCGGCCCCATGGCGGCACTGAGCTCGAATATCCTCGATTGATGCCGCGGTAAGGAATGAAACGCCTTCGCGCACTCGTACCCGAGCCGTGGGCACTCGCAACCCTGGCGACGGCACTGCTGCTCATGTTGCCCGTGCTGAGCGTCATGAGCTTCGTATTCCACCCCGCGGGGGAGGTCTGGCGTCATCTGGCACGTACCGTGCTGGCCGACTACGTCATCAACTCGCTCGCGCTCATGTGCGGTGTCGCAGTCGGAACGGTTGTCTTGGGTGTCAGCACCGCATGGCTGACGACATTGTGTCGGTTTCCGGGACGCAAGACCTTTGAGTGGATTCTGTTACTACCGCTCGCGATTCCGGCCTATATCATTGCCTACACCTATACCGGCATGCTCGATTTCGCTGGGCCCGTTCAGACCGCCTTGCGCGCATGGTTTGACTGGCAAAGCGGCGACTACTGGTTTCCGCAAATCCGGTCGCTTGGCGGCGCGATGTGCATGCTTTCGCTGGTGCTCTATCCGTATGTGTACTTGTTGGCGCGCGCCGCTTTTCTCGAGCAATCGGTGCGGGCTATCGATGTCAGTCGCGCCCTCGGCTGTAGTGCCTGGATGAGTTTCTTTCGTGTCTCGTTGCCGGCAGCGCGCCCGGCGATCGTCGCCGGCCTTTCGCTGGCACTGATGGAAACGCTGGCGGATTACGGGACGGTGCAATATTTCGGTGTTTCGACCTTTACCACCGGCATCTTTCGCACCTGGTTTGGCTTAGGAGACAGCGCCGCCGCCGCCCAACTTGCCGCGGTCATGATGTTATTCGTGTTTGCACTGATCATCATCGAACAGCGATCACGTCGGCGCGCGCGTTACTATCACATTGAGAGCCGGGCACGGCCGCTGCCGAGTTACAATTTGGGCGGCCTGCGCGGCGCTGCGGCTTTTGTCGTTTGTTTATTGCCGTTCGCGCTGGGATTTCTACTGCCGGCCGCGCAATTACTCTGGTGGTCGGTGCAGACGGCACCGGCAACCGTGGATCGAGGCTTCGTTCGGCTGGTGGTCAATACGCTCTCGCTGGCCGGAGGCACGGCGATGCTAGCGGTAGTCGTGTCGCTACTGATGGCTTATGGGCGGCGTCTGAGTGACAGCGTGGGCGCGACATTCGCCGTACGTCTGGCCAGCATGGGCTATGCAGTACCGGGGGTAGTCATCGCGATTGGCGTGATGCTGCCATTCACATGGGTCGACAACACCATCGATGCGTACGCGCGAGCACACTTCGGTGTTTCCACCGGACTGCTGTTGAGCGGGACCTTATTCATGCTCATTTTCGCCTACATGGTGCGCTTTCTTGCCGCAGCCCTGCAGACCGTCGAGGCCGGTCTCGGCAAGATCACGCGATCCATGGACGAGGTCGCCCGCTCTTTCGGCTATCGCCCGTTGACGGTCATCGGTCAAGTGCATGTGCCCATCATGCGCGCGAGCCTGCTCAGCGCGATCATTCTGGTCTTTGTCGATATCATGAAGGAATTGCCGGCGACGTTGATCTTGCGTCCCTTCGACTTCAATACGCTTGCCGTCAGGACTTACGAGCTGGCATCGGACGAGCGTCTGGCCGACGCATCGACCGCCGCCTTGGCGATCGTGCTGGTGGGGATCATACCCGTGCTGCTGCTGAGCCGTTCAATCGGGCGTTCGCGTCGCAGTGAGATCGGACCTGCGCCACTGCAAGAATCACTGCCCGCGGCGCCCTAACTTTTGTCCTCGTGTGCAGTTGCATGGGATCGCGGCTGCGCCGCTTGGCTTAGGCCGCACGGCTGAGCTATATTCCACGTTCGACGTTCCGTCCTGCGGGAGAGCCTCGAGCACTGAACCGACGTGGTTGAGTACGGTGCGGTGAGCGGGCGCCGAAGGCGCAACCGGCCCGGAAACGCACAGGCATCAGGACCGTAGCGACGTGTCGACTCTGGAGAGACCCAGCGACTGGCGCCGGCAATTAGGGCGGTCTGAGACGGCGTAGCCAAGCACCGGTCACGGGGCACCGAAGGGGCAATGCTCTCAGGTAAACGGACAGAGGGGCGACAGAAGCGTGTGTTCTGTCGCCCTATTTTTTTGGTGGTTCGGGGGGCGCGCCGCGAACGCCCAAGCTTAGCTGTTGGCGAGTGAACGACGCCTATCGCGGGGCCGGTTATCTTGACTACCGAGGGAGGGTGCGATGAGTTCGATCCCGGAGAATCTCAAGTACACGCGCAGCCACGAATGGGTGCGTCTGGAAGACGACGGCAGCGTGACGGTGGGCATTACCGACCACGCCCAAGAGCAGCTCGGCGATCTCGTATTCGTCGAGCTCCCGGAGGCCGGCGCTGAGGTGACGGCAGGCAAAGACTGCGCCGTCGTCGAGTCGGTGAAAGCCGCTTCCGATGTATACGCGCCGGTCGGCGGGACAGTGGTCGAGAGCAACAGCGCCCTGGCGGATGCCCCGGAGACGATCAACCAGTCTCCCTACGACAACGGCTGGATGTTCCGGCTCAAAACAGACGATACCGGACAGCTCGACAGCTTGCTCGATGCCGCCGCCTACGAAGCCATGCTCGAGTCCGAAGCCGACTGAGGAGGCCAACTCCGCGCACCGCGAAACCATGCCTTTTGTTCCACACACCCAAGCCGAGATCGAAGCGATGCTAAAGGCTGTCGGCGTCGACAGCATCGATGCGCTGTTTGATGAGATTCCACCGGCGCTGCGCCACGGCGAGCTGGGCAATATTGCGCCTGGCCGTAGCGAGATGGAAGTGGCGCGGTTAATGCGTGCGCGCGCCGAGCAAGACGGTCACTACGTCAATTTCATCGGCGCCGGCGCCTACGAGCACCACATCCCGGCCGCCGTGTGGGAGATCGCGACCCGCGGCGAGTTCTACAGCGCCTACACGCCCTACCAGGCCGAGGCCAGCCAGGGCACATTGCAGGTGCTCTATGAGTTTCAGTCGATGATGGCGAGCCTGACGGGTATGGATGTGTCCAATGCCTCGCTGTACGAGGGGGCATCGGCGCTCGCGGAAGCGGTGTTGATGGCCGTACGCGCGCACAAGAAGGCACGGCGCGTACTGCTCCCGGATACGGTCCACCCGATCTACCGTCAGGTGGTGCACAGTATCGTCGAGAATCAGCACATAGAGTTAGTGCCGGTATCTTTTGACAGCGCCGGCGGACATACCCTCGTCGACGCCTTGAGGCCGCACCAAGGCGAAGACTATGCGGCGCTCGTGATTCCGCAGCCCAATTTCTTCGGCGTGCTCGAGGAGGTGGACGCGCTCACCGATTGGGCACACCGGCAGGGCGCGCTTGTGATCGCAGTGGTCAATCCGGTCGCGCTGGCCTTGCTCAAACCACCGGGGGAGTGGGGCGCACGCGGCGCGGACATCGCCGTCGGTGAGGGACAACCTCTCGGTGCGCCGCTTGCTTCGGGCGGACCCTACTTCGGCTTCATGTGCTGCAAGCAGGCACACGTGCGGCAAATGCCCGGGCGCATCGTCGGACGTACCGTCGACGCAGACGGCAAGCCCGGTTTCACCCTGACCTTACAGGCGCGCGAGCAACACATCCGTCGCTCGAAGGCGACTTCGAACATTTGCACGAACCAGGGTTTATTGGCCACGGCCGCGACTGTGCACATGGCCTTGCTGGGACCGGAGGGGCTCGAGCGCGTGGCGGCCCAATGCCACGCAAACACGCGGACGTTGGTCGAACGGCTGAGTGCCATTCCTGGCGTGGCGCGCGTCTTCGACCGGCCCATTTTCCACGAGGCGGCGCTGCGCCTGAGCCTGCCCGTGGAGCAGGTCCTGCGGGGCCTCGAGGCGCAGGGCATTCTGGGTGGCTACAATCTCGCCCCGCACTATCCGGCGCTCGGCGAGGCTATGCTGGTGTGCGCCACCGAGACGCGCACCGCCGACGATATCGAGAATTACGCCTTACATCTGGAGCGTATTCTCAGTAAGCGCAAGCTCGATCACGCCGGCGCAACCAAGGCGGGCCCGCAAAAGTGATTAAATGTTGAGTAGCGCTTTAATTTGTGTCGCCTGCGGCGACGATTTACTAGGGGGGTCTCGCCCCGCGCTCGCCTCAGGGAGTCCGCGGAAGGGCCGTCCCTGCCGCGGACGCGCGGGATCCCTCGCGCGCCCCTTCGGGCCCGCGCTTCGGCTTCACGCGGGACCCCGCTTGACCAAGGGGCAACAAAAGCAAACAGATTCCGCACATGTTGATCTTTGAGCTATCAGAACCAGGTCGGCGAAATGCCTCGCAGGCCCCGCGCGAGCGCGGCGATGTGAGCGACATTCCCCCCGAGTTTCGGCGCCAGCGCGCGCCGCTGCTGCCGCAGGTCTCGGAGCTGCAGGCAGTGCGCCACTACACCGGGCTTTCGCAAAAGAACTTTTCCATTGATACGCAGTTCTATCCGCTAGGTTCCTGCACCATGAAGTACAACCCGCGCGCATGTAACCGCCTGGCGATGCTCCCGCAGTTCCTTGAACGCCATCCATACGCGGCGCAGACCACGGGTCAGGGCTTTCTAACGTGCCTGTACGAGCTGCAGGAGATCCTCAAAGAAGTGACCGGCATGGCAGCGGTGTCGCTGACACCGCTGGCCGGCGCGCAGGGTGAATTTACGGGTGTCGCCATGATCCGCGCCTACCATGATGCGCACGGTGACAGTGCGCGCAGCGAGATCCTGGTGCCAGATGCCGCACACGGGACCAACCCGGCGACGGCGACGATGTGTGGTTACGCGGTGCGCGAGATTCCGACCGCCGCCGACGGCGACGTCGACCTTGCGGCCCTGAAGCAGGCTGTGGGGCCGCAGACCGCCGGCCTGATGTTGACGAACCCATCCACGCTCGGCGTGTTCGAGCGGCACATTAGCGAGATCGCCGACGTCGTACACGCGGCCGGCGGCCTGCTGTACTACGATGGCGCCAACCTGAACGCGATCCTGGGCAAGGTCAAGCCCGGCGATATGGGTTTCGATGTCATTCATGTGAATCTGCATAAGACCTTCTCCACGCCGCACGGCGGTGGCGGTCCCGGCGCCGGCCCTGTTGGCGCAAATGAAAAGTTGCGCCCGTTCCTGCCGGTACCGATAGTCGGTAAACGAGGCGAGGAATACCGCTGGATCAGTGAGAAAGAGCTGCCACAGTCGATCGGTCGTTTGTCTGCGTTTATGGGCAATGCCGGCGTCCTGTTGCGTGCCTATGTGTACGCGCGTCTGCTCGGGCGCGAAGGCATGGAGCGCGTGGCGGAGTTTTCGACGCTCAATGCGAACTATATGGCGGCCGAGCTGCGCAGGAACGGTTTCGATCTTGCCTACCCGAAGCGGCGCGCTTCCCACGAGTTTTGTGTGACGCTCAAGAAGCTGAAAGATGAGACCGGCATCAGCGCCATGGACGTCGCCAAGAATCTACTCGACAGGGGGTATCATGCGCCAACGACCTATTTTCCTTTGTTGGTTCCGGAGTGTTTCCTGATCGAGCCGACCGAGACGGAGTCCAAAAGCGAGCTCGATGGCTTTGTTGCGGCGATGAAGGAGATCTCGCAAGCGGCGCGCACCGAACCAGCGCGCGTCAAGGGTGCGCCCTACACCACGCCCGTAAGACGGCTAGATGACGTAAAAGCCGCGCGCGAACTCGACCTGGTCTGGAAGCCGACGGGCTAGACATCGTGCCAGCGCGCTGTGGCCGTGTGGCCGCATCGACAGCCATGAGCCATCCGTTCAAAGGGATTACCGACCTCACCCGCATCGTCCGGGCAGCCGGCTACTCGCTCGGCGGTCTCAAGGCGGCCATTATGCGCGAGGCCGCGTTTCGCCAGGAGCTTGCACTATTTGTGGTCCTGGCACCGCTGGCCCTGTGGTTGGGACACGACGGTGTGGAAAGGGCACTGCTGCTCGCCAGTCTGGTGCTGGTCCTAATCGTGGAATTGCTTAACTCGGCGGTCGAGACGCTGGTGAATCGTATCGGCACCGAGCACCACGAGCTCTCCGGCATCGCCAAAGACATCGGCTCCGCTGCAGTGTTCATCGCTCTGGTCCAAGTGCCAGTGGTGTGGGCGCTGATATTGATTCCCGGCTATTTCCGCAGCTAGGACGCCTCAGCTACGTGCTGCTCGCCACCGCGACCGGGGCTTCATTGCTTTTGAGTGCCGCATCGAGGCGCCCGAGATCGGTAATGGGCGCATCGCAGCTGTGCCCCGTGCACACGTAGGCGGTAACCTGGCCGCCGGGTTTGCGTTCGCCGAGGATCGACGGGAGTCCCTCGACATCGAGGGGGATGGCGTAGGTCTGGCGGCGCGGCGCATAAGATTGCTGACAGCGTTCGACCCACGGGCGCAGGGCCTCGGGTGCGCCACGCAGCACGATCGTTTGTGTCGGGAATAGATACTCTTCCATCGCTGACAGCAGCGTACCGTGCGCCGAAGGTGCATGGGTAATCGATGCGTGCAGGGCCTTCAGCGTGCGCTCCGCGGCATCGAGGTACCGCGGCTCGCCGAGCAAATGACCGAGCCGCAACAAGCTGAACGCGGCCACGCCATTGCCTGAAGGCACTGCATCGTCATAGGTCGGGATCGGTCGATAGATCAGTTTTTCATGATCGTCCGACGTCAGGTAAAACCCGCCGAGTTCCTTGTTCTCGAAGTGGGCCAGCACCGCATCGGCCAGCCTTAGCGCCAGCTCGAGGTCTGTCGTGCGCCAGCGCGCCTGTAGCAACTCGAGTAACCCGTCCAACACAAAAACGTAATCATCGAGATAGGCGTTGAGATGTGCGCGGTCGTCCTTGCTCGTGGCCAACAAGCGCCCGTCACGCCAAAGCTTGGCGCGCACAAAATCGAGTGCCTGTTCGGCGGAGCGCACAAACTCGCTGCGCCCGAGTAGGCGCCCCGTTCTCGCCATGCCTCGGATCATCAGGCCGTTCCACGACGTCAATATTTTTTCATCGCGTCCGGGGCGCACACGCTGCTCGCGAACGCGCAGCAGCTTGGCGTGGGCACTTTCGAGCAAGTCCCCCACGCGGGGCAGGTCTAGTTCCAATCCCTGGGCAATTTCCGGTGTTTCCATGCGCACATTCAGGTGCCACTTACCCTCGAAGTTACCCGCCCCTTTGAGCCCATAGCGTGCTTCCACGACTGACCACTCCTCGGGGCTCAAGCATTGTTGCAGCTCATCCGTCGTCCAGACGTAATACTTTCCTTCCTCGCCTTCCGAGTCCGCGTCCAGCGTCGAGTAATAACCACCGTCAGTTGCCTGCATCTCGCGCACGACCCAGCTCGCCGTATCGCAGGCGATGCGGGCAAACGCCGGCTCACCGGTGGCAATCGCGGCATCGCTGTACAACCACAACAGCTGGGCGTTGTCGTACAGCATTTTTTCGAAGTGGGGAATCATCCATGCTTGATCGACGGCATAGCGACAGAACCCGCCGCCCAACTGATCGTAAATACCGCCAGCTGCCATCGCCCGCAGCGTGTGGGCCACCATATGGAGCGCGAGACCGTCGGCATCGTTGCCGATCACGCTCTGCGCCCAATAGCGCAGGCAACGTTCGATCGATGGTGGGTGCGGAAACTTGGGTGCCGATCCGAAACCGCCGTAACGCGGGTCGAACTGCTGCTTGAGCTCACTGTAGGCGATGTTCAGTACGCCGGGCGTGATGTCCACCCCTTGGGCCGGCGCTTGTGGTTGGATACGCGTGAAGACATCAGCCAGCGACTCGCTTTGTTGATCGAGAGCGTCGCGCTGCTCACGATAGAACGTCTCCACGCGCTGCATAACGTCGACGAAGCCGGGCAAACCGTGTCTCGGTTCTTTCGGGAAATAGGTGCCGCCGAAGAACGGCATAAGATCGTCAGGCTTTAGGAACATGGTCAATGGCCAACCGCCACTACGTTGGACCAGAATTTGGTGCGCGGTCTGGTAGATCTTGTCCAGATCGGGACGTTCCTCACGATCCACCTTGATGCAGACGAATTTCTCATTCATCACACCGGCCACGCTTTCATCCTCGAAGGACTCGCGTTCCATGACGTGACACCAGTGACAAGCGGAGTAACCGATCGAAAGGAGGATCGGTTTGTTCTGCTGCCGCGCCTGCGTCAGCGCTTCTTCGCCCCATGGGTACCAGTCCACGGGGTTACGGGCGTGTTGCAACAAATAGGGGCTGGTTTCGTTGATGAGGCGGTTGCTGTGCGGCTCGGTGGACATGGGCGGCAGTGCGGACGGGACGATCCGTGACTATAGCGGATCAACGCGCCTTTGTCGTACCGTGCTCGACCGCATCGTTTCAGGGGAATTTGTGCCTCGGCTCGCCGTCCCTACGGCCCGGTCCGCACGCAGTGCAGGCCGGGGTCCGGCCTACTATCCTTAGTGAGGTAGTTCGGGCACCGCCCGTAGCAGCAGCCTAAACGAGCACTCACGTCCATGTCGAATCCACTGTCATTCTTGTGGGGCAGCAAAGGTCCCAGAGCCCGAGGCAAAGGCAAAAAGGGTAAGTCGGGGCAGCGCCATCGCGCCAACCAGACCAGCGAGATTCAGGCCATGGAGAAACTGGTTGTCGAAGAGATCGAGGTGGCTGATGTCGGGGCGCCTCGCCTCGCCACTGCGGCACCGTCGAAAAGGCGGCGGCGGCCTTTGCGCTCACCGGCGTTCCGAGCGGCTTTTACCTGGTCAGGCTTATGGCTGCTGGCCGTGCTAGCCGCGCTCTTTGCGCGCTCCCCTTGGCCCCTGGACGAAACCCGCACGCTGGCGATTGCCTGGGAGATGTGGTCGAGCGGGGGTGCACCCGTGCCCCGCCTGAATGGGGCCAGCTACACCGACCAGGCGCCGCTGCTGTTTTGGCTGATCAACCTGGGTTGGCGGCTTTTCGGTGTCAACGAGTGGTGGCCCAGAGTCCTGCCCGCCTTATTCGGCTTGACAAGCATGTTTCTCGCTAGCCGGCTCGCCACTCGCTTGTGGCCGGATCAAATAAGTGTCTCGCGCTATGTCCCCGTGCTCCTAATGGGCGTCGTGTTCTGGGTGTTTTACCTCACGTTGTCATTAGCCGACATGTTGACGGTCTGCTTCACGCTGTTGGCGATGATCGGTGTTGTCGGGATGTGGCGATACCAGCGGCACCCAGGCTGGCTGTTACTCGGTTCGAGTCTGGGACTGGGCGTGTTGGCGAGCGGGATTGGGATACTGATTTATATTATGCCCGCCGCGCTGTTGCTGCCGTTTTGGGCGAGTGCTGATACCAGGCCGCAAGCAGGCAGATGGTATGCAGACGTACTTAGGGCAGTATTGTTGGCGCTTGTCATCGTCGCGCTGTCGATGTTCGTAGTCGTCAATCAAGGCGCGAGCGGCTACACGTCGGAAGATATGATGTCACTGTTTTTGGGGCCGCTGCCAGCAGCGCCGCTCGATCTGTTTTCCTCGACGCGACCGTGGTGGTGGTACTTGGCGGCGTTACCGGTGGTGCTGCTGCCGTGGTCGATTTTTCCGCTGGTGTGGATGCGGTTTTGGCATATCCGCCGCGAGCAGACTAACCCGGGTCTTGCCTTTTGCCTGTTTTGGGCGTGGCCGGCCATCATCGTGCTCTCGGCGCTCGGCGTGAAGCAACCGCAGTTTCTGTTGCCCGTGATACCGGCATTCGCATTGGGGATGGCTTATCTATTGCTTGCGGACAAACTCACCTACGTCAGGGGTGACAGCGTTTTCTCCAGTATGGCCTTTCCGATCATCGTGCTCGGCGGGGCCTTGGCGGCGGTCCCTGGCCTGCCGCGGGTTGAGGCCTTACCGGACCTGCTGTGGGAGCCACGCACCGTCTTCATCGGGTTGGCCATTGCAGCCGTGGGCATCCTGCTCGCCTGGCTCCCACTGGCGGAGATGCGCCAACGTATTACCAACATCGCCGTCGGTGGCGTGGGGCTACTGGTGATCGCTTTGCTCGCGATTGGTTCACAGTTCGACAGGTTCTACGGTATCGATCAGATCGCCAGCCA
>JABAOH010022114.1_pt1 | contig 10715 bp, 16 predicted proteins | sample 7062181 | NCBI WGS metagenome assembly JABAOH01 (sample SAMN14538630, study PRJNA623070) | marine sediment metagenome | biome: marine biome [ENVO:00000428]; feature: marine pelagic biome [ENVO:01000023]; material: deep marine sediment [ENVO:00002113]; isolation source: pool of 5 deep marine... | reverse complement strand
TATCAAACTGAGACGTACTGGAGTCCGACTTATACGGGTCAAACGTTCCTGAAATCTCACGCTCAGTCAGGTTCAGCGCAGTGAGTCCATTGGCATCACAAGTGGACAGCCTCTCAGACAGAGTGTTCGTTACACTCAGAGAGAAGTTATTCACATCGATCTGCGTCCCATCCTGAAATACACAGGCACTCAAAATAAGGGGGGGCACTCCTGAGTCAAAGGACGGGGTGAACGGTGACGACTCCAATACCTCTGTGAGGCTCAGTCCATTTAGACCGAAGTTCCAAGACGCAATCTGCCCTGTGGTGAAATTATCGAGACTCATCGAAGTACATTTCATCCCTGCAATTCTCTGCGAAACACCCCCGTTACCAAGAAATGCAGTCAGGGACAGACTCTTCGCAGCCGATCCAGAGGAGGCCCCAAAGTAAGTTGTAAACTTGGAAATCTCTACACTGGCAGAAGGAGCTCCACTCATCGCTGGACTAACAGTGATATTTTTATCAGCACTCACTGAGTCAACAGCTGTAACAACTACATGCTCGTGAGATCCAGTCTCAAGCACCACAATTCCATCACCCACAGCGAAGTCACCAATGTCGGCGTCTTCAATATAAATTGTAGTAGTGGTGTGAGCAGGAGCTGCTTTGGTAGTAGTACGGGTGGTGGTCTGCCTGCGGGATCCCACGGCAGTCTCCAAGAGCAGATCGTAGTCAGTCTCTTCACCCTCAGTTCCGGAGGCTCTCATCTCTACAGCCAGCCCCGCTTCGGATCTCTGAGTACCTGTACGGGGGGTAATCTGACCCAATTGAGGACGCAGGATATTACGCTCAACCAGCTCCTTGGTGGGGGTGAAACCAACGAAATCCTCCAAGGGTTGAACATAATCTGTGGCAGCTGAAGGCGCTACATAGGTCCCCTCTGTAACCTCTTCTGTAACCGCTACCTGTGTTTCTAGCTTGTTTAAATCTGCCATTCCCTGGCCTCCTGTTTATGTAATCTGTTGTCTATAGGTTATAACAATTTGACACCTTAAGGCTACAAAATGCGCCTCATTGAATAACTCAGGTTCTGAAAAACTAGGCTGATCAACCTTGAGTACACCCGCTGTAGCATTCAGGTTTGAATTGATAAGAGGCTTTAAAATATCGCTCATCTCATCATGCAAAAGCTTTTCCGCATCCTCTATCTGAGATTCATCATTTTGACGCAGGTTGGTTCTTGTAAGTATAATCTCAAACCCCTGATCAATTGTGTATGACTTAGTGAGTGTGTCCGTAAAGGGTCCATCCAGGAACCGAACCCCATATCCCTTTGTTGCAATCCTGTCGTCATTTCTTTCCAGGTCACGGGTGAAATGAAGCTCGCTAAAAGATGCATCAACATTTGCAACCACAAGGGATTTTAAGTTGTCGAATATTGTACTGACTACAGCCATTATCGCCTAACCGCCGAACCGAAACCAAGGTCTGTTCTCTCTGAATTTGAGACAACACCATCTTTGTTTGCATCAACCGCCTTAACGAGGTCATTAATCTCATTCCTAAAAGCAGCCTCTGTCCGTGCCAACACCTCATCATCTTGATCGATAAAAGTAAGGATAACTTTGACAGCTGCGTACATGGCAGCCGTAGACACCTCGTTAATATCAATAATTTGTGATTCATCATCAATCACCCTTCTTTGCTTGAGCTTAAGCACAACCTTGTCCTTTGCTGCCAGGTGCTGCTCTAAGAAATCAGTCCGGCCAGGAGGGAGATAACGGCTATCACTAACAAGCTCTGGGTAATGCCGCCTAAGAAGTGAATCGTTTGAATACAGGTTGAGCACCGAACCCAGGGTTGTGCCTGCCGATAGGTCAGCAGATACACTGAACCGCACATAGAACAACTCTGTGTCATCGATTGGGGTAACTGTTGTTGTCTTCCAGTCGTCCTGGTTGATCCAGGATACAAACCCGTCCTGTTGAAATCCGTTTGTTTCATCAACTAAATCCTTTACCGCTGACCAGGAAGTTCCATCCCAATACTCTACAGTCATGTTGGTACTATTTGTGTTCGCCGTTCCCATAGCAAAATGCCTGGCCTGGAACCTGCCAAACCACCCGACATAAAGAAACTGAGCAGATGTCATCACAAAAGCAACAGTGCCAGTAGTAGGATCATGTGTACTCTGAGTCTCCTCAGATCCATTAAATATGGTTCTTGTAACGCGTCTAGCTAGCATTTATAATTCCTCGTAATAAACAGCCATTCCCATCTCTACATTACCACCACCGATGTTATCAAGTGTGCTCCGCAAAGTCGCCGGACCCTCTACTTGTAGACCTCCGGAAGGGAGGCAAACAAACTTATCTCCCCGGCTGGCAGAAAGAGTATCACCACCAACATGTTCAAACTTCATAAATGACTGACCACCTGGCCCAGAGAAGTCCACCGCTTCAATAATAAAGGTTTTGTTTGCAGGTATAACCAGATCCTTGGTGGAAACCGGAACACCCGCAACGGTTTCAAAATGATTAAATACTTTCTTTCTCATCTACCACTCCACCCAATAAACATCAGCAAACGATGACGCATTTGCTGAAGAGTTTTCAATTGTGATTAAAAATTCATTACCCGGATCAACAATATAAAAACGACTGATCCCCCTGGAAGGGGTGTTAGCTGGGGCAACATACATATTTAATAAATCACCATTAGAAGAAACAGTGGGCTCTTTAAAACAAACCGCCTTGGAACTGGGGACAGACCCCGCAATATAGGTATTGATTGTATTAATAGAAGTACCATCGGTAGTGACGGTCGGACGGGCATAGGCACGCCAGATGGTGCGAACAGAGTTAGCATCCACCCCAATAACTGAATGGGTAATTAACAATGCCTGATCATTGGAAGATGGGTTTCTTAAGAGCAAATACGGGTGCTCATCTGTAGTTCCAACACTATTTAACCCGGTGGTAGTCGTGAATGCCTGTTTCTTAATGACTAAATTTGAAACATCCAAAGCCATTAGATCACTCTCCTGTAAAACATGCGGGCAACAAAAAGATCTAAACCGGATAAGTCATCTTGAATGGTAATGCGCATAATATCAGAGGTCGATTCATTCAACGTAAGTGGAACGGTTAGCATGGTATTACCATTAATATAACCTGAGTCGTTAATAAATGAGTTACCTTGTCCTCTGAGGCGACTCTCAAAGCCTGCGATCAATTCATCATTATTTTTAATCAAAGTAATTGGGTAAGCAACGCTATTAATTATTTGCTCAACAAGAACCCCATTCGTCAGCCCGCTGGCTATAGCACCAAAATCATTAAAAGCAGCGTTACCGTTATCTGACATGCTGATAGAAAGCCGGGTGACATACCATGTCTCATCTGTAGTGGAGGGCCCAGCGGTAAACAAAACTGAAGTTGATGACCCGTCTACAGCCATATCAGACGAACCCGCGTTCTCAAAATTAGCTGCTGCAATAGTGATTGTTTCATCAGGAAGCTGACCACCTTGAATATTGACCTTAAGGCGATCTTCTATATTGCCGATTAGCGTGCCATCGCTATCCCCAACAATCTTATCCGGTTCGTCCTTATCTTTAGTTAGTCCCATTCTTCTTTTTCTTCTTCTTGGAAAGCGGCTTCACATTCTCAGGCTTAAACTCATGCTTGGGTTTAAACTTATTGGGCAGGTCTACAGCCCAACTATACACAGCAGCAAAGGCCTTTACTTCCCTGGCCTTTAACTCAAACGTTGCCTCATCTAGTAGTTTGATGAGGCCCTTATGCAGAGCCTCATCTTCCTTAGTAAACATTATTATCCTTTTTCCAGAACCTTAACTGTGCGACCAGCACCATCACTAATCATCCACACATCAATGTTCTCACCAAAGTCATCTGTGTAACTGGCGTTCTTGGGAATCTCAAGCCCACCTGTAGCTGTGTCATCAGCAGTTACAGCATTACTATGACCCAACCAAACAGAGTTACTAGATGCATTCTGAATGGTCATGCTGGTACGTCCAGCCATAGGGGTTGAGACAATCTCAGCAGCAGTAGCACCTACAGTCTCAGTAGTAACCTCAATCCCCACGTTGTAGGACTTGTTGACCCAGGTACGTCTGTACAAGTCACCCAGCAAGTCATAACGATCATTGGATGCACTCAATGCAGAAAGAAGGCCTGATACTCCACGTCCACCCATTTTAATAGGGTTACCTGAATCTGCAGCATCATCAGCAACAGATGAGGTCAGATCAGCAGCAACCTTCAACTCACCATCACTATTAAAAACAAGTGGGTGGGCATCGCCTGTGGCCGACACAGGTGAACCGGCACCATCCTGTCTGATACCGTACATAGAGAAGCCATAACCACCAACAAATGCGGCATCGCTAATCTCAAGGTCTACCAGGTTAGTTTCATCACCGATTGCAACCGAGTCGGCTGTGTTTATCAAGTCATCAATGTCGAGCTGAGTTGCAGTAACAACAGCATTGATAGAGCCGTCACCATTGACTGCAAGAGTGTCAGTCCCATCACTAATAGCAATATTAGATGTTGATGCATCTAATATAATTTCGTCTAATGTAATTCCCATTTATCTCTCTCCTTTTATGTCGACCATTCAAGGATCTCCACCACTTGAGATGCTTTATCCACTTGAAAATATATTGTCCCAGAAAAGTCGATATCACTAACAGTATAACTGGCGCGGGGGGGCAAAGTAATAAAATTAGTTCCTGACTGTCCTGAACTAAACGCAAACTGTAAGGTAGCGTTCCCCCTTACACGAATCGTAAATTGCTTCGTTCCGGAGGTGAATGCCTGTGACTCTTCCGTACCTGGTGTGGGGTCAGTGGTTACATTGTAGATTGTAACCGTTGACGGGAAGTCAATTGCAGCTGTACCTCTGAATGTTTGTGAAGCATTAGCCATTAGGTCCCCTTAATCTCCAGTACTTGGATTTTCACAGATTTCCCAGCATCTGCAACTAAAGTTACCTTGTTTGTGTCATCGAAATCTAAATTAAGTGTTTCATTGGGTCCAATCTCCCATATATCATCACCTGCTGTAGCCTTACTAATGCCAGTGCTATTCACTATCCATACGCTGTCTGTAGAGTCTATGTTCCTTACAGAGAGGGCTGCCCTGCTTGTTTGATTGGCTGCTGAGGGAAATTCAGCGCTCGTTGCTGTAACAGTTTCCCCAGTTACCTTGATCGGTCCAACAGCAGCAACAGTGAACGTACCAGAAACGTTAATTGCATCGGGGTTATCACCACACACCCGGACAGCAACATTCCCCTCGGAGTCCTCACAGAACTTCTCTTGTTCACGATCACAAAGGGACTTAGGAAGCGTCATTCTTTAGCCTCCTGGGGATCCAATTTTATCTGTTGGAGAAATGAAGGGTGTTGGTCGATATCTACAAGAAACCAGCAGTACCACTTACCATCCACAAACTGGATATCTGTGTAATCTGCTCGACCCTTTAGGAAGAGATTGTTACGAGCTTGCAGGCGAACAAGCTCTTCAGCTGTGTCCGCCCGCAAAAACATTCGTATCTGTGATGGCCGGGACGTAACCCGGCTACCCATCATGGACACCTAATACTCAGTATTAGACGTTATTATCCTTGATGAGCAGAGACCCGTTCTGAAGTTGGTCATGTCCCCACTTCATATCAAGAGTCTTGAGAGTGGCACGAGATCCGTACTCAGGGGCAGCACGTTCACCCATGTTCAGCTGCTGCTGCATGGCAAACCCGTATCCATCTCTGTCATACATGTAGTAACGGTCATCAGCGACTGCGGAATCAACCACAATGTTTACACCGTACAGACGACCCAAAGCACCACCAGGAATAATGGCAGAGCCATACTTGTCGGCTTCCACAAACTCAGCAATAGCCAGAAGGGCCTCTTCATTTGCAGGACCACACAAGAAAGTCAATTGAGAAGGATCAGCTTCTGCTTTCAACAGGGTTGTACGCATCTCCAGGAAAATATCCTTGGTGACGGTAGCACCTGCAGTAGTTGTGGCAGTAGAGTCAGCCTCCAAACCAGCAACAACGAGAGTGTCGAAGTTTTTGGCTTGAGCACGGGCTGCACGGGCAGCCAGGTCAGCTTCTACAGCTACAGCTGATTCCAATTCATCCTGGGGGTCAACTACCCAACTAACAGTACTCATCTGATCCAGAGTAATAGTGTCAGTTGCATAAGTGACATTGGCCAGGGTGGCNNAGGGTGGCTTGGACAGTGGTAGCACGATCCTCAACACTGAAACTTCCAGCGCGTGGGATGGCGATTGATTTACTACCCTTGTTTGCAAAAGCACTTGCATCAAAAATAGTAGGCATGACAACAGCCCGAGAAATCAGCTCTCTTTGTACGAGACTGACAATCAGGTCATTCTTGGTTGCGACTAAGTCGGTATCTCCGATAGGCATCGCTTAACTCCTTCGTTGTTTGTCTAAACTCTTCAGGCGAGCCCAAAGCTCATCCGTAGAAAGTTTAGAATAATCATCGTTTCCTGCCGTCACTGGGGTCTTCCCAGGAACAGGCAGAGACGGATTAACGGAAGAGGGTTTCCCATTTTCAAACAACCAGGGCTTGCGGGACTGAAGGTCTTTTACGAACTCGTCCACTCCAACCAGGTCATCACCACTTGGATCCTGCAACAGTAAGTCACGATTCCCAAGCTGTAATGCATCAACAGCATCCCGACACCCAGCCTTAGTCAGTTCAGGTAACAACTGAGTCCTTAACTGCAACTCAGTTTTAGCCTGCTTGATCTGATCCAATTCTGTTTTGTATCGGTCTGCAAGTTCCTTGTATTGCTGCTGCTCTGACAACTTTGCTTCTTCAAGCGCGTTTGCCTTTGCCTCAGCTTCCACCGCTCGTTGTTTGTATTTACGAGATTCATTCAGAACTCTTTGATGCGTCTCCCTTCGGACGATGTCATCTAGTTCTGCCTGAGTCTGTTGTTCCGGGGTTGCCTCTCCGCTATTCAACGAAGGCGCCTCAGCATTCGCTGTAGGCAGAACCTCTCCTTGGTCCATCTTATTCTCCTTAAGTTTAATATAACATATGCGTTATATCAGTTTATTTAGAACCTTTACCTCTAAAAATTCTTAATATCGCATTTTCATATGCTTCTAAAATTTTCTCTTGGATCTCTTTACCAAAGACTTCCTTCCCTTTTGGGATAGTGGGCCTTCGGGCCTGGCCCCCAGCTCCCTCCCTATGTCCTTTTTCTTTGAGGGCCTCCTTGCGATCCCGATATCCCACAATCGTTACGTATCCCTTGGATTGACTCCCCTTCGTCCTGAAGTTCAATGCCTTCATAAAGTCACCCGTTAATCGGAGGTTGGGAATAGGCTGTCTGAATTTCTGTCTGGGGTGAAGCTTTTTCCTCCCCCTTTTGCCCTTCTTCGCACTTGCGTAAGAGTCCTTGAGTGGAGGGAATTTTCTACCTGTAATGGGTGACCTCCCGTCTTTGGTCATAGACTTAATACCCTTTACCGCGATCCTACCCACTCGGTTCGCCACCGATAATTTAGGCTGTTCTTTTGCCTTCTTTAACTTGCGTTGCAGGGACTTAATCCCCTTTGCTTGGACCTTAGCCATCCTCTTTGAACTCCTTAATCAAGTCGTCCATGACCTCCCGGATACCCTTCAGGATTTCTTTTTTGTACGTCTGCTTTTCAGATCGATTGGGGATGAACTGCCTCCGGGGGACAGGGGTTCGCTTGGATGCTGCACTAAACTTATTATGGTTGTCTGCTTTTCCTTGTTCCTCTGCTGACACACTATGTATAAGCTGATTTCCTGATTTCTCAACAAACATGGCGTCCCGCATTTCTCCAGTATCCTCAAGTATGGATCGACCACCGTCCTTAAGATTCCGAAATCTTCTTTGTCCACTAACAGGTGAACGTGAGTCGTCGAGAAATTGGTTTGTTTTGTCGAGAAGAAACTCTGCCACTTCTTCCAGAATGACATCCTGCTGTCCTTTGGTTAATCCCCTGCGGGTTATCCCTGCCTCTTTAAAGGGATCAAACTTATATAGTACTTTCTTCGCCATCAGATTCCTCTTCCTCAGAATCTTCTGATTGTGGAGCTGCTCCTACTTGTTGATTGAAGCGATCCATATTGGCTTGTTTCTCTTCCTCAATCTCCTGCATCTTTGCCTCAATCTGCTCATCTGTGAACTCAGGAAACAACTTCTTGAATGCATCGCGTTTGGAGATGAGGCCCTTATCCATCAGGCGTTCCACCTGGGTGATTCTCTGTTCTTCAGACTCCACAGGCTTCATATCCTGATAGGTAATTTGAGGATTAAACCCCTCAGTAAATTTACCCAACTCACGAGCCTCCGGAGGAAGTTCATTCTTATCAAATAACAGGTTGTGCCATTCTTTAATGAGCACCCAGGTCTCCAGCTCTGCATCACGCAGGACAGGCTTCTGTGATTCGATTTCCATTTGAGTAGCAGCTGTCTTCATCATTTCGTGAACACCGCTATTTGAATCACCATTACCCTGGCCAGAGAAGATATTAGAGGGCAGGAGATTGGAAGTTGAGCTAATCTCTAAGATTCTATCCAACAACCCCCCATACTCAGCAATGGGTGAGCTTGCTTGCACATAGTCAATTGAGGGTGCGGGTTGGTCTATCTTTTGTTTGAGCCAGATCACTTTATTGAGACCCATCTCCAGGCGCTGAGGACGCTCCTCAGAGGTGACTGTCAGCAAACTAAAGCCCTGCATCTTAGCAATGGATAAAAGGTCCGTGAGGCCCAATTGTGTGGCCATGGCCATATCAACCATGTCTTCACCTTGCATAGCCCAGAACTCATTATCTACATCCTTGCGCAGAGTGACAGAAGGGATCCTCCCAATAGGGTTCACTCCCTCCGGGTTAAACTCATCTACAATAACCCCACCTGTGCTATCTGTGGTGAAATGAGACTCCTCAGTCCAGAAAATATAGAAGTCACTATCCTCGAGAGCCGCCTCATTGGAATCAACCTTGTCACCCTGAGTCTTGAATGATTTCTCTTCCTGAATGTTCCCGACTTTCTGAATCTGCTTTCTATTGAGGTCACTATCACCATTAAACGAAGAGAAGATAATAGCTGACTTCTCTGTCTCATCTATGGGCTTGGTAACAACTGAATAAAGGAAAGGAGGAACCACAGAAACATTAGGAAGCCTGAACTCTCCTTTAGGACGTGGGATGGTATAAAGTTCCGTATTGGAATAAAGATTCAGATAACGATTGGCTTTAGCCATTACGTTATCAAACCCCAACGCATCTACATAGAAATCCATCAGGCCCTGGTCAGTGTCCACTTCTGTCGATCTCACCGCAGGACGGGCATAGATAATACTCTTACGATCCACCCAGGACTTTAAGGCATTCACAGGGGCCAGTCGCATCTCATCTACAGCGTCCTTCCCAAACTCTTGAGTAATGTGCTCAATCAGGAAGTCTTTGCCACCGTCCTTGTAGATCCGTCCTCTACGTCTGAAGGTCTGCCGTCTGTCCTTCTCTGCTGACTGTGTGATCTCTCCAATAATCTGCTGTGTGTTTGGCATCCAAGCCTCCTATGTTAACCAGCTATTGCCCCATCTTCCCATCTCTTCAAAGTCAGGGCCTGTCCTGGTGAAGTCATGCCTATTAACAAAATAATAACGGATCATGTCAGGACAGTGGTCATTTTCTTTTACAGTCTCTTCCTGCATTATCCCATTTTTTTCTGCGTACCTATAATTCTTCATCTGGTCCCAGCTTCTTCTACATTTAGGGTCAACGAAAAACTTCGCCTGTCCGAGCTTATTGCGGATGAATGATCGTACCAGCGGAATGCCATATGAGATTGCAGTTTGTCGATACTGGAACTTGATACCAAAAGCTGTTCGAAAATACTCAATATTGCTAATTCCGGATTGCTCACGAGTCTGTTTACCGGCAACGTCACAGTACCACCGATGCACACTGTATCCTCTGGACTTGATTCTCTCCCAGAGTTCATCGAGTTTAATCTTGGAACCAACAATCTCATCGAACAGGAATACTTCGTTTGTCTTTTGGTCATATTGAAAGAACCCCACTGCCATGTCATTGGTCCATCCCCAATCAATGGACACAGACGTTTCTAATTTAGGATTGTAAGTGTGTTGCTTCTCGTTAACCTCGTCAAGCTCGTCATACACAGCATATGTGCTGTTGCCCTCCCAGGAGAGTTCAAACATCTGTCTGAATGTCTTAGGGTCCAGGGTCTCTTCTAATCTTCTGAGTTCGTCTTGTGGGAAGTATGGGTTATCTCTAGTATCCCATTCAAACACTTCACTTCCAGAGAGTCGGGTATCCGGATCCTTAAAGTATTTCCAAACCCAGTGGTGCTTAGGGACAACATACTGGACTCCAAGGCTACCAGTGCACCACACGTATCCTTGTTGATCTGAAACTCGTGCGAGGGCTTCAAGGAATGTCTGTTCTTTGCATTGGAAGATTTCATCGATCCAGATCCAGTTGAGCTTTTCCCCTTCGAGTGCTTCTGGTTTGTCATCTGTGTACCCCCTAATTAATGACCCATCTTCCCATGTGATCTCCAGCTTACCCTCTACAAAGGACTGAATAGCCGGTTTTCCATACATCCGTATCTTTGCAAGTGAGAGGTTCTTACACATTCTGTAGTTGGGAGCAATG
>JABAOH010002990.1_pt1 | contig 10716 bp, 15 predicted proteins | sample 7062181 | NCBI WGS metagenome assembly JABAOH01 (sample SAMN14538630, study PRJNA623070) | marine sediment metagenome | biome: marine biome [ENVO:00000428]; feature: marine pelagic biome [ENVO:01000023]; material: deep marine sediment [ENVO:00002113]; isolation source: pool of 5 deep marine... | reverse complement strand
GAATTACACCCACTAGTTCAACCAGGCTTCTCCTGGCGCACCGATTTTCCCTTGCGTCATCGCGTGGTATGGCTTTGACCGAACGTGGGTCATCCGGTGTCGACCGGGCTGCGGGACCGGTCACCATGGGAGTGACCACCACAGCAGCCCATTCCTCCTTTTCTCATAAGGAGCATAAGGAGTCCGAATATGGCTATGGCCACTATTATTTCGATCATCGTGATCACCTCTCTTGGTTCCATCAGTGTCCTTCACATTCACCTCTTCTCCGACCTAGCTTCTGTACCCGGGCAGGGAAATTCAGGTTCCCTGCCTCGGGCAAGCTCCTCATCCACATCATCCGGTTTGTTTCTCCTCCTCAATGTATCTGTGAGGAGATTCCTCGAACTTCTCTTTGCAGGCAGCAGAACAAAAGTGGTAAGTCTTGCCCTCGAAGTCGACACTTGCTGCTGCCTTGTTTTCGTCCACCTGCATCCCGCAGACCGGATCTTTAGCCATCTTACACCTCCGTTTTTAGCGTTTTCTGAATTTTCTCAGCAATTCGATGATTTCTTTTATTTTCTTTTCTCTGTCCCGGCGGCTTCATTTGGACAGACTCTGACTGACACAGCCCTCAAGATGGCTGGTGAGGATATTCTCTTCCACTCTCATTATCGCCCCTATTACGGCGGAGAGTTGGGTGAGAATGTCAACGCAGTACCTTCCTTCTTTGATCATGCTCTGGATTCCCTGGATCTGCCTTTCTATCTTTCTCAACCGCTCTAATTCCTCCGTGTGACTAGGCGAATAACCGTTCATAATAACCTCCTTTCATCCGGTATACGGTACCCCGCTACGGTATATTTGCCCATCCCAACTTTTTTCCACCTTCTCTCCTCAAGCGAGCCTCTCCTTTGCTTTTATCATCAAGTACTAATTCACCGCCGTTCAACCCATTTGAGATTACTGTGCCCTATGTGGAGTTGGTCTTTTCTTTTGCGCCCTGTTGTTCCCACAAACTTTCCGGAATGTTTTTCAAACTTCGCCGGACCCGCACGGCAACAAGGACGATAGATCTCACCCTCACGATGAACCTTGTCCTATGCTCGGTTAACGTTCATTCTCGTCTGACAACCGGCATCGTGGTGCATGGCTGGTTCACCGAACCTTCAGGCAGACACACGGCCATAAATGTCTTAATCCTTTTTGTCTTTCTGTTTCCTCGCGTGCTTCTCTGGTTCTTCCTCGAATTTAGATTTGCACAACGGACAGCAGGCCAGGTATTCTTCATCCTTATATTTCAAGATAAAATAAGCTTTAAGGATAGGGAAAACGAACACTATTTTCGCCTCCCAGTCTCCATTTTATCGCCGAGGCCCGCGCCGACCCACTCAATCATTTCCATTTCCTGTGCTCCCGAATCCTCCGAATCGCCTCGTAACCCTATCCCGGCAATCAATTCGCTCTCTCAAGCTACCCAAACCAGCTCCTTCCGGCCACCACGCACGAACGTCCCCCATCGGTTCCAGACCGCCGGATTTTCCGGCCATTGCCTGACCGCCTGCCGACCTGTCTCACTCGCGCCGGAAACTCCGAATCACACCTCGGGTTCATCGTCCCATTCCGTCCACTGATCGAAGTCAAATGCCTCCTCCCGAGATCGATCCGGATTGAACGCAAACGCCTCCTCCGGCGGTGCCCGCGAAGGTGAGACCGGCGGCGGCTCGCTCGCTTCCCCGATGTGATCCAGGATCCGTTTCACATCCGAGCCGTTCGTAATAAACGCGATGATCCGCATCGCGCTCCCACACCTCGGACACACGAGCGGAAGTGATTCGTAGATTCTCGCAAGAAGCATCGCCCACGTGTAGGGGAAGCTGCGCGGAAACTCCTCGGGCTCCGCGGACACAACACGAGAGGTACGTGCGCAATGGCTCCCTACCACCCTTCGCAAAGAGATCACGACCGCGCCCACGCCCCGCCAAGCCGGAATCGACGGCCAGGCCAATTTCGTAACTAATTATATGAAAGGTGATTAAGCGTGACATCGGCAGTGTCTCGACAACGCCGGAACATTTGGCCCTTGACGGGGCATAAAATATAACATATGTTCATTTTAACGAACCGTTGTTATATTTAGAAAGAGGAGAGGTAAATGTCACCCAGACTACCGGAAGAGTACGCCGATTTCAGGAAACAGCAGATTGTGGAAGCTGCCTGGGAGTGCTTTACGGAAAAGGGATACCGTGAGACGACCATTCGCGACATTGCGAAGAAGATGAGCGCTAGTACCGGTGTCGTATACAACTATTTCGAAGGAAAGGACCAGATACTCGAAGCTGTCCAGGATTGTGGTCGGGAAAATACGACCAAGCTCTTGGATACGGTAGCTCAGAAGAACACGGTCAAGGAAGCCATCGCCGAGCTGTTCGACGTCGCTTTTGAGCTCATGCCAGTGGAGGATCGCCAGAAAAATGCGAGAGGGGCTGTTGGCTTGTGGGCGGAAGCATTGAAAAGAGAAAGTTACAGAAAAATCTACGCGTCCCAGAACGAATACACCCTGGGAAAAATCACCGAGATCATCAAGAGAGGTATCAACAATGGAGAGTTTCAATTTGATATCGATCCAGAAGCCTTCGCGGGTTTCTGTATGGCGCTTGTGACAGGCCTGCAGGTGCAATCGGTCCTGGCAGATGGATTAAATACTCCCGGGTACTACAAACAGATAAAGAAAATATTGTCCAGGAATATCTGGCGAGATGCTGACCGCGTCTCTGATCGTTAACAACCGAAAACTCATAAATGCTTGGAAACACGCACGACACGATGAGAACCAGTTGCGCGTTATTGATAGCGACTCTGCTTTTGAGCGCATTGATAGAAAACGCCCAAACTGGTGGAAAAGAGGAGGACGAAGCGTTGCCCTATACGCAAGAAGAAGTCATATTCTCCAACAAAGAAGTGACCTTGGCCGGAGCCTTGACTCTGCCACAGACACCCGGACCGCACCCCGCCGTGGTCCTGTTACACGGCTCCGGACCACTGAATCGTGACCAAGAGGCTTTCGGTATGAAACCATTTTGGATCATCGCCGACCATCTAACTCGAAAAGGCGTCGCGGTTCTTCGTTACGACTCGAGAGGTGTCGGTGGTTCGAGTGGCGCTGCCTATCAGTATACAATCTCCGATGTCTCCGACGATGCTCTGGCAGCGATCCGGTACCTCAAAACCCGAAACGACATCAATCCTCATCAGATAGGACTATGCGGACAAAGCCAGGGCGGCGCTGTCGCACCGCTGGCCGCGTCCAGATCAGCGGACGTAGCGTTCCTCATTTGCTTGGCCGGTCTCGGTCTGCGCGGCGAGGAAGCACATATTGTCCAAATGACATCAATAGCCAGAGCCGATGGCGCTTCCGAGCGGGAGATCGAGGAACTCGTGGAAGATCTGAAGAGAATCATCAGCCTCATTCGTGGGGGGACAAATGTAGCTGAGATCAGACCTGTAATAACGACGATGCTCAAGAATCAACTCGTATCAATGTCCCCAAAAAGCGAAAAACAACTGAGCACCAGCGACGAAGCAGTAAACAGCCACATCGAGTGCGTTGTGTCCTTGTACAACAGCCCCTGGTTTAGGTACTTCATCGATTACGATCCCAAGCCCGCGCTGAAACTGGTTGACTGTCCTGTATTGCTGCTGTTCGGCGGTCTCGACACGCAGGTTCCGATGGAAATGCACAGCGTGGCAATGGTGGACGCACTGAAGGAAGGCGGCAATGATGATTATACGCTGACAACGATTCCCAAGGCGAATCACCAGTTCCAACGTGCCCTAACCGGCAGTCCTTCCGAGTATATGCAACTCGAAAAAGAGTTTGTAGCAGGGTTTCTACAGTACGTATCAGATTGGATACTCGAGCGCGTGGACGTGGTGAATTGATCTGCCCCCCCACTCGTTCAGGTCCAGGGAACAGCTGGAAATTCCGTAATCCGTCGTCGATGCTTCTCGTAAGATATCATACGGTACTGGCCCTGCACTGTCACGCTGTCATGCTCTGACGGGAGGTCGCTTTCGCGTACAGTACTGTTCATCATTCACACAGACAGCCCGGGGAAACTTGATCAGGAGGTCGATTAATTGAGCAATCCAATCGCAATTGCACGGACTGTATTAATCGGGCTGATGCTGGTGCTCGGCATTCATGCCGCCAGTATATCTGCGATGTCTCCAGATTCGTTGGATGCCGAAACCCACCGGCAAGTGCTCGTCGAGGTAGCTGATGTGATCCGGGACCACTACGCCGACCCGGTGGTCGGCCAGGCCATCGCCGACACGATTATGGCCCGCGTAGAACAGGGTAGGGCCGACTGTTCGATCGATGCGAAAGCGCTGGTTGCCAACGTGATGGGCGTGATCCGTTCCATGGTGGCGGACCGACATTTCGACTTCTCCGACCGCTCCACAGACAAGGACGACTCGGACCAGTCGTCCCATCGCAAACGGAGCAAACACGGCCTGCGGAGCGCGCGAATGCTGGAGGGCCAAACGGCTTACTTCGAGTTCGATGGCTTTCCGGGTGACGAGGCATCGTTGAAGGCCGTCGCCAAAGCGATTGAGGAACAGCCCAAAATGCAGGCCGCCATCTTCGACCTGCGCGACAACAATGGCGGGGCCGGCGACATGGTGGTTCTGCTCTGCAACCACCTCCTTGATGCCGATCTACTCCTGTACACCTTCGCCGGTCGTTCCGATGACGCCCCCACGGAAGTGAGGTCCTCTGCTTGCGAGCAGCACTTCGGTACGGCGATGCCAGTGTACGTCCTGACGAGTGAGCACACGTTGTCGGCCGCCGAGGCTTTTGCCTACATCCTGCAGGACTTGGGCCGCGCGGTGGTCGTCGGCGAGCGAACGGCCGGGATGGCCAACCCGTCGCGGACCTTCACGATCTCCGGACGCTTCGACCTGACAGTTCCTTTTCTGATAATACGCTACGGGAAGAGCGGCGGAACCTTCGCCGGGGTCGGCGTAACGCCGGACATCGAGGTCTCGGCGGAATCGGCGCTGGAGACGGCCCTGGAGAGGCTGGGAAGGGGCGAGTAGTGCTCCTGTGCGCCGCCGTTCCGATTCCGGATCGTGCGAGCCCACAACGGGCAATTGGATCTTTGCGGAGAGCGGTATCCAGCGGACGGATTACCTGGTGGGGACAGGACCAAAGAACCGGCCCCACGGTCCGTCGTCGAGCGCAAGGTTCGACACACGAAAACACCTGCACCGTAAGCCGTTGCAGGGGGGCACAGAAGAAGATGGCTCCCCGGGTTGGTGTCCCAGTGCGCGATTCTGAGAGACTTGTCGGACCTGACCTGGCGTCGTCTTCGCCACAGGCGCATCACTCTGTCCACACGTGAGAGAACCGAGTTTCGCTATAAAGCTCGTTTCTTTAGCAAATTGAGTTTAGCTTTGGTAAGCTCGGCGTCGGTCGTCATGGTTTAAACTTCCTTGCTAAGGTTCTGGTTGACCCAAGCGCTGACCAGGACACTTTACTTTTCGCTTTTGCTCAATTTGGATCTCGCAATTCGAAAGCCCGAGTTGTTGCATCGATCGTTTCTCGGCCAGGGGCTCCGGTGGAAGATTCGAGCTTCGGACGCATCGCCACCCCATCGCCCTCCGCGCAATATGTAATTGCGGCCGTCCGTTACGATGGGGTTCACCTGGGATTCGCTGGTATACTTTGAATACTTGTCGCCCACCCACTCCCATGCGTTTCCGCTCATGTCGCACAGACCCAGGCTGTTTGGGGGATAGCTCCCGACCGGCGTCGTTTTTCCTGGATACTCCCCGAGCTGGAGATACTCGTAGTCGCCTTCATCTCCTCGAAAGTTGATCTCGGACGATTTGGCAATGTTTTTGCCATTTCCGAATCTCACGTCCAGGCCGCGCTCCCTGGCCGCAAACTCCCACTCGGCCTCGGTTGGCACCCGGTATCCCCTCACGGCGGTTATATCGAGCGTCGGGTCGCCGTTTTCATCCAGAATCTCCCCGGTCTCAAGATCGTACGCTATTGGCAAACCCTCTTCTTTACTAAGCCAGTTGCAAAACTGCATAACATCGTCCATCGATATTGCCTGCACAGGGTCAGCGTCTGTCTGTTCGATACCCGGGTTTTTCCAGTTGGTGAACGGATCGTAACCGATCCATGCACGCTCTTTTGCATCCCAGTACCCAGCGCCGCTAAGCTCAAGCAAGCGATCTCGCACTTCCCGCATATCCTCGCGAGAGAGTTCGCCCGATGCAGCCTGTGCTATGATTTCCCGCCTGGCGTCGCTGTCATTCGGCCCCTCGGCCGATGTCTTGTACCCTGTCTTTTCGACAAATCGTCTGAACTGGGCGACCGTCACTTCGTATTTTGAAATATAAAAATCACTTACCGTGACTTTGTGGACCGGCCTTTCATTCTCTTCACCTTCACCAAACACGTCGCCCATATCAAATGATCCGCCTTTAACAAGAACCATATTGGCGGACGCTGCGTCTGCCGTGGTGTCGGTGCCCGCCGCGCCGGCGGCAATCACTACAAGCATCAACAAAATAATAATTACCATGACACCAATCTTTGTTGGATACGTTCTCACGATAACATCGTCTCCTTCCTCAGGGACTCTGGGGTTCCTCCTATCCGGTCTTTATTCAGTCCCTCGTGAATGTTCAGCTATGAGATCAAGTACCGCCTCCGAAGCCGGGGCATTTTGTGTTGGAATCTTGAGAATCAGCTCCCAGTGAGTGCGGTCTTTCATCTCGCGATATTCTGTATTCGTGCAACCGGTCCTCCTCTTTCGACGGCAGGCAGTCGCCCACCATACTAAATATGGCTGGGATATGCCCCCCAAGGCCTGACGGTGATGTTAGGATTTCCGTATGTTATTCTTAGGTGCGCCGGATTCCTTGCATTCCTGCAACCAGTTGACGGGTATTTGCGTCATTTGGTACGCATATCGCCCTTGGGCGTTGAATTGGGGCGCGACACGCGACGAGATCCACGTTCCAATGGTAGGCGATGAGATCGTCGCAGATGCCTCTTTCAACGAAACGAAGATGAGATGTTCCACCTGCTGGACGGCGCCCTCGAGGTTCATGTCAAGCTGATCGTGTTTGAACCGGCCGGAATAGCCCATACCGGGAATGTGGAAGCGGAGATCACCACGGATGAGTACGATCGTCTTGACCTGTGGCGTGATCGTAGCCAACCCAAAGTAGGCTTCGTCTAGTTGCGTCCCCTGCCCGTCACTCTCGCTGCTATTCGAATCCGTCAACCAGCATCAGGTCACCGACCACGGAATCATCTCGAACGTAGAGTATCGTACTGCAGTCAGCGGAGGCGCTGACACTGGAGACGGCCAGATGGTCCATTTGAGCGACCGTATCGTGTACACCCGATGCGAAGTCGTGGTACAGGAGTTGACGCTTTCCCTCAGTTCCGCTGACTAGTACTATTCCACCGCCACAAAGGGTCCAGCTGTACCATTCTCCAACTTGAGGTACGTCCTCCAACACGCGAACAGCGTCGCTGGGATGCTGAAATCCCGTGAGGGGACGTCGCCAAATCCCGGACTGGTCGGTTTTTGTATAGTAAAGGTGCCGGCCGTCGCTCGACTCCACACCATACACGGCGCCGCCAACTGTCAATTGAATCGCGGCGTCCCAGTCAGGCACCTGTGCTTTCAACTTCCACAGTTCCCAATCTCCACTTCGATCGGAGAGGAAATACACCCATTCACCATCACCAGACCAACCGGTTGCAAGCACACTTGACTCTCCATGGGTCAATCGAGCGGGGTAACCGCCCTCGACGTCAACGAGGAACATTTCCATGATGCCCTCTGGGTTCGCGCTGAATGCAATTCGATCCCCGCTCGGCGACCATGATGGCAAAGCCACATAACAGTCCGCAAACGAGGTCAACTGTACTGCGTGATGGCCATCGGCATCGCAGATCCAGACTTGAAACGATCCCGAACGGGTTGACGTGAAAGCAATGGCACCGCCATTCGGTGACAATCGAGGATAAGTATCAACATAAGAAGACATAATTACAGCTCTCGTCTCTGGGGTCCCGTCCGGGTCCGTTGAACGCTTCACTCGCCAGATATTCTTGTCTTTTCGGTGGTGCTGATACACCATCCTCCCGGTTTGCCTGGCGATAGAAGGACTGAAAGCCCAATCACCAATTCCGGGAACCCAGGTCACCTCCCCATTGGCGACGCTCACCCGCCACAGCGCCTGCGAGCTTCCCGTGAAAGCAGAGCAAATAAGGAACTGGCCTTCTGGCTGCCAGTCAAAACCGTCCACAGACTGGAAAGAGTCCGTAATCCGTCGTGGAGCGCCCCCTTCAACCGATACGATATAGATGTCTTCCATTCCCGTCGCGAGCTTCCTGACGAACGCGATTGACTTACCATCCGGTGAGTAGACAGGATCGACGTCGTCTCGACCGAGGGGGGCAGTTGGTGTCAACTCTCTGTTAGCGCCCGTCTCGATATTACATGTGACAATCTGAGTCGAGAGATCCGGCTCCGACCTACCGGAGTAGGCAATGTATTGGCCGTCAGGCGACCAGCTGATGCCACGGACTACGTTTCGGGAGTCTATCAATCTGCGCGGAACTCCGCCGATTGCGGGTACGACAAATATCTGCCTGCCGTTTGCACTTGTGCCAACGTAGGCTACTTCAGTGCCATCTGGGGACCACGTGGGATACCGATCCGCCCCCTCTTGTGTCGTCAATCGCAACGGACTTTCCACGTTGGCCTGCTTTACGTAGATATCGACATTGTCACCTGTGAGTCCATCCCACGAAAAAGCAACCATGGTACCATCGGGTGATATCGCGGGCATTTCTTCGCAGCCGGCGTAGCTTGTAAAGGGAACCACTGCGTAAGGAGGAGGATCGCCTCTGCGCAAGAGAACGTTACGAGACGACAACTCGAAACCTAGCCAAACCAGAGCCACGAGTGCCACTGAAACCACCGTCCATGACACCCACGACGCTCGCCGTGGACGGCCTTTATCTGTGGAAACGCCGCTCGTCACATCTTCGCTTGCGGCAGAGACACTGGCTATGAGTCGATACCCACGCCCGTGGATGGTCTCCACATAGCGTGGGTGCTTTGAACTATCACCGAGAGCGCTGCGGAGAACCGAAATCACACGGCTCAAGACCTCTTCTCCCACCACAACGTCGCCCCACACGGTGTCCAGGAGTTCTCGTCGCGAAAACATGTGCCCCGGCCTCGACGCGAGACAGACCAGGACGTCCATCGCTTTGGGCTCAAGATGGATCGTGACGTCGCCCTCCGATATCCGGTTGAGGTTGGGATGAACATCCCAAACTCCCAACCGAAACGGTTGGGACAGATCCCCGGGGTTGTTCACAGTTGAATCGCTCTTCTTCATCGTCTTTCCGTGATATCGGATATTGGCTCACCCTAATCATCTAAAGATATTACACGAAAATCCTTAGATTGTCATCAGGCCTCGGTTGCCGAATCGTGCGTATATTTGCCATCGAACCTGTTCCATGGCCGTTCGCGGTGACTCCCGCCTGACTGAGGTTGGTGACGACATCCTCGACAACGGCGATAGGCGCATCGAGGATGAATGAGTCGTGCGCGCGACGAGCATGGCACAGCAGCAAGGGTTTTTGCTGACCCGGACAAGACCTGTTACCTGTCAATGTCCTTGACATATGAGCCAGGCACAACGCTCACCGACATTCCTTTGTATGGGCTCACTTCGCGATCGACAGCATCTGCGGCCGAAGCATTCGCGTACACGATGAAGCATCAAGGGGATAAGCAGAAACGATCAAGCGTGTAACATGGTCTGGGCGGGAATCAGACCGATACTTGGACCCTGAAACCCACGAATGGAGAGAACATGCCCGGAAGAATCCCTGTAGTTTTAACGCGGCGCACACTTCTTACAGAAGTGGCGCCCGCCTGTGCAATTGCCTGTCTGGGTCTCTGCACGACACCGGCATTGGCCGCTTCGACACCGCAATCGAAGACACGAGGCGCCCATAAGTTCGACGAGACGTCGGAGATAAGTATCTCCACCAGGCAGCGAACGGAAATGAGGTATCGTGCGCTAATCGATCTTATCAAAATACTGCGCAGCGAGCTGGAAGACAGCGAGGTGATCCGGCTGCTCAACCTGTACTCAGCGGAAATGGGCAGGAAAACGGGAGAGCGGCAAGCGCGCAATGCCCCGGATACGAGTTTCCAGTCCTTTGTGCAAGTATTTCGACCCGTAAGGTAAAAATATTCAGCCAACCTCCAAGGTTGCTGGCGAGTTAATGTTACATCTAACACGTTGACCGAATCTCGGCTGGAAACAATATTAAGTCGCACATATTAAGACGATCATCCGGTCAGGATAGATATGCGTCAAGCGTCTCTGCCCATGCGTACCGCTAAGTGAAAAAGCCCGAATGCACCCCTCTTCATGCAGCTTTGCGATAGTAGTACCGAAGCGTGCCGCCGAGGCGCCCGCGACATAAGACATCGCCACTACGCAGACCGACATCTTCCCCAGGTTCGATCAATCGATTCCCGAGCCCTTGATGATTCCGTTCCGTGTGAAAATGTTCGAGGAATATTTTAATCGCCTTTCGTAGCGATTTCTCACCGAAAAAAATCATTCTATTGAGACACTCTCCCTTGAGTGATCGATGAAATCGTT
>JABAOH010015360.1_pt1 | contig 10718 bp, 7 predicted proteins | sample 7062181 | NCBI WGS metagenome assembly JABAOH01 (sample SAMN14538630, study PRJNA623070) | marine sediment metagenome | biome: marine biome [ENVO:00000428]; feature: marine pelagic biome [ENVO:01000023]; material: deep marine sediment [ENVO:00002113]; isolation source: pool of 5 deep marine... | reverse complement strand
TAGCCGGCCTCTTTGAGGCCGGAGGATGAGCATGCGGGCTCACAGAGCCCGCCTACAGGTTTTTTGAGGCCGGAGCATGGGCCAGGGAAAAATTGGGAGGGGATCGCTGTCCCCAGCCGCGCCCCCAGCTTGCTATCCCCGCAGAGTCATTGGCAGGCTTCGCCAGCGGTTCAGCGTGACTTGCGAGCCGCTTTTGCGGCCGGTGTTTTTTTCTTGGCTGCCTTCTTCGCGACCTTCTGCGCGAGCTTCCTTGCGTTCGCGACCTTCTTTTTCGTTTTCGGCCCCGCCGACTTCTGCAGGCCTTTCTGGGTCGTCGACTTCTTGACGGCCGTCCTGGGACTGGCCGCCTTCTTTGCGACCTTCTTTGCGACCTTCTTTTTCGTGGTCGGTCCCGCCGACCTCTGCAGGCCTTTCTGGGTCGCCGACTTCTTGACGGCTGTTTTAGATCCGGCCTTCTGTTTCGTGGCCTGCTGGGAGACTTTCTGGCTTGGCTTTCGGGATGGATGCTTCGTGGGGGTCTTCTTCGCCTTTTTCTTGCGGGCCGCGCCCATCTTCGTTTGGGATGATCGCTTCTTCCGCGGCGGGCTGGGGATCTCTGCGTGGTCGGACGTATCCAGGTCGATACCGAACACGTCCGACAGTTCCCCGTCGGCCAGCCGCTTGGATTTACTGCGCGAAGTGGCTGCCGAGACCGCGGCAGCGGCGTCGGCGGCGGCGATGAGTTCGTGCTGATCGACGCCGCGAAGCGTAAACAGAAGTTCGGGTGTTTGATCGAGCCGGGCAGCGACGCCGTAGAGTACTGCCGCGACATGCTTGCACATGACGGCCCAGTCCGGACAATCGCAATGCAAGGAGATCTCACCAGGCAGCGGGAAGAGGCCCTCCCGGCGGTCCGTGACGACCTGCATTACATGATGGGAAAGCTTGCCCTGCAGCAACTCCAGCAGGGAACCCACTTCGCCGGCGCAGCGCCCTTTGATCACATTCCATTTCTTTCCCGACAACGTTTGGATGCGAATTCGCAGGTTGTAGACGGATGACCCGGCCACTTTCGCCAAGATCTCGCCTTTCTTCATCTGCAGGTGACAAACCGACCCGTTGCGGACGTAAGTCCGGCCGCGTGGCAGCCGATTGGCGTAGTCGCTAAACGATTCCAAGTGATCGCACCAGGCCTCGCCCCAGAACGTTTTGGCGATTTTGCGCCCCTCGATCTCGACGGGCTGGATGTCGACCCCCTTCTTCCGCAAGGCATGCATTTTCCGCTCAGCGCGTGCGCGACGTTGCGCCACAGGAACGTACTTCGACCACCCGTATCGAGACCACGCCATGTCCAGTCTCCTCCTTGTCTTCGATCGTACTTACCTGGCTGCGAATCCCTGACGATCCCATTTTCACAAACTGGCTCGGTCTACGTCCAGAGCAACCAGGCGGATCAGTTCCGCGTCGCTCATTTCGGTCAGCATCTTCTCGGCGCCACCCTCCAGCACATCCGTCGCCAGCTGCTTTTTCTCTTCGATCAGTTCGTCAATTTTTTCCTCGATCGTGCCGCGGCAGACGAACTTGTGAACCAGGACGTTGCGCTGTTGACCGATGCGGAACGCGCGGTCGGTGGCCTGGTTCTCGACGGCCGGATTCCACCAGCGGTCGAAGTGGATCACGTGTGAGGCCTGGGTCAAATTGAGCCCTGTGCCGCCCGCTTTTAGTGACAGCACAAAGAAGGGCGGGCCGTCGTCTCGCTGGAAATGGTCCACCAGTTTCTGCCGACGTTTTACGGCGGTGTTCCCGTGCAGCACCAGGCCGCCGCGCCCAAATAGGCCGGACAGGAACCCTGCCAGCGGTTCCGTCATTTCTCGGAACTGCGTGAACACCAGCGCCTTCTCCTGCCGTGACGCAATCTCGTCGCAAATTTCGACCAGCCGGGAAAATTTGCCGCTCTCTTCGGGGCGGAACTGTCCATCGCCCAGAAGTTGGCTGGGGTGGTTGCAGAGTTGTTTGAATCGCATGAGGTAGGCCAGCACCAAACCGCGGCGTTGCATGCCCTCCAGATTCTCTAAGGCCCGGCCCATTTCATCGACCATTTTCGCGTAAAGCACCGCTTGTCGCTTGCCCAGACCACAAAACGCTCGTATTTCGGTCTTGTCCGGCAGATCGGAAATGACCCGTTTGTCCGTCTTCAACCGGCGCAAGATATACGGCTGGACCAGCTTGCGGAGCGGTGCGTAACGCTGGTCGGCCCGGGCATTCAACACCTTCACGAATCCCTTGAACTTCTGCTGCGAACCCAAGAGGCCGGGGCAGAGAAAATCGAACAGCGACCAAAGATCCGACAAACGATTTTCGACCGGCGTGCCCGTTAAGGCGATGCGGGCTTCGGCTTGAATCCGTTTGACGGCTTTGGTCTGCCGAGCCGCCGGGTTTTTGATGGCCTGAGCTTCGTCAATGACCGCCAGCTGCCAGGAGATGTCCAGCAACCACGACTGCCGCTGCAGCATGGCGTAGGTAGTCACCACGACGTCGGTATCTTGAACGGCTCGCTCGGGCCGCTGTGCCATCCGCCTCAGCTTGTCCTTGGCGGTTTCGGAAGGGTGGACGAATGTAGCGCGAAGCGTCGGAGTGAATCGCTGCATTTCCGATTTCCAATTGGCCAACAAAGATGCCGGCACGATCAACAGCGAGGGTTTCGTACCGCGACATTTCTTCAACGCCACCAGGAGGGCCAGTACCTGGACCGTTTTGCCAAGCCCCATGTCGTCGGCCAGACACGCTCCCAACCCCAGGCGCGAAAGAAACCACAGCCAACGGACGCCAATTTCCTGGTAGGCACGCAACGTCGCCTGGAGGCCGCTGCCCGGTTTGATCTGCGACAGGCTTTCCGGACTCTGGAGGCCCTCCAGTAGCTCACCTAACCACTGGCCGGCATGCACAAACGACCACTGGCGTTCCGCATCGCCGTCCGTGTCATCGGTCAACTCCCGGGGAGCACCGGCCAGTAGCCGCATGCCCTCCACGAATGACAGCCCGTCGTGCGATTGCTGCTCTACTTTTTTCCAATGCTGCAGCGCCTCGGCCAGCCGTTGGTGATCTACTTCGACCCACTGCCCCTTGATCAGCACGATCCCGTCTTCAGCCGCCATCAACTCGCGCCACTCGGCAGGACTCAGCTCCTGGTCCCCCAAAGCCAGCTGCACCCGAAAGTCCAGCATCATGTCCGCGTCGAACTTTTTCTGGTGCTTGTCTCCGATCGTGATCCCCACGCGGGGACGCGGCCGCTTTTTCCACCAATCGGGAGTCCGCACCAACACGCCACTTTCTTCAAAAATGGGCACATTCTTCAGAAACCGATACGCCTCCCGCGGTGTCCACATCAGCGGCTGGTAGAGATCGCCCGAATCGACCAATTGTTTGGCGAGTTCACTTTTCTCGGAGGCTCGCTGAACGGGCGAGAGCAAATGGACAAGTGCCTGCTTGTTTTTGGCACCGGCATATTCGCGCAACGCCTTGCTCAACGGCTGATACTGCACCTGGCCCCCCGCGGTCAAACCGGTGGCATAGGTGGCCAAGAAGGCAAAGGGGTAGTCCGGATCACGTCGATTTTCGGCCAAATGAAAGCAGACCCTTCCCACCTGGTGCCACAGCGTTGCCCGCTCCTTCAAGAACCCCGCCAGGCCGTCGCAGTAGCCGGCCGCCTCGCGGCGCGACCAGCCGTCGAGCTCGGCCCAGATATGGCCGAGCACATCCACGCTGAGGTATTCGACACCCTGCATGGGGGGCACGTTGAAGAGCATCGTGCTCAGTTCTGCAACACTCGGACGTGGGACCTCCAGGGCCTCGACGGCCACCATGGGCGACGTGTGACAAAGGTCCGTCAGGTACCGTGTGGCAAAGTCCCGCCAGTAGGCAAACGATGGTTGGGGCGGCCGATCCCAGCGCTCTGTCGCCAGCGCAAACAGCCCCTCGGCCTGGCCGGATGCGAAACGTTTGGCGACTCTTCTCTCGAATCGCTCGTCCGTTCCCTCATCCGTTCGGCCGCCAGCCACGTCGCTGGCCGCCAGATCAGACTCGACCGCAACAATCCGCCCCGCCGGAGTGACTGCCAACTCAATGCTCATAAGGCCTGTGTCCCTCGGCATGCCGCTGTTCAAGAAAGCAGCGGCACAAAGGGATTCCGGGAAAGTCTTCATCCCCAAAACCGGTACTCTGCGGGGCCATTCATTATCTGCGTCTTGGAAATCAACGCAATTCCGCACCGGCGCCTTTCGCAAGCGGGTCGGGTCCTGACACGATGGTGTTTCTGAGAGGGCCTTCTGTGGCCTGGCCCCAATACGGCCGAAGAGCCCGCCGTTGCGCTGGCGACTTGATTTTCCCAGGGCATTCTCGGACCTGGAGCTGGCGCACCCGCTCGGTGATGCACACCCGGCCGACAGACAGGACAACTCGACAGGAACTCGACAGGAACTCGACAGGGGAACTCGACAGAGGGCACAACGGACATTCCTGGGATCGCGGGGGCACCTATCGGCGGCTGTAGCCTGTCGCCACGTTACGGCGGGTTTGTTGCGGGATCGTGTTTTTTTGGGGCTGGCGCCCCAGGCTGTGGCCTGTCGCCGCGTTGCGGCTGGCGACCAGAATGGTCATCCTGAGCACGAGATTGGGGGGTAGGCCAGCGTTGAACAAGAGCGAAATCGGCCTGGTAAAACGAGTTACGATATCACAGCCGGGCCGGTGCGGCCGGGATTTCCAAGCATGGTCGCAATCGGGCACGCAGGGGTCAATTGGACCGGGCGCCCCTGATTGACGCGGGTCAAAACGCCCCACAACCGGCCGAACCTGCACATGGGCCAAGGAAGGCGCCAACCCAGCTTTGGTCCGTTTCGTGCCACATCTGATGTCGGTTGGCAACGCGGCAAAGATCTGGGTCCGAGGCCAAAATAGCTGGTTCTCGTGAAATCCCATGGACTTACGCACCCGTCGGGTACCCGGTCGCCACCGATTGGCACGCGGACTGCTTTCCTGGCCAGACACAACCAGTTTTGAACGGCGCTGCCAGGCGACCTCTCGCAGGCTGTTTGCCCTACCACCGGAAGGCTGTGTTGGGAAGGCACACGCTTTGCGCGTGTCGACCCACACTAGCCATCGGCTGTGCCGGCCGGTCAGTCATTGCCAACCGCGCCGGCGCCAGATGGCGACCGTTGAGTGGTCCAATGGGTGAGTCGTTCAGAGCGATCAGCGCTTGAAGCGTATGCCAGACGAGTCGATCCACGACTGTTACGTGGTTGGCCTGCAGCTTCACTCAACCCTGTTCCGCCCACTGCGGACCAGGATGAATTGCGTGATAGCTGTCTTGGGTCTTGGTTGTCTACTGACTCTCTGCAACCCAGCCCAAGCCGCGATTATTTATCTGAACGGGGCCGGTCCTCCCGGGACCAATCCGCCCGACACCTGGGCTGCATGGGATAACGGGGCCTATCTCGATGCAACGGCTGCCCATCAACAGTCGTTATTCAACCAGGAAATTATGACCGTGGCTGGCGCCGCGACTTCCGACCCATTCTCTTTTTCCATTCTCCCTGCTGTGGATGTGTCCGGGACAACCTACTTTGTATTCACGGGAGACTGGCAGGAAACAGGAGGTAACCCCGAGGTTACGATCGTCACGTTTATAATATCTTCACCTGACCTGCTCACCACCTACTTCAGTTCGACGACCGAGATCGGGCTTAATTATCCAGGTTACAATGAGACGGATACGCTGCTGGGTAACGGGGCAGATCTTGACATTTATATACCGCTCTCACTGTTTGAGCCCTACATGCTTGTCGGCAGTGATCAGTTTCGGCTCACCGTTACACAAAGTGACTTCAGCGATGGAACGGATGAATATGTCGCAGTTTCAGCCAGCGCCTTCACGGACGGCTGGAATTTGGACGACGATGATCCCGTGGAGAATTATGACGCACCGCCTCCCCCGCCTCCCCCGCCCCCGCCTCCCCCGCCCCCGCCTCCCCCGTCTCCCCCGCCTTTTGTGCCCGAACCACACGCCGCGTACATGTTGCTGGTTGGCGGTTTTCTGGTATGGACGCAGTTGCGCCGCCGGCCTCGTCAAAGAATCATGTAAGCGCCGTTGTCGCGGGCGGGAGGCGGTTGTTGTCAGCACCCCGGCTGCTGAGTGCTATCTTATCGCGAAGGGATGGCGTTTCCGTGTGAGGCCGGGCTTGAGCAGCCGGGGTGCTGACCACAGTAGCCGGCCTCTTTGAGGCCGGAGGATGAGCCAAAAAACCAGACGCGCTACTCGACGACATACGCTTGGCAAAATTGGGCAGGCCTCTGCGGCAGAAACTGCTTTGCTAATTGCTCCAAGTTGCCTGGATAAGTAACTTGGCTGATTTCAGTGGGTTGTGTTCACTTGTTCCTCAGAAATTCGCTAAGATTTTTGCACTGTGACTACTTTTGAGCACGCGATGCTGGGAATCAACGGTGCCTTGGCGGCCGGTTTACATCATCGGCACAGCTGGAAGATTGCCGCCTTGGCCGGTGTGGCTGCAGCCAGCCCTGACTGGGACGGCCTGCCGATTATCTTCAGCCAGTCTGCCTTTGCCACAGCTCACCGTCTCTGGGGCCACAATGGGATGGCCTGTGTCCTGGTCGGCCTGACCCTCGCCATCTGTGACTACCGCTTTGACCTGGTCACGCGAGCTGGGCGGGCACTGGGCAAGATTTTCCGATTCGACATCACCGATGCGACGCTCGCCCTACGCACTACCTTCACCCCAACTGAACTTTGGACATGGATTTTCGTCGCCATCCTCGCCTCGCTGACTCAACTACCGGTCGACATGGTGATTTCGGGCACCGCGACGCTTGGCGACTGGGAATTGCGGCCTTTTTGGCCGTTCTGGAATGAAGGTTGGGTTTTTCCCATGGTGCGGTGGGGCGATGTGGGCATCACGCTGATTTTCATCGCCGGCATGTTTGCGTTGCTGCGTTGGCCTTCACGATTGCAGTTTATCGCCGGCATCACCTTGGCGTCCGTTTTTTTGTATGTCGTGGTTCGTGGTCTACTGGCGGTCGGATAAAAACTGCGGTACCCGTTCTGGCGCGCAGAGGATTTACCGTGGTCCCTGCGGCTTCTGTGGCCTTACCTCAATACGGTTGTAGTGCCTGCCGTCGCGCTGGCGAGTTGATTTTCCTGGGGCATTCTCGGACGTGGGGCTGGCGACCCGGCCGGTCATTTGAGGAACGGGATGGGGCTTAGCCTGTGCGGCGGGCGAATGATCGCTAGGAGCCATGCAATCCGCATGCGGCCACAGCGGTGCGGGAGGGGGCGCCCGGCAAGATTTGCTGCTGAGCAGCAAATAACCCCGAGAGGTGCGATTTTTCGCTGTTTTGAGGCATAATGGCCGCCGCCGTCAGGCATAAGGTATGCTGAAGCAGCGAGGCGGCGGGTTTGGTCTGGGCGTCAGGTCCGTGAGGGCCCCCATCCGTTATCGCGCGACAGGTCACGATCCCATCCTTCCAACCCGAGAGGAATTCGATGTCCGCCATCATCCTGCTGACAGGGCTCGTGCTGGCCGCACTCTTGGTTGCCGCCGCGATCAAGCTTGACCAGGTTGAGCTTCGTTTGCCCGTGCTGGTCGGTGCGGTGATCGTGTTGATGGTGTCCTTTGTGCTGGCCTCGTTCCGCTTTGTCAGCGAAGACAGTATCGGCGTGGTGACCAAGAACGTCGGGTTTGTTTCCCTGCCTCCGGGCAAGATCATCGCCACCGAGGGAGAGAAGGGTCCGCAGGCGCGGATCCTGCCGCCGGGTTGGCATCCCTGGTATTGGCCGTTCATTTACGATCTGGAGTATTACCCCATCACCGAGATTCCGTCCGGCAGCATTGGATTGCTGAACGCGTCGGATGGCAAACCGCTCCCGCCCGACACGACCTATGCCCCGGAATGGGAAGAAGGCGCTCTGCGAAAAATGGCTCAGGACGCGCGGTACTTCCTCACCGAAGGTGGCGGCTACAAGGGTCCGCAGACCTCGGTACTGAAACCGGGCTCCTACCGCATCAATCCCCGCCTGTTCCAGCTGGAAATCGTCCCGGTCACGACGATTGAGAAGGCCACCGTAGGCGTGGTGAAGTCGAACGTCGGTCCGCGTCCGAAACGGAAAGAGGGTGACGAGGCGAAAGATCCCGGTGCGCGGCGACTGGTGAAGCAGGGCGAGCGGGGTATTTGGAGCACCGCTTTGCTGGAAGGCCAGTACTATCTGAACACCAAGGCCTTCGAGATTACCAAAGTCTCGACCCGCAAGCACATTGTCCGCTACACAGCCGGGCAAGCGCAGCGCGCAGGCGGTACCGAAGAACGGGAGATCATGGTCCGCACTTCCGACGGATTCACGTTCCCGGTCGATGTCCGCGTGGAATACGAAATTCGGCCCAGCGACGCGCCGATCCTGGTCGCCACCGTCGGTGATGACCAGGAAGGCTTGCGGACCGTGATGAATTCCGTGGTGCGCGCCATCTTCCGCAACAATGCGGAAGGGGTCAAAGCCCTCAATTACGTCCAGCAGCGATCGAGCCAGGAGAGCCAGTCGCTGCAAATGTTGCGCGACGAACTGCAGCCTCTGGGAGTCTCGGTGACCGGTGTGCGGATCGGCGACGTGGGCGACGAGCAGACGCTGGGCACGCTGCTCAAGACACAGACCGACCGCGAAATCGCTCTGCAGGAACAAGAGACCTTCAAGGAACAACAGCGGGCTGCCGAGCAGCAGAAGGAGTTGAGCAAGACGCAGCAGGAGGCGGAAGAAGAAAAGCGCCTGGCCACCGCCAGCTACTCGGTGCAGATCGCCGAGCGGGAGAAGGAAAAACGGATTATCGAAGCGACCGCCGAGGCCGAGGCGGTTCGGATCCGGGCCGAGGCCCAGGCCCAGGCCTTCCAGAAGATTGCTCAACAGATCGGACCAGGCAACACGGCGTTAATCGAGGTGCTGAAGACGGTCGGCGAGCAGCAGATCCCGATCACGCCCCGCGTGATGGTGGTCGGCGAGGGTGCCGGAGCCGCCGACGCTCAGACGACGGCCCTGATCGGCACGATGCTGGACTCGATGATCGACAAAAAACCGCAGTCGAAATAGGGCACGATCCAGGGCCAGCCTGGCCCGGTATCAGCGGGCTAGCAGGTCCTGGTCGGCCTGGCTGAGTTTTTTGATCGGCAGGCTGATCTTCTTGCCTGCGCTTGTTTCCAGCTGGACCCAGCCTTGCTTGGTGGCGATGAGTTTGGCTTCGATGCGGTGCTCGCCCGTGGCGTCGGTCCAGGTACGAAATTCGCCCTCTTCGGCCGTCGCTGCGTTCTGGCCGACCGCCGCCGCCACGTCGGCCACCGGCTGCCCGGTGATCTCGGCGATTTTTTCCGCGGCCAGACGTGCCGCGGGCGTCTGGGGATAGCGCTCGATCACGCGGTGCAGATCCTTGACGGCCAGCTTGTCGCCTCCACGGAGTTTTTTTCGAGCGAGCGCCCGTTGAATCGCTTCGGCTTGGGCCAGGGCTTCTTTCTTTGCCGGGTCTCGAGCTGCGGATCGATACACCGCCTTCAAGCTTTTGTCGACTGCGGGGATAGCGGCATAGACCAGCTTGGCATCGGCCAGCGCCAGGGCGGCATCGAATTGCGTTTCGGGCGCGTCGAGCTGCGTGGCTGCCTCCTCGATTTGCTGCAGGCCTTCGTCGGTAAATTGGCTTGCCAGCTCATCCGCCTCCAGCGCCAAACGACTGTAGCTCTGCAGTTCGCCGACCGTGCCCAGTTTAGACAGAGAGGCGATCTTTCTGACGGCTTGGCTTTTGTCTTTCTTCTCCAGATGTTCCCTGGCCGCGCTCAGCGTCGCCTCCAGCAACTGGAGCTCGCGATCGTTAAACAGGCGGCCGGCCTGACGCAGGTGGTCTGCCATGAACTGCCCCAACTCTTGGCCCGACTTGGAGCCGCTCTGCCCGTACAGCATCTGTCCGTCGGCACGAATCACATACAGCAGAGGAATGCCGTTGCCTTGGGGCGGATACTTCCGGGCCCAGTTGCCCCACGTCGCGCCCTCGGTGATGACTTTTAACGGCACAAACTGGACCGTCAAAGGCTTGATGCTCGAGTTGGTATTCAGCTCGTGCAACAAGGCCGCACAGGGCGGTCACGTTTCCTGGCCTGCCACTGCCAGGATGGGTCTGCCGGTCTTCTGGGACAGTTCCACCGCCTCGTCGACCGTCAAGGTACGCTTGGCGCCCGCGCCGCAAAAGACAACGGCTCCGATGGTCACGGCCAGCACAGTCAATGGCATTTTCATTTCGTCACTCCTTATCCCGCCCCAGCGGCGTGCCGAAAGATGGCTCGGAGGCAAGCCATAGCAGTGTTTTAAGCATACCAAACACGCTGTGCGGCTCAAAGTTGGCAAAGAAAAAATCGTTCTTCAGGGAGCCTCGTGGCGATTACGACGGGGCCGATAAGAGCAGGAGGCAAGTATTTTGTCAGCCGCGCCCCGCCGCCTTGACGGTCGGCCGGACCTTGTTCTTGCGGGGGTGTCCCACGACTTGAGGCATCTGTGGTGGGCCGGGAGGAGATTGCTCCGAGGGGGAAGCGGTCGCAGCTGCGAAAATTGCGGAAGTCGTGGGGCGTCAAGCGTACCGCCCCCCGGGGGTGCATTTTGCACTTTGCGTAACCCTTTAGCCGATTGCAGCAACTGGTAGTTGTCG
>JABAOH010151214.1_pt1 | contig 10719 bp, 8 predicted proteins | sample 7062181 | NCBI WGS metagenome assembly JABAOH01 (sample SAMN14538630, study PRJNA623070) | marine sediment metagenome | biome: marine biome [ENVO:00000428]; feature: marine pelagic biome [ENVO:01000023]; material: deep marine sediment [ENVO:00002113]; isolation source: pool of 5 deep marine... | reverse complement strand
AGGCCTCGAAGACGCGCAAGAGCTGGTCGATCCTCACCGACGAGATGCTGGAGGCGGGGTTCGGGAGGGATGCCTGCGTCGTCGCCGTCGGGGGGGGCGTCACCACGGACCTCGGCGGCTTCGTCGCGGCGACCTTCATGCGCGGCGTTCCGGTCGTCCAGGTGCCGACGAGCTACCTCGCGATGATCGACGCCTCCGTCGGAGGCAAGACGGGGGTGGACGTGAGGCACGGGAAGAACCTTGTCGGCGCCTTCCATCCGCCCGAGATGGTCGTCGTCGACCCCCTGGTGCTCGGCACGCTGCCCTTCGAGGAGCGAACCCAGGGGCTGGTCGAGGCCTTCAAGCACGGGGCCATCCTGGACCGCGCCTANNCGGTCGAGCTCAAGGCCGCCGTGGTCACCGAGGACGAGCTCGAGGAGGGCTATCGCCAGATTCTGAACTTCGGGCATACCGTCGGGCACGCGATCGAGGCGGCCTCGCGGTTCGACGTGGGACACGGGACCGCAGTGGCGATCGGGATGATCGTCGAGGCCCGCGTCGGCGAGCGACTGGGTGTGACGGAGCCCGGCACGGCCGAGCGGCTCGAGGAGGCCATGGCGGGCCTTCTGGGCGACCTCCCGAGCGTCCCGGACCCCGATCGGGTCGCGGGCTTCCTCGGCTCCGACAAGAAGGCCAGGGGGGGACGGTCGCGCTTCGTTCTCCTGCGGCGGATCGGGGAGGTGGATCCCGGAGAGGGATGGACCCACGCGGCCGCCCCGGAGCTAGTGACCGAGTTGCTGAGGGACCTATAATACGGCTCACTCCCGCCCCGTCTGGAGGTGTCATGGCGCTCACGGAGCGCTTCGCAGGCTTCACCGTCGCTTCCGCGCTCGCCACCCGCGCCACCAGCGATCCCGGCGCCGTCTTCCTCCGGCACGGGGACGAGGCCCTCACCTTCGGAGAGCTCGACCAGAAGGCCGAGGCCCTCGCCGCCTCTCTCGCCAACCTCGGAGTCGAGGCGGGAGAGCGGATCGTCCTGCTTCTCCCGGCTTGCTCCGAGTTCGCGGTGTCGCTCTTCGCCGCGGCGAAGGTCGGGGCCGTCGTCGTGCCGCTGAACCCGCGCCTGTCGACGCCGGAGCTCCAGTACATGCTGCGCCATTCCGAGGCCGTGTGCGCGGTGACGGTCGAGCAGAGCGACGACACCGACTACCTCCAGCTCTTCGAGCACCTGATGCCCCAGCTGCCCGACCTCCAGTACCTGGTGACGGTGGGTGAGGAGGACCTGTGGTACGATGACCGGATCTTCCAGTTCGAGGACCTGATCTCCGCGGGCGCCGGGCGGGACTTCGAGGCGAGCCCGGGCGAGGCCGCGGATCCGTTCGCGCTCGTCTACACCTCCGGCACGAGCGGCAAGCCGAAGGGCGTGGAGCTCAGCCACGCGAACCTCGTGTGGGCGGCCGCCGGTACCGCGGACCTGCTCGGGCTTGCGCCCGACGACCGCATCGTGGGCGTGTCGGCGCTCTTTCACGTGTTCGGTCTGGGCCCGGGCCTGCTCTCCAGCCTCCTGGCGGGCGCCGGCTTGATCCTGCTCGACGGGTTCGACCCCGAGGCCACGCTGGATGCGGTCGAGCGGCACCGCGCGACCGTCCACTACGGGATTCCGACGCTCTTCGTCACGGAGCTGGCGGGGCTGGCCGTGAAGCCGCGCGACCTCTCGAGCCTGCGCCTGGCCGTCGTCGCCGGGGCGCCCGTGAACGACGAGCTCGTGGCCAGCCTCGAGCAGGGGTTCGGCACGCCCGTCGTCGCGAGCTATTCCCTCACGGAGACCGCCTCCACCGTGAGCTCGGCTCGGCCGGGCGATCCTGCGGACGTACGGAGGTTCACCGTGGGGCGCCCCATCCCGGGCACGCAGGTGCGCATCAGGGACGAGGCGGGGGGAGAGCTCCCGGTGGAGAGCGTCGGGCAGATCGGCGTTCGGGGGCCTGGCGTCATGCTGGGCTACTATCGGCAGCCGAAGCAAACGGCCGAGGCGTTCGACGAAGACGGCTTCTTCCTCACGGGCGACCTCGGGCTGCTCGACGAAGAGGGCTTTCTCCATTTGGTGGGGCGAACGAAGGACGTTATCATTCGCTCTGGCTTCAACGTGTATCCCCGGGAAGTCGAGGCTCGCATCGAGTCGCATCCGGCGGTACAGGAGGTGGCGGTCGTCGGCGTTGCCGACTCGCTCCTCGGTGAAGCCGTCTGTGCCTGCGTCGTCCCCGTGGAGGGTGCGATCGTCACCGGGCACGAGATCGTGGACTGGTGCCGCGAGACCCTCGCGGACGACAAGGTCCCCGATCTCGTCCACTTTCTCGACGAGCTGCCCCGAACGGACACCGGCCAGGTACGGAGGGCCGAGCTCTCCCGGCGCGCTGCCGCGCAGGGACAGTCGGCCTGAGGGGCCGCGGCGCTCACGGTGAGCGTCCCCAAGGCTTCCCCGACCCGGTTCGCGATCTAGCGACGCGGATGGGGTGGGGAGGTCTCGCGGAACATCACGATCGAAACTGCGAGACACGACGCGATGAGCGTTCCGTACACGAGGGCCCCCCACCAGGGGGGGTTCGTCAAGGCTGGGCCCGACTCACTTCACGCAGCGCTCCTCATCGACTTCGACAACGTCACGATGGGGATGCGCAGCGACCTCTCGAAGGAGCTCAAGACGCTCCTCGACTCCGACGTCATCAAGGGCAAGGTGAGCGTGCAGCGCGCCTATGCCGACTGGCGTCGCTATCCACAGTACATCGTGCCGCTCTCCGAGGCGTCGGTCGACCTCATCTTCGCCCCCGCGTACGGGAGCAACAAGAAGAACGCGACCGACATCCGGATGGCGATCGACGCCCTGGAGCTGGTCTTCATCCGGCCGGAGATCGGCACCTACATCCTGCTGACGGGCGACTCGGACTTCTCGAGCCTGGTGCTCAAGCTCAAGGAGTACGGGAAGTACGTGATCGGGGTCGGGATCCAGGAGTCGAGCTCCGACATCCTCGTCCAGAACTGCGACGAGTACTACTCGTACACGAGCCTGACCGGCCTGACCAAGACCACCGAGCTCTCGGCCAACGCGCGCGATCCGTGGGTCCTCGTCAGGGACGCGGTGGCGAAGATGGTGTCGCGTGAGGACGTCATGCGCTCGGATCGGCTCAAGCAGGTCATGCAGGAGCTCGACGCCACCTTCGACGAGGGCTCGCTCGGCTTCAGCAAGTTCAGCAAGTTCCTGGCGGAGGCTTCGTCACGCGGGCTCGTGCAGCTTCGCAAGCTCGACAACGGCCAGTACGAGGTCGGGCCCGCGCGAGCCGGTGCCCGCAGAGGATCGGATGAAGGCCGAGGCCGCCGGGACCGGGACCGGGCCCGGGGCGGGCGCCGGGAGCGGCGTGAGCGGTCGGGCGTCCGGGAGCAACCCGCCCAGGGGGGTCCGCCGGACGAGGAGCCGGCCTCGGGCGGGGAGGAGGAGCCGGCCTCCGGCGGGGACGAGTCGGGCTCGGATCCCCTCCGCGAGGCATACGACCTCCTGACCGACGCGCTCGAGTCGTTGCGCGCCTCGGGCCGCGAGCCCGTGCGGGACTCCGACGTCAAGCGCAAGATGCTCGAGCATCGCCGCAACTTCGACGAGGCCGAGCTCGGCTTTCCGAAGTTCAGCAAGTTCCTGGCGCAGGCGGCGGACCACGGGGTGATCCGGATGCTCCGCACGCAATCCGGGAACCTGGAGGTCTCGCTCGGTGGCGGCTCGGCGCCCAGCCGGGCCGAGGAGCGCCGCCCGTCCGCCCGCGATGACCGGGCGGAGGCGCGGCCATCGGAGGCTGAGCCCGTGGTGGAGGACCGCGCCGGGCAGGACGGGCCCGAGCCGGGGGCTCACGTCCCGGAGCGGGATCGCNNCCGACCGTGATCGAGGTGCACCCGCCCGACCCCGGGCGGACGGGCCTCCGACTCGGGCCCAGACGCGGCTCGACCCGACGGCGCAGGGACGAGGAGCCCCCTCCGCTCCTCGAGGGGCAGACCCCGGAGGATGCCTCCGGCGTGACGCCCACGCCCACGCCCACCGTCCGCGAGACCGCCGGGGCGGGGCTGGAGGGCCTGGGGCTGCCGACGGAGCCCGGCTCGATCGTCCGCTATCTCACCCATCGGTATCGGGGCGTCGGCCAGAAGACGGCCGAGACGCTCGTCGAGCGCTTCGGAGCGGGGGTCTTCGCGACGATGCACGACAATCCGGAGGCGATCGCGAGAGCCGTGCCCCGTCGAGCCGACCAGGTGCTGGACGCGTGGCGCTCCGACTACCAGCGCAGGTCCGGCGGTGGAGACGGCCCGAAGGGCGGCTCGGGGGGCAGCTCGAGCGGTAGCCGGGGCCGGAGCTGACCGCGACCGGGCTCTTCCGGCCCTGGGCGGAGGGCGCGCCCGCGCGCGGCGCGGTCGCGCGCGCCTTCCTGGAGCGTCCTGTCGTGGAGGTGGCGCGCGATCTGCTCGGGTGCCTCCTGGTGTCCACGCTGGGAGGCTCCCGCACGGTCGGCGTGATCGTCGAGACGGAGGCCTATTCCGGGCCGGGTGACGCGGCGTCGCACGCGGCGACCGCCGCCGGCGTCACCCGGCGGAACCGGGCGATGTTCGGCGCCGCAGGCCGCGCATACGTCTACCGCAGCTATGGNNGCCGCTCGCCGCGGCGGCCGCGCGCCTCTGGCCGCAGGTCCGGGCCGGCTCTGCCAGGCGCTCGGGATCACCGGGGCGCTCTACGGCCACGACCTGCGCCGCCCGCCGCTCGAGCTGCTGGCCGGGTGGACCGTGGACGACGCGCTGGTGGGGGTGTCCGGGCGCGTGGGAGTGTCGGCCGCCGCGGACCTGCCCTATCGGTTCTACGTGCGCGGCTCGGAGGGTGTGTCTCGGCCCGACGGGTGGGGGTCCATCTAGCAGCGAGGGGAGTGCCCGCATGAGCGATCCGACGTGGATCTCGATCCTGCCACCGGTCCTGGCCATCGCCCTGGCGATCGGAACGCGACAGGTCTATCTGTCGCTCGCAGGTGGCATTTGGCTGGCTTGGACGATTCTGGAGGGGTGGAACCCCGTCGCCGGCCTCGGCGCCACGATCCAGAGCACCGTGGACGTGCTCGGAGGCGAGGGCGACGCCCGCACCATCATGTTCACGCTCGTGATCGGGGCGCTGATCGCCACCGTCGAGGCCTCGGGAGGCGTTCGCGGGTTCGTGCAGCGGCTCGAGCAGAGCCACTGGGTCGATTCTCCGAAGCGCGCCCAGCTCCTGGCCTGGGCGACCGGGCTCGTGATCTTCATCGAGTCGAACATCACGGTGCTCGTCGCCGGCGCGGTGTCCCGTCCCCTCTTCGACCGGTACCGGGTCTCTCGCGAGAAGCTCGCCTACATCGTCGACTCGACGTCCGCGCCCATCTGCATCCTGATCCCGATGAACGCCTGGGGCGCCTACAACCTGGGCATTCTCGAGGGGCTCGGGGTCGAGCGGGCGCTCACCGTGTTCCTGGAGGCGGTGCTCCTCAACTTCTATGCGATCGCCGCGGTGATCCTCGTCCTCCTGGTGATCCTCCTGGGCATCGACATCGGGCCGATGAAGAAGGCCGAGGAACGGACGCGCGGCGGCGAGCTGCTCTGGCCCAACGCGACGCCGATGATCGACGAGGAGGTCCTGTCACCGCCGCCGATCGACCGCATTCCCCCGCGAGCGATCAACATGTTCCTGCCCATCGCCGCGATGGTGCTCTTCATGCCGGTCGCGCTCTTCATCACGGGCAACGGCCGCCTGCAGGACGGCTCCGGGTCGACGAGCGTGCTCTGGTCGGTCCTGGTGGGGCTCGCGGTCTCGTGGGTGCTCTTGCTGGCGCAGCGCGCCTTCACGCAGGACGAGCTCGTCAAGATCGGCCTCAAGGGGGCGGGCGCGCTCGTGCCGCTCGCGCTGATCCTCCTCCTCGCTCTGGCGCTCGGTGACGTGATCGAAGCGCTCGGCACGGGCGTCTACGTCGCGCAGGTCACCGCCGGCACGATGCCGAACTACCTCTACCTCCCGCTCGTCTTCGTCGTCTCGGGCGGCATCGCCTTCGCCACGGGAACGAGCTGGGGCACCTTCGCGATCATGCTGCCGATCGCCGTGCCGGCCGCCGAGACCCTCGGGCTGCCGCTGGCCCCGTTCGTCGCCGCGGCGCTGGCCGGCGGGATCTTCGGCGACCACTGCTCGCCGATCAGCGACACCACGATCATCTCCTCGATGGCCTCGGCCACGGATCACATCGACCACGTCCGGACGCAGCTCCCCTATGCGCTCGTCGCCGGCTCGATCGCGGCCGTGTGCTTCGCGGTTCTGGGGGCGTTTCTCTAGGGCGCCTCCGCACGAGCCTGGCCCGCGCCCGCACGGGGGCCCGGGGCCCGCAGGCGCGAGCGGCCGTGGAGGATCCCATCCCGCGCTCGGGGGTAGCTGCGCGCGTCGCGCGTGGGATTCATGAGCGCAACCGCCCGGACGCGGTGCTCCCCGTCCACCGGGACACTCTCGGATTGGAGTCAGCGCCTTGGACGTCATCGTTTGTGTGAAGCGGGTCCCGGACACCGAGGCCCGCATACGGATCGACTCGTCGGCAACGGCCATCGAGACGGCGGGGATCAAGTACGACTTCAGCCCCTACGACGCCTTCGCCATCGAGGCCGCGCTTCGGGCTCGTGAGGCGGCCGGCTCGGGTGAGGTCACGTTGCTCTCGCTCGGGGACGCCTCCGCGCAGGAGACGCTTCGCAAGGGCCTGGCGATGGGAGCCGACCGGGCCGTGCTCCTGACGGGCGAGGTGGGACTCGACGGCCTCGCCACGGCCAAGGCGCTCGCGACCGAGCTGGCGGGGGCCGATGCGCCGCTCTTCCTCTTCGGGGTCAAGGCCGCAGACGACGACCAGCAGCAGGTCGGTCCGATGGCGGCGGTGCTGACGGGTCGGCCCTGCGTCACCAACGTCTCCTCCTTCGACGTCGAGGGCGACACCGTCGCGTGTCACCGGGAGGTGGAAGGCGGAAGCGAGGTCGTCGAGGTCGACCTGCCGGCGGTGCTGTGCATGACCAAGGGTCCGCACGAGCCGAGGCTGGCCGCGCTCAAGGGGATCATGGCCGCCAAGAAGAAGCCGCTCGACGTCAAGGAGATCGGGACGGTCGAGAGCGGGGTGACGCTCCGCTCCCTGCGGGAGCCGCCGCCGCGCCCCGAGGGGCGCATCGTCGGAGAGGGCCCCGACGCCGTGCCGGAGCTCGTGCGCCTGCTGCGCGAAGAGGCGAACGCGCTGTAGGTCGGGGGCCTCGGTCGGCCGAGAAGCGCACGAAGAGCAATCACGGGTGATCTGGAGTCGCATCGACATGACGAAGGTGCTGGCGTTCGTGGAGCAGAGGGACGGCCGGGTCGGAGGCGCCGGCCGAGAAGCCGTCAGCGTGGCCGGGCGGATCGCACAGGCGAGGGGTGGCGAGGCGCATGCCCTGCTTCTGGGTGGCGCGGGGACTTCGGACGGCGTCTCGGAGCTCGGCCGCTTCGGTGCCGCGGCGATCACGGTGCTCGAGCACGAGGCCCTCGCCGAGTACAACCCGGAAGGCTACGCGCAGCCCGTCGCCGATCACGTCCGCGAGGGGGGCTTCGGGGTCGTGATCTTCCCGGCGACGTCCTTGGGCAAGGACCTCGCCCCGAGAGTCGCCGCCCTGCTGGACGTGCCCCTCGCCTCGGACGTCACCGCCATCGACGCGCAGGGTGACGCGCTGCTCATCACCCGGCCGGTCTATTCGGGCAAGGCCTTCGCCACCCTCCAGATCGACCCGACGCCCACGCTCGTGTCGGTTCGGCCGAACGTCTTCCAGGAGGTCGAGCAGCCCGCCGCGGGCGCGGTGACCACGGTGAGGCCGGACGTGGATCCGTCGGGCTGGCGGGTCAGGGTGGTGCGGCGCGAGGCGGCGGGAGAAGGGGCGCTCGACGTGACCGAGGCGTCGATCGTCGTGTCGGGAGGACGGGGGATGAAGGAGCCTTCGAACTGGCACCTGCTCGAGGAGCTTCGGGACGCCATCGGCTCCGACGTGGCGCTGGGCGCGTCGCGCGCCGTGGTGGACGCCGGGTGGCGACCGCACGGAGAGCAGGTGGGGCAGACGGGGAAGACCGTCGCGCCCAAGCTGTACGTGGCCGTCGGCATCTCCGGTGCCATCCAGCACCTCGCCGGGATGCGGACGTCGCAGACGATCGTCGCGATCAACCGTGACGCCGACGCGCCGATCTTCGGCNNTCTTCGAGGTCGTCCCCAGGCTCGTGCAGGAGATCGGGGCGCTCCGGTCCCAGGGCTGACGGCTCCCCGAGCGCGGGACTCCCCTCAGCGGGGCAACCCGCCCAGGAGCGGCACGGGATCGACCGCCCGGCCCCACCGCCACACCTCGAAGTGGAGGTGCGGCGCGGTGACGTCTCCCGAGGCGCCGCTCAGGCCGACGACGTCTCCCGGTCGCACGCGCTCACCGGCGCGCACGCGGATCTCCGAGAGATGCGCGTAGATCGTCAGCGTGCCAGCGCCGTGGTCGAGCCACACGACGTTGCCGAAGCCGGGCATGACGCCGGCGAAGCGCACCCGGGCGTCCGTCATCGCCCCCACCGGCGTGCCGGTGGGCACGTTCAGGTCGACGCCCCGGTGGATGTCCGGTCGCACGCCGGCGAGTCGCAGGCCGTACCCCGACGTGATGCGCGCCTCGACCGGCCAGCGAGGGAGATGGCATCCGGACCACGCCAGCACGGCGAGGGCGCCGAGCGTGGCGCGCGCGCCTAGACCGCAGAGCCGGATGCGTCCGCCCACGCCCCGTCCAGCAGCATGACGTCCAGCTCGTCCCCCGGGTCGATGCGCTCGATCTCGGCGGGCACGACCGCGAGTCCGTCCGCCGACGCGAGGCCGCTCACGAGGCCGGAGCCCTGGGAGCCGGTGAGGGTGGCGAGAACCGTATCCGAGCCGCGCGAGAGCCGCACCCTCTGGAAGTACGTGAGCGCGGCCGGCGTGTCGATCGGCTCGGTCGAGCTGCAGCGGACGGTCGGGCGCGCGTGGCGCGCGTGGCCGGCGAGGGCCAGCAGGAACGGTCGGACGAAGACCTCGAACGTCACGAACGCGGACGCGGGGTTGCCCGGCAGGCCGAAGACCGGTTGTCGGGCGGATCCGCCTCTCGGGAGCCATCCGAGGCCGAAGGGGCTGCCGGGCCTCATCCGCACGCGCCAGAAGTCCTGCTCGTATCCGAGATCCTCCAGCACGCGCTTGACCAGGTCGGCTTCCCCCATCGAAGCCCCGCCCACGGTGACGAGCACGTCGCACTCCGAGCCCCGCTCGATGCGGCGGGTCAGATCCGGCGCGCTGTCACTCGCGATGCCCAGGAAGACGGGTCGCGCTCCGATCGCGCGCACCATGGCGGCCAGCATCGGCCCGTTGGAGTCCGGGATGCCCCCGCCGGCCCGCACGTCGTCGTAGCGATCCGCCGAGCGGAGCTCGTTTCCCGTGGTCAGGATCGCGACGCTCGGCGGTCGGTACACCGTGATCGAGGCGCATCCGGCCGCGGCCAGGAGGCCCACGGTGCCCGCCGTGATCGCGTGACCGGGGGCGAGCAGCGTCTCCCCCTCGACCATGTCCCGCCCCGCACGGCGCACGTGCCGTCCGCGGTCGCGGGCCTCGAAGATCGACACGACGCCGGGGTGCGTCTCCGCGTCCGTGTCCTCGACCCGCACCACCGTGTCCGCCCCCGGAGGCACGGGGGCCCCGGTCATGATCCGGACGGCCTGGCCCGGACCCACGCCGGCCCCCGAGCCCTCTCCCGCCTGCAGCGCCGCGACGACCTCGAGCCGGACGGGATGCTCCCGCGAGGCGTGGGCGAGATCCTCGGCACGCACGGCGTACCCGTCCATGGCGCTGTTGTCCCACGGCGGGAGGGTGGCGGTCGCGGTCACCCGCTCGGCCAGCGCCCGCCCCAGGGCGTCGTCGACGGGGACGCGCTCGACGTCGACGGGGCCGGCCAGCTCCATCACCCGCCGGCGAGCCTCCGCGTAGTCGAGCCAATCGGCCCGCCGCCGCTCGAAGCGGGTCCGCTCCGGCGGCGTCACGGCGAAGGCCGGCTCACCAGCGGTAGAGCAGGGTCGCCGACAGCGAGAGCCCTCCCATCCACTCGCTTTCGTCGACGTTGCTGAACCCTCGCGTCGGGTCGCTGAACCCCGGGGGGGTGTCGATGCTCCACAGCGTGAAGAGCCCCTCCAGGCGCAACGCGAGCGCATCGGTCAGGAACCAGCGCGTGCCCGCTCCGACCGTGCCGACGAAGCTCGACCCGAAGTCGAAGACGTCCGCCGGCTCGAGATCGGCCTCGATCTCCGGATCGGCCGCGGCGTCGAAGGCGACTCCGCCGCCGAGGGCCAGGAAGGGCGCGAGGCCGCGCCAGGCGCGGTCGCCCGTGAGGGTGAAGCGGAGCCGGGCGTCGATCGTGGTGAGAAGGACATCCCCCTGGCCCACGATCTGCTCACCCTCGAGCCGGGCCGGGTTCACGATGTCGCGCGTTCCCGAGATCACCCCCACGTGTCCTTCGAGGGAGAGCGGGCCCGAGAGCTCCACGGCGTACCGTCCGCCGAGCAGGACGCCCCCGGAGGGCCCGAGCCCGAACCGGCCGGTCTCCGTGCTGGCATACCCTACCGAGACGCCCGCCTCCTGCCGTCGCTCGATGAAGGTGAAGGGCGAGGGG
>JABAOH010022909.1_pt1 | contig 10719 bp, 9 predicted proteins | sample 7062181 | NCBI WGS metagenome assembly JABAOH01 (sample SAMN14538630, study PRJNA623070) | marine sediment metagenome | biome: marine biome [ENVO:00000428]; feature: marine pelagic biome [ENVO:01000023]; material: deep marine sediment [ENVO:00002113]; isolation source: pool of 5 deep marine... | reverse complement strand
TACATTCGTTACCCCTGCATAGGTTCCACTCATCGGCATGCGACTCGCTCCGAATAACACGGTTAACCCCAATAAAATGAGACAAAGAGCCGTCACGATATCCGCTTTTCGCAGTTTCTCTTTCGGCATCATGGTTTTTCCCCTCTCCAAATGAGAGGAGGCAGAGCATTTTTGAAATCACTCTGCCTCCTCCCTCCTTAGCTGTTACGGTTTGGGTATTCCAAATTCAGCCGGTGACTTCTTGGCAATTCCCAGATCAAAAAGGGTCCAGGTCCACACGCTCTCCATTTTCCGGGCTACACCTTGAGCCTTTTTCCCGTAATAACCGTAAAGGGTCATGTTCCGGTTCTTTGCCAGATCCTTAATCGCATCGGTCTTCATAGCCTTCGCGAATGCGTCATCGACTTTCTTAATAACATTCTTGGGTACATCAGCGGGTAGCGCAAATCCCAACCATTGATCCAGGGGGAGAAGTTTGGCCACATCCGGATATTTGTCCACGGCCGCCGATATCTTTCCTACCCCGGGGAACGTATACGGTTTCAATTCCACCATGGCCAAGGGCACCAGTTTCCTCGCTTTAACAAGCTCCGCCTGTTCGGAAATGGAGGTCAATACCACTTCCACCTCACCGGTCATGGCCGCTACCTGTGAAGGATGGCTTCCGTTAAAGGGAATAAAGTTGAACTTTATCCCTGCGCCGTTCATCAGTGCAATGAGCTTGGTATGCCAAATGCCGCCTGCGGCAGAGGCAGAGGCCTTGATCTTGCTGGGACTCGCTTTAGCTGCCTTCACCAATTGGTCTAATGTCTTAAATTTTGAATCGGGCCTCACCGAAACAACGCCGGGAGCACCACCCACCATGTAGTAAACCCAATCCTTGGCGCTGGTGTGATGACCACCCATTACGGGAGCCGGAAGAATTGACTCGGAAAATCCGCCCCAGTAGTGCCCATCGTGGGGTTTGGACCAAACGGCATTCATGGCAACACCACCCGCGCCTCCCGTTCTGTTTACCACGTTGATGGTGATCCCCAGGTAGCGTTCCATGGCCTTGGCGATGGCCCGATCAGTCGTGTCAGTTCCACCGCCGGCACTGGCAAAACAAGATATCTCGATGGGCCTCTTCGGAAAGTCCTTGGCCAAAACAGTTCCGGAGCCGAGGAAAAGCGCTAACGCTATTGTCAGTATGAAAACCTTCTTCATGGTAACTGCCCTCCTCTCATAGACATTGATTTCAAATACCTTTTCCTTACGCTATTCATTTCCCCTTTCTCTCACCTCCCTTCTTTCTATTCCCTTCCTCACCTCCTTCCTTTCAGCCTTTATCCTTCGATGAAACTTGGACTCATCGTGCAACGGCAACTCGTTTCAACATTGCCTAACGTAAGATATTCTCCTCCAGCCACGCTAAGGTTTCCAACGTCTTCCCTTCTTGCATCATGGAAAAGAGCCTTGCTGAATCCAGGTTATTGACAATGTCTATCACCTTTTCCGTGGTCGCAATGGTTCGTTCAAAGGCTCTCACCGGATCAAGCCGCATGGGGCTCATGTCCGAAGTAACCCAACCTTGGTAGTTAAATTCTTTCAGATAGAGAAACAGTTCCAGATAATCCCAGAGGTTTCGCGTTGCGGGTATGAGATCCCAATCCCATTTCCGGTCGTTGTCGTTGATATGCATATAATACGGGATCCCGCTTTCCTGGACCAAACAGAGGGATTCAGCGGGCGTTTCACCGATGAACAAGGAATGACCCACGTCAATGGTCATACCTAAATTGGGTTCATCGATGTCACGAATCATGCAAATCGTTTTGGGGGCTGAATCCAAAAAACAGTGAACCCGAGCTTCTGACCCCTTGTATTCAAGGAAGAGAGGAATGTCCCCTCGGTGTCCAGCAGCTTCCTTAAACGTTGAAACCATATGTTTCCAGGCCTGTCTATAGTCAACCTGAAAGAGATAGTCGTACCCGTCGCTCAATGGGCAGCAGGTCACCTTGTCTGCACCAAGTTCCGCAGCAGCATCCATTGCACCACGGATGATCTGGATAGCACTGTCCCTAATCTGCTTGGAGTTTACGCTGGATGATCCGCTCACAAATTTGGGCTCTGCCTTGATATTTGCGTTGACCGCTGCAACTCCGAGATCATGTTCCCCAAGGGCATTTTTTATCCCGTCCATGTCTTCACAGTCGTAGGGAAATATGATTTCAACCCCTCTGGCTCCTTTGACTTGCGCGACGGCAGCAATCTTCTCCTCCGGTGTCCTTTCTTGATGATATTCGGAGAAACGGTCCCGTAATTTTCCCATAAACCCCGTGATGATAGCCTGTTTTATTTCCATGTTCTCTCCTTGCTTTACGGTAGTAACAACAGTACGGAGGGATAATCTCTGTTGCCATCCACCTCTTACTCTATCGTCGGACAACTCGGGGGAGCGTCCTTATCATATATCTAGCAGGAGATATTCGTCAAGGAAAAAGATTCAGTTATCTCTTAGATAGGGCAATCTATACTGGGTGGAAAGTACCAATACCTGTATGGGCTTCGATAGTGACACTTACCTCGAATAGTTGAAGGAGAAGTCTCCCCTGATGAGATCCGCCGGACTTTCGTAAGGGGTTTTACTAGTAATACATGGGAATTACTAAATTAAACCCTTTTGATTTTGGTTAAATCGCTCGACGAGTATTTGATGAGAAGCGAGAAAGCCACTTAGTAGAAAAATCTGTGAATGGTGGTTTGCCTGTACCGGTCGCCTGGCCTGAGAATTGTTGAAGGAAATCGTGGTTCGTTCACGGAGTTGGGAAAATGCTGTGCTTCCAAACAAAACCCATCATATTTATTAAATATAATCCCACCAGCCCCTCTGTAATTTTCGAGAAAATGTCCGGTATAGAACTGAATGCCTGGCTCCGTAGTGTGAACTTCCATGGCTCTGCCATTTTTGGGCTCCTGAACTCTGGCAGCCAAACCTAGGGAATCGTTTTCTTTATTGACAACGTAACAATGGTTGTATCCTCCGCCCTTGACCTGATCGATTCGGGTGCCAATCGTGACGGGACGGGTAAAATCCATGGGCGTGTCAAAGACACTTCCTATTTCCCCCGTGGGAATCCGATCATCGTCGGTAGGGAGATATCGATCAGCATTGAGCGTCAATTCATGATCCAGGACATTTCCAGAACCGATGCCTTTCAAGTTCCAATAGGTGTGGTTGGTAAGGTTGATGGGTGATGCCTTGTCCGTCTCTGCTTGGTAGCTGATGGTTAACTCGTTCTGGTTATTCAGGGTGTAAGCGACCTTTGTAGAAAGGTTACCGGGATATCCTTCCTCGCCATCCGTGCTCAGGTAGGAAAAAACCACGTCAATGGAATCCCGATTTACTTGCGTTTCGGTTCTCCAAACAACTTTATTAAAGCCCCCATTCCCGCCGTGTAAATGACTGGGAGGACTATTTCGGGCGAGTTGGTATTCCACCCCGTCCAGGTTGAATCTCCCTTGAGCAATCCGATTTGCATACCGTCCGATGGTTGAGCCAAAAAACCAAACATCCGATATGTATCCCCCCAAAGTATCGAACCCCAGCGTTACTTCTTCAGTCCTACCGTTCCTGTCTGGAAGTCTCAGGGAGGCTAAGATTGCACCGAAACTGATGACCGATGCCGTGATTCCATTGTCGTTCGAAATGGTGATTTTTTCTATATCAACCCCATCAGTGGTTGTGCCGAAGATTTCTTGCTGAAGATCCATGTTTCTGTCTCCTTGCAGAAGCAATTCGCCAATGAGGGAGGGGACCTCGTTTAGATTCAGAAAAAACCCTTCACTTGTATTTTCAAAAGCGTCACGTGCCGTTGTGCTGAGTTACAGGCTATGGTGAAGGTTAGGGAAAATATGTTGACTTCGCGTTTTGAATTTCGTATGCAGTAGTAGCCCGCTCAGAATATCTTGTCAAGAAAAATCCTTTTTCCTGGGAATCTTCATGAACAAGGGTAGTTCCAGGAGATATCCGCGACCGGATTGTGTTAATCATACTTTGAATGTGGACCCATCAATCATTTAACAAGGGGGGGCCAAGGTAATGATAAGGAGAAAAGAATTAGAACAGGCCCAAAGGAGGACGGCGGAGATGATAAAAAAAGCCCGCCTCATAGTGTCAGATGAGGAGATGGGCAAAATTGCCGCCGCTGATTTTGGGCTGAGTCGTTTGGAAAAGGAAGGCGCACAGATACTTACCCTATTGGAAACGGAAAGGGTAGCTTTCAAAATTCTAACGCTTTTTCCTTACCAAACTGAACCCGAACATTGGCACCCTCAAATAGGCGATGACCCTGGCAAAGAAGAGACTGTCAGGCTGGTTTGCGGAACGCTTTACTTTTACATTCCAGGCGAGGACAACATGCGTCATGGTTTTGTCCCGGAGGGGAAGGAGTCCTCCTATACCATGAGGCATGAGATCGTCATGAAGCCGGGCGACCAAATCACCTTGGAGCCGGGCACGAAGCACTGGTTTCAGGCCAGTGGTGAAGGGGCTGTTATGTATCTCATCTCGAGTTGTGTCAGGGACATCCTGGATCAATTTACGGACCCAGATATTGTCAGGGAGACTAAAGTGGTCGATTGAAAGGTATGTGGCCGGACCCCAGAGGGCCTTCAAGGGTTATTTTTTACCCGAGGGATCTATGACGAAGGAATACGTGATCGGGATCGACGTTGGGACAACTGGATGCAAAGTCCTTCTCATTGATAATGGGGGGGAGATTGTTGCACGAGCCGTGGAGGGTTACTCCTTTCACAGTCCCCACGCATCTTGGGCAGAGCAGGATCCAGAGGATTGGTGGCAGGCATTAAGGAAAGCCCTCCCGCAGGTGATAGGAGATATCCGTCCCAATTCAATCCGAGGAATAGGCCTTTGCGGTCAGATGCATGGTTTGGTGCCGCTTGACAAAGGGGGCAATGTCATCCGCCCTTGTATTATGTGGAACGATCAGCGGAGCGAACCTCAATGTAAGGCGATCTATGAACGCGTGGGTGGGGCACATCGATTACTTGAGCTCACGAACAACAGAATGCTTCCCGGTTACACCGCGGGAAAAATTCTCTGGGTCAGGGATGAGGAACCTCGGAATTATGAACGGATAAGCGTGATTCTGAACCCGAAGGATTACATTCGATTCCGTCTCACGGGAGACTTTGCCACCGAGGTTTCCGATGCATCGGGAACGGGTTTGTTCGACGTGAAAAGGAGGGTTTGGTGTTCGCAGCTTCTGGAACTTCTCGATATTCCAAGGGAATGGCTTCCCATTTGTCACGAGTCACCTGAAATCACGGGAAGGGTAACACAACAAGCGGCAGGGGAGACCGGACTTCGGGCTGGCATGGATGTTGTTGGCGGAGGAGGAGATGCGGTTATCCAAACGACGGGAACCGGCGTGCTTGATACCGGAATCCTTGGGACAACCATTGGCACCGCCGGCAATGTGACCATGGCCCTTGACCGTTTCTCCATAAACCCCGAAGGTAAGCTTCAAGTCTTCTGCAACAACATGCCCGGGAAATGGCACGCCATGGGTGTCACCCTCTCGGCTGGAGGATCATTCCGTTGGCTCAAGGACCTCCTCGAGGATACTGGGAGAGAAAGATTGGGGGGTTCAGAGGAAAATGTTTACGAAATCCTCACCAAGGAAGCAGAACAGGCAAGGCCAGGATCAGAGAATCTCATCTTCTTGCCGTATTTGACGGGAGAGCGATGTCCCCATTCAGACCCCAATGCAAGAGGGACCTTTATTGGATTGACGCTCCGCCACAAAAAATCGCATGTTATCAGGAGCGTCCTCGAGGGGGTCATTTTCAGCCTCTGGGACGTGACACAGGTGATTGAGGAAATGGGGATTTCCATCACACAGGTGAGAACCTCCGGAGGAGGCGCCTTAAGCCCGTTGTGGCGACAGATCCACGCGGATATTTTCAACCAAACGGTCTATACTGTAAGCGGAAGTGGTGAGGGTGGGGCCTACGGTGCAGCTCTCATTGGAGGAGCTGGTGTAGGAGTCTGGGCAAGTGTTGAGGAAGCATTACCTCTTTTGAAAATCGAGACAGAGACGCACCCAATCAGGGAAAACATCCTGCTCTATGAAAGGTTATACCAAATCTATCGACGGTTATATGAAAGATTGAAACCCACTTTTGATGAAATTTCCTCCGTCGCTACTCCCTAGTTAAGATATCTCTCTCAATGCGATCCATAGACCAAAGGAATTACAGGCAGTCCTATCAACTGAAATAATCCAGTCCCATTTTCCCCCCTGCAGCATGAAGACGCTGTTAATATCGTCTGTTCAACACTTTACAGCAGGGGGGATTTCCATCCCTGTTCTTATTATTTAATCTTGTGTCATCCAGAAAGATGTATTGAAGTGATTCGATACGTACGTTCCCGGTGGGACCAATGCATCGCAGAACCCAAAGTCGGATTCATCTAACGGAACGTCTCCAGAAGATAACAGAGTTGTCAATTGCCCCACATTCCTCGGCCCAATAATTGCGCCGGTGATTCCCGGCTGGTTCAGAAGCCACGCGACGGCAAGCTGGGCGACAGTACATCCCTTTTCAGCTGCTCTTTCAGCCAATTCAAAGCTGACCTCGATTCCCCTCTGCGTGATGCGCTCCGCATAAATAGCCTTTTGAGCGCCTCTACTGTCTTTCGGAAGGTTTGATGCATCCCTATACCTGCACGCCAAAACCCCCTGAGCAAGGGGTGCCCAGGTGATAATTCCCAGGTCATAAGCTTGGCACATAGGGACGATCTCATTTTCGATACGTCGGTCCAACAAGTTGTAAGGAGGTTGCTCGCAAATGAATTTCGGGTAGCCGTATCTATCGGAGATCATCAATGCCTCGACGGTCCTCCAAGCGGGATGAGTTGAACAGGCAATGTATCTGACCTTCCCCTGTTTTACCAAGAGATCCAGTGCCGCGAGGGATTCCTCCTGAGGCACATTGAAGTCGGTACGGTGGAGGAAGTAGATATCGATGTAATCCATCTTCAGCCTTTTCAGACTGTTCTCGCAGCTCTCAATGATATGATGTTTGGAATTTCCCAGATCATTTGGGCCCGGACCCGATTTCATGAAGACCTTTGTTGTTATCAAAACCTCTTTTCTTTTCCCATTCCGAGCAAGAGCCTCCCCAAGAATCCTCTCACTATCACCGCCGGCATAAACATCTGCGCAATCAAAGAGATTGATTCCAGCCTCAATCGTTGCATCCATTATTTTAAAGGCTTCGCCCTTTTCCGTTGGATTGCCGAAATTCATTGTCCCCAGAACCAAAGACGAAATCTTTAAACCTGATCTTCCAAGACGGCGGTATTCCATTACCTTACACTCCTTTCCTTTTTCACACTTTTTCCGAAGCGATTTGCAAACGTGTTACTTTGTTACATAAGGAGCGGTCTCACTGGTTGGTTGCCAACGGAGAGCTGAGTGTTCCTTAAGAGGGCATAAATCGAAAGATCATCAAAGTTAACGCGCTCTTTTCAGTAATTTTCTTGTCTCTTCAGGTGTCGCTGTTTCAAAACCAATACCGCGAACAAGAGAAACAAGTCTCTCCACAAGTTTTGTGTTTGTTTTAGCCGCTTTACCTGGGGCGTAATAGACGCTGTCTTCAAAACCGACCCTTACGAGAGAAGCTCCCATTCCAATTGCTGCTGCTAAAAGCGATAGGTCATTCATTCCATCATGAACTATTCCCCAGAGGGCTCCTTCAGGTAACATGAATTTCAGGAAAAAGAGACTATTAGGATCGGCCGGCAACGCACCATGAAAGCCGAGACAGAAATTATAATAGAAGGGAGGAGAAAGAGCTCCTTCCTGGACAAGGTCACGTGCATTGGATATCATGCCCCCCTCAAATATCTCGAGCTCCGGTATTACATCCATTTCCTTCATTCTCCTTGCCCAAAATCTAATATCGGGGAGGGTATTGATATAAACATCTTCCCCAAAATTGACAGATCCCATGTTAAGGGAGGCAACCTCTACCCGTGGGTCGTTGATGGAAACACATCGCTCCTCAAGGGAAAGGCTGGACAACCCTCCCGTTGAGCCTTGAATGATGATATCCGATCCTTCCCGTATCAGATCAAGGGTCCGTGAGAATTCGGTTAAATCCTCGGTCTGATTTCCCTCCCGGTCTCGAACATGGAGGTGAATCATGCTTGCTCCCGCCCGGGCGCAGTCAATAACTTGTCGGGCTACATCTTTGGGAATGAGTGGATTTGTAGATGGAGCAGAGATGTTTGTTCCCACCGGGGCTACAGATACGATGATCTTTCGCCGGCCCTCAGTCATACTTACTTTCCCGTATTAAGAACAGTGCAATGATTACTGCCGTCACACCAGTAAGGGCAGCGATTTTTCACTGCACCGAGAAATCCCGTTATAATCGCCAGTTTGTTCATCCTAAAATTCTCCTTTTTCCTTTTCCTCAGCCCTATCGATCCCTTTTGCGCTTCAGTTCACTCTTTTTGGCACGCAGCACTTCACGAACCGCGTAAGCTATACATTTAGCCGATAGAGCATAGTGTTCCTTAATTTCTTCCCCTTTCCCCGATTCGCCAAACTGGTCTTTGATTCCAATCCTTCTCATGGGAACAGGGTGCGTTTCCGATATCAACTCCGCGACTGCTCCCCCTAATCCTCCCAAGATGCTCCCGTCTTCGACCGTTACAATGGCTTCAGTTTCCCTTGCGGCCATTATGACTGCCTCCTCGTCGAGGGGTTTAATGGTTTGCATATCGAGTACTCGCACTTGGATACTATCATGTTCGAACTCTTCCGCAACTGCAAGCGCTTCGCTCACGAGAATACCAGTAGCGATTATAGCCACATCGTTTCCTTTGTGGAGAGGAAAGGCTTTCCCAATCTCATATATAAAATCATTCTGATAGATAGTAGGGTAGGTCGCGTTGATAAAGGGTAGCCGAATGATCACCGGACCAACGTACTGCGCCGCAGCAATTGTTGCCTTTTCCGTCGAAATTGAATCTGAAGGTGATAGAATCGTCAGGTTTGGAATAGCCCGAAGGGCGGGCAGGTCTTCAACTGCTAAGTGTGAAGGGCCTATATCTCCCCAGATTATCCCCGAATTGCAGAGTACTATCTTAACGTTTCTCTTATCATAAGCAACGTGGTGGCGTATCTGATTGTATCCCAATCCCAGGGCGAATAGGCAATGGCAATGGGTAAAGGGTATAAACCCCGCATTTGACAGCCCCGCTGCACTCGTGATGAGGTGCCCTTCCGCGATCCCGACATCAATGATCCTATCCGGGAATTCCTTTTGGAAAATTTCCCCTGCCTCCCCGGCGGGAAAATCTCCATAACAGGTTATAACGCGGTTATCTCTTCGAGCAAGTTGGATGAGTGCACGGTTATGAGCTGAATACATACTCTCATACTCATCCCTCATCTCCCGTAGATACTGAGGCTTCACGGCCCTATCTCCTCTCGTTATCACGGCACCGAAACGTCGAAATTATCCTCGTTTGAAGAGTTCATGGAATGATAACGACAAATCTCATGCTTTTAGCGTCTCAAAAGCTTCCTTAATTAGCCTCTCCGTTACCTTAACGAAGTGGCAATTCGTTCCCTCAAGCGATGGAATTCCCTTCCCCTTGATGGTATGGGATACGATGACCTGAGGTCTCCCAACAATCGTTCCAGTCCAATCGAGGGCATCAATTACTTCATCGAGGTTATTCCCGTCTATCTCTTTGGCTTCCCATCCAAAAGCGCTGAATTTTTCAGCCAAAGAGAGCGGATTCATCTTGGTTTTGACAGATCCTGTCGATTGAAATTTATTGTGATCGATGATCGCAGTTAGGTTATCAAGTCTATAGTGAGACGCGTTTTCGGCCGCTTCCCAAATCTGTCCCTCATTACACTCGCCATCTCCTACGATGCAGTACACCCTGAAACGGGCAGGTCGCTTCTGTGAGGTCGCTGACAGATTCCTCCCGCCTGGCATGATATACGCCCCCATGGCAACACCGACGGCAAAAGATAATCCCAATCCCAGTGAACCACCAGTACATTCAGCTCCGGAGGTTTTGCAATCAACATGAACTTGGAGCCTGGAGCCCAAATGACTATACGTCTTGAGATCTTCCTTTGGGAAATAACCGGCTTCAGAAAGTGCAGCATAGTAAAGCTCGCACGCGTGCGCCTTTGAAATGATGAGCCTATCACGCTCACTCCATTCCGGATTTTTTGGATCGTGTTTCATTCGATAGAATAGAAGTGCTGTAATGACATCCGCTGAAGAAAATGTTCCCCCCAACCAACCTGCCCCCATTTCTTTCATGAGCAGCAACGCCTCTCTTCTAAGATGCGTCGCCTTGGCCTGAAGTTCTCTTACTAATTCTTCTCTACTCATCTCCTTAGCCCCCACATTCGGGTTCCCCTTATCTGGAAAGAAGCTTTACGTTCCTCACGATGAAAGAATTTCTCCGCTTGAGGGGAGTGGTAACTTTTGACGGATTAGCCCCCCAGTCACCTAGCTCTGGGGAGCAGCGCTTTCTTATTAGGGTTTGAAAACAATCTTACCAGTCCTAGCTGATTCGGCCAGCTGTAAGGCTTCGTCGTAATCCTTCAGGTCAAAATGATGGGTAATGACGGGATTCAGATCCATCTTTCCGGAGAGAATCATGCTCTGGGC
>JABAOH010022768.1_pt3 | contig 10720 bp, 5 predicted proteins | sample 7062181 | NCBI WGS metagenome assembly JABAOH01 (sample SAMN14538630, study PRJNA623070) | marine sediment metagenome | biome: marine biome [ENVO:00000428]; feature: marine pelagic biome [ENVO:01000023]; material: deep marine sediment [ENVO:00002113]; isolation source: pool of 5 deep marine... | reverse complement strand
TTTGGTGGAGGTTTGTTCTCTATAGAAAAAAACAATTTTCTATATAGGGTACCTTGTGAGGCATGTCAAGGAAAAAGTGGCGGGAAAATTTTACTCGGCTGCTATCTCTTCCTGAGCAGCCTGCTGTCTCCTACCCTGACTGTGAGCTGGATCTTGTCAAAATATTCTATGAGGGGGATGGTATATTTTCTTGAGATACCGGTGAGTTTTTTTAACTCAGGTGTGGTTATCTGGCCTTTCTCCTTTATGAAACCAACAAGCCTTTTCTTCAGATCTTCGATCGCCTTTTTATGGAAATAGAGATCCTCCTTCACCTTGATAAGGGTTCCCTCCTTCACCATAATCTCCAGCAAATCCCTTCCACCCCTTTCCGTTATATCGTGACCAAGATCCTTAAAGTATGGGGGCTCGAGACCCCCCTTGAGGTAGATTTTATCGATCCGATTCCGCAGCTCTTCCTGATCCCTGGGGAGCTTAACCCGATGATCCTTGGCCCTGATGATATCCTTTTCCCTTACAACGAGGGTATCTTGTATCAGGGCATTGATTACGTGGTTAAAGAGTCTCTCCCCTATGTTAGAAGCCAGCTTAGATCGCAACTCCTCCTTGACTATCCCCCCTTTTAAGGGGAAACGCCTATGGTAGTCGGCAAGGATGGCTATGATCTCCTCTTTTGCCTTGATGTAAGACCCGGCATGTATAAATGTCTCATTCTCCGTGTCCACATTGAAGATAAGATTGTCCGAAAGGAGACCGTTGACTATCTCGTCAAGATGCTTCCTGCTGAGATTCGTAAGAAAGGAGAGCTCGGTCTTGCTCAATCCCTTGAGGCGACTCCCTTTGATATGCTGCTCGACAATGGCCTGGTCAGATCCCTTGTTTAGAGTATTGAGCTCCTCCAAGACATCCTTTGAGAACCTCTTCTTCCTTAGTGGAAGGGGGTTTAGGATATAGCCGCCGCCGATAGTCCTTATTGGTGAGTAACTTCGGATGACAAATCGATCCCTTGAAAGCACCACAGCGGGCCTTTCCAGACGAAATTGTGCAAAGCACTGATTGCCTGGAGATAGGGTGTCCCTGTCTAAGAGGATAACCGTGGCGATTATCTCGGAGGTTCCACAGTGAAACCTGACCCTGGTCCTGTTCTTGAGCGTTTTAGGTGCACTATCCAGGTATTCCAGCACGGTATCAACCATATAGGTGGGTCTAAGGGAGTCCTTGTCGGCAACTACGCCTCCCCTGGCGATGGCCTCTTTTTCCACTCCCTGCAGGTTTATGGCGGTCCTCATTCCCGGTTTGACCAACGGTAGATCCTGATGATGCACCTGGATTCCCCTCACCTTGCTCCTTATCCCCTTTGGATAGATGGTTACCTCACTGCCAACACCGATATGCCCTGAGATGGTTGTGCCCGTGACAACCGTTCCGAAGCCCCTCATGGTAAAGACCCTGTCTATGGGGAGCCTGAAGAAATTCCCGGGGTCTCTCTCAGGAATTTCTCCAGTCAGTTCATCCAGGGTTTGTATCAGTTCTTCAATCCCCTCCCCGGTTTCCGAGGAAACCTCCACGATAGGTGCGTCGTGCAAGAAGGTACCTCTGAGAAATGAAGTGACGTCGTCCCTGACCAGGTTAAGCCACTCCTTATCCACTAGATCTATCTTCGTTACTATGACCAGGCCCTGCTTGATATTGAGGAGCGAGCAGATCTCCAGGTGCTCCCTTGTCTGGGGCATAACCCCCTCATCGGCTGCGATGATGAGGGCTAGTAGATCTATTCCGGTTGAACCGGCGACCATATTTTTAACGAATTTTTCATGACCGGGTACATCCACAATCCCGATAGTGAGCCCGCTTGGTAGCTTGAGATGAGCGAAACCCAGCTCAATGGTTATTCCCCTCTCTTTCTCTTCTTTGAGCCTGTCTGTGTCTATGCCCGTCAGGGCCTTGACAAGGGCTGTCTTACCATGGTCTATATGGCCCGCTGTACCAAGGATAATCTGCTTCACGATTTCCTCTCGTCGGTTCCCCTATCTCTCCCAATTCAGCTTTAGAAGCTAAAGGAGCTCGATTCTCAATCGAGCTCTACTCCCCTTTGGCTCTCAGGACCGGTCCCAAAATGTCGCCCTTTCCATCCTCACTGAAAACGCCGGGATGCCGCGCCCGGAAGGTGGAGGATCTTCACTCTATAGACGGTCAGTGCCCAATGTACTTGGCCCACATTTGAGTTACCGATACCGCGGAAACGAGAGTCAGGATGGCGGCAGTGATAATTACTCCCACCAAGGTCGATTTCCCCATGCGGTACTCTCTGGGCAATGATGAGTTTAACCACAGGGTCCCATAACAGACCAGCATGATCCCTATATTGGTGGAGATCATGGCAGCAATATCCATCATTGTGACCGGTTTCATCCCACTCCACATCACGAATATGGACACGGCCCCGACATAAGTACCTACACACAGGAAAACCTTTCGGTAAGCCGTTCGCCGGACTGTACCAAAGAGGGCGCCCAGGAACTCATGACTGATCCTGGCATAAAGCTCTGGGATAGCATAAAGAGTGCCCCACAGGGCAGCCAGGACAGTAACGTAATATACCGGAACCATGAAAGGGCTGAGTTGTTCCCATATTGCCTTCTGATGCGATAGCAGGATGAAACCCCCAGGGAGCAAATGGCGAGGATGAAGCACGGCCGCTCCCGCAATCAGAAAGGCACAGCTGACAAAGAAGAGCACGAAGGCCCCCAATCCAATATCCCAGCGGATCGGCGTGAGGTGTATATTGGCCTTGTGCACTTCCTCCTTTTCGTCGGAAAGGTAAACTGGACCTTCATATCGTGCAAAATCCCTTATCTCCTCTATGTGCGGTGAGCTGCTCATCCCCCATCCATGGAGTGCCGCCCAGTGCGCATAGACTACGTATAGGCTCATGCTCCCACCAATGTATCCGAACACGGTGGCGAGTTCCAGTGGCTTGGGGCGCGCCACGAAGTTGGGGTCGGCCTGCACCCAGTCGGGGTAGGGTGGAACGAGGCCGAACGAGAAGGCCCCCTTCAGTAACTCCACAAGGGAGGGAGAGCTTATTAGCCCACCGATCAGCGTACCTAGGACTAACACCCCGCAGATGATGACCTGCTGTTGCTCGAGTCTGGTGAAGCTGGCGCCGATGCCAAGGCCGATGGCACCTACCGCAAAGAGCGTGCCCCATAATCTGGGGTCGCCGAAACCGAAAATCGTCGACATGAGGCCCCCACAAGCCCCGGCAATGGCCGACACGAAGAAGGGTGCCATCATCCAGCCTATAATGAGTATGAACCAGAGAAACCATCCTCTGGGCCCGGGCATGCGGGCCCAGGCATCGCCCAAGAACTCACCAGTAATCACGGTGTAGCGACCAATGCCATACTCCAGGAATAGGTTCTTGGTCAGACAGGCCAGTAGCACCAGCCACAAGAGCCCATAGCCTGACCACGCCCCCGTACGCACTGCCAGCACCGTTTCCCCCGCTCCCACGGAGACTGAGGCTACTATGGCAGCTGGCCCGAAGAACGCTATACATCTCAAAAACTTCCTCACCGAAAACTGCGCTGCGAAAACCTCGTCAGGCTCTGGAAAGGAAAACCTCTTGCCTATATTTTCCCGTTCTAATGTCATTGCCCTGACCTCCCTGCCAGATCATTAGCTCCAAGCTGGTTAACTCGATTCCATCGTAGGAGCGAGATCAATGCTCCCTGACCATTCTTTCCGCCGGAAATGGAACGTAATGGATTGAAAAGAAGGCTTTAGGTGATGAAAAGGTAAAGAGATCTCAAAGTCAAGGAAAATCGGCCGCTTTGAGGGGAGGCTCACAATACTTACCGGCTTCAGCCACCTCAAAAGCAGTGCTGCCCCACGACATAAATCATGTGATATGTCCTAATACACAATTGAATTTTCCCTGATATTCTAGCTACTTGAAAGATGGTCTTCTTATCAAGTAGTTGAAAACTTTAGATATTTATGATAAGAAAATATTGTGGAAACTGAGGATACAAATCAACAAGGTCCTCTTGAGATTGTCAACCTGGCCAGACTGACACCGGAAATGACTACAATTTTTGGAGGAAAGGCCTGCGGCCTGGCTCGCTTAATCTCCCTGGGCGTAAGGGTTCCGGGCGGTTTCGCTGTGTCTGCAGGACGAATTCTTACGGAGCAGTGGCCCATAGAAACCAGGAACAAATTCATCGATGAAGCCAGGGAGCTGCTGTGTAAGGGTCCGATTGTGATCAGGTCTTCTGCATTGGGTGAAGACTCTGCTAAGAAATCCTTTGCTGGTATGTTTGAAACAGTTCTCGGTATTTTTACCCTAAAAGAGGCATTATCCGCTGCAGACCGCTGCATCGAATCGGGAGATAGTGAAAGAGTTAAAGAGTATGCCAGCTCGCAGTCTTCCATACCAGTGGGATTAGTTGTGCAGAGCCAAGTGGCAGCAAAGGCGGCCGGTGTTTGTTTTACCTGTGATCCTACAGGCAAAGACCACGCCGTGGTGATAGAAGCTGTGGCAGGTATGGGTGACAAAATGGTCTCAGGACAAATACAGCCGGAACGTTTCCGGGTGTACCGTTCAGGCACAGGGGAGTGGGAAATCCCGGCAGGGAAAGAGGCAGACTTCATATCCCTTGAAGAGATCAAATTCATGGCCGCACAGGCGAAAGAGCTGGAAGGGAGATTCGGGCAGCAACTGGATATCGAATGGGCCGTAGATGGGAACAGGGATATTTGGTGGCTCCAGGCACGTCCTGTTACGGCAACTGTTACCCCGATCAACTATATCATACAGTGTTCCTTCCCAGAAGCTGATGACGGACCTGTGTCTGTCTGGTCTAACTGGAATGTGAGGGAAACCATGCCGGAGCCTCTATTCCCCTTTACCTGGACCTTCTGGCGGGATAAGTTGCTCCCGGTAATTAGCAGGCACCTCACGGGAGTTTCTAAAAGATCCCGTATAGTCCCCTACCTTGCCGCACTGGATCTGATCCATGGACGAATTTACTTCAATATGAATGCCATGCTGGCAGCCCCTGTCATCGGACCATTAACAACCCGCCTTGTTTCTACTATGGACACCCGTGCAGGTGACACCCTCAAGTATCTTAGGAGAAAGTCTATACTCTGCCCCCGCAAGTTCCCGGGTTCATCGTTCTATCTGTTTTTCTCCATACTCAAGGCAAGCTGCATAAGCTTCTTGAGAATGCTCCGGTGGCTGAATCCCGGGAAATCTATGAGGGTGCTGCAAGAGGATAGTAGGGCCATTGCACAACGGAAGGATATCACCATCATGACCGATCAGGAGCTGGTCGATGAATTTAACCTGTGGGAGCAGCCGGAATGCAGTAGATTGCTCTATGGCCTACAAATGGAATTAGTGGCAATGGCTGTTTATCTTGCAGCTAAAAGAGCCTTTAAGAATCACCCGGAAGCCTTGCAGTTGTTGGGTACAGGCATCCCGGCCAGCCCGACCACACGGATATCGATAGAAATAGATGCACTGATTGAGGCTGCCGAGCCCTTCAGGGAACTCTTTATTGGCTCCCTCACAACAGGACAACTGCTGCAGCGCCTCAAAGAAGAGGAAGGTGGGAATGAGTGGCTTATGAGATTTCATAAGTTTCTTAAGAGTTTCGGTCACCGTGGCCCCATGGAGTTCGATCTGGGTTCCAGCCGCTGGTCGGATGACCCGACAATGATCATAAAAACAATCCGGTCCGGGTTGAGGTCGCCGGAAAGAGAGAGATTAACGAGCCGCATGAATCGCCTTGCAGAAAAACGGGAATTGTCACTAAGGAATGCAATATCGGCCTCACCGCTGTGGAAACGGCCTATCATGCGCTGGTTAGCCCATAAGGTAGAACTCTATATGCCCCTGCGCGAAGCGCCGAAGCACTACGCTGTCATTGTGTTTCAGCGTATTCGCCAGGCTGCGCTCGAGCTCGGTAAACGGCTGGAAGGAAGAGGATTGATCCCTGAAAAGGAGGATGTTTTTTTTCTTGAAATAGACGAACTGGTCAACCTGGTAGAGGGAAGGGAACCGTGCTATGACATCTGCAATGAACTGAACGACCGCAAGGACCGGTATATGCACTTTAAGAATGAAACCCCGCCGGGTATTTTCAGGTCCGACGGAGTCCCTGTCATGGAGGAGATTGATCCCTTAAGTCAGCCAGTAGAAGGGATACTCCAGGGCACCGCGGTTTCCGGGGGGTGTACAGCAGGTCCTGTTTGTGTACTCTCCGAGCCAGACCCAACCGCTGTGAAGGAGGGGGATATTATCGTGATGGAGTATGCGGATCCTGGGTGGACTCCCCTGTTCCCCAGGGCTTCAGGTATCGTCATGGAAGTCGGAGGACTGATGTGCCATGCTGCGGTGGTAGCCCGTGAATTGGGTATACCGGCTGTCTTTGGCATCCCCAATGCTACGTGCTATTCTGGAAAACGGGCAGCATGTCAAAGTGGATGGAACAAAGGGAATCGTCACTTTAAAGGAGGTAGGAAATTAGTATCCCACAGAGTATCATGTCCATAAAACGTCTTGCAGGGAATGACCCATATCTCGTTGAGCAGTAGAGGCTGCTCTTGCATTAATCTCATTTATTGCAGCCTGCACGGGCAGCAGGGGAAGGAAGGTTAATAAACTGACCAGCCCATAAGGATCGGGTAGCCTCCACGCGACGGTTAAGGCTACGTAGAGAAAGCCATCCAAGACTAACACTCGATCGGCAATCATGTGAAATGGCCGATTCTTGAACAGACTTGAACAGGGAATGACAGAAGAACACAGCAAAAAGAGCTCGCCAGAAAGGGCGTATGTTTTGCCCGGTCCTTCTTTTGATCAGCTTCCAATTCTTATAGAACCAATAAACCTCGTAGAGGCCAAGGGTAACTAATGAGAGCACAATCAATTTCGCTTTGGAGACTGCAAAATACAGTGGACGTGCTCTACGTGGAGTAACGTGAGGCGTCTCCTGCTCATTTTCTAGATTCCTTAGATACTTACTTATGATGGTCCCGCACTGTCTGCATTCTTCAGTTTTCTCTTGTTCAAAGCCGCATTTTGGACAGGTTATTTGCTGCTGGAGGGCCTCGGAGGATCGTTCCAGTCGAGGTTCGCTTCCGACTTCTTCAACTCGACATACGGCTCCGGCCGTTTCAAAGGCCATTTTGTATCTCATGGCAGAGTCATAGTCCACATTCTTCGCAACTACAAGAGCCTTACCTGAAAAAAGCTTCTCGACCTTTTCGTCGCTAAGCTTGAAAAGGGTTGTCAGGTTTCTCTTAACCTCTCCCACATCGCGCCCTTGGGCTACTTTTCCCTGGTAAGTGATTCTAAAATGTTCCTCTGGCATAACTTACCTCTTATGGGTTTCATCTGTTCTCAATTCATTTGATTGACTAGCCTTCTCGCGGGATGCAATTTCTGTACCGATCCCAAGGAGTTAGGCTTTCAAAGTGCTATCTAATTGATTATACAGATAAAATGTAGTACTAGGGCAGGTTTTTCAACAGCATAATTACGCCTGGGAAAGGTCAAAAATCCTTACTGAGTTACATTTTTACGTGCAAATTTCACAAAAAGCTTCTATTACTCGGAACTGCGGGCAATTGCTTGTGTGCATAATTTCGACACGGTTCCGGCATGGATATTGCGAGGTTTAGAGCGCTATCGTTATTGATATAGGCGCTTTTCTTATCCTACGTCAGTGTTTTGGTACGATTGGGAGCGAGGATGGCTACTGGATATTCCGTTGAGGTTTGCAAGGAACTTGAGCAAAGGTTTCTCAGGGCGGCGTTGCATAGACCAATGCGGGTCGGTCGGTATGGGGCTGGCACTGAATTAACATATGACATTGCACGGGTGGCTGAAGCGAGCGAGGGACTAGTCCGTTTGGTTGTGGAGGACTTTGTAGGCGGGGGATTCGCCGGGCAGGTATACCGAGTTAAGGTAGTGGATATTGACTGCGAGCCAGGAGTGAAACTGGGCCTTGAGGTGGGAGGAGTCTATGCGATGAAGGTTTTCATCCCGCCGACGGGTTTTTCGCGACTGTTTCGCAATGCGCTCTACTGGATTGGTTTCCAAGGCCCTTTCCAGCTTCAGGTGAATCCTGCGGCGGTGAGGGCTAGTGCCATTTGGCAAAAATTTATCCGACGGGGCGCAAGAATTCTGTTTGGTGACGAAAGAGTAGTTGCAGATGTACACGCTACGTTTGTGGATAGAAGGTTGGGCAGCTGCGGCGAGCTGAGTGAGTGGGTGGAGGGGCGGACATGGCGATTGGAGGTAGATGACCGTCTGGATTTGCTGAGGCGATGGAGCAGGGGAAAAGAGGTTGATGNNTCACCGGAATATCGTGCCAAGCGCGAGTTTATGGATAAACTCGTTGACCTATTGCACAATATGGGGGCGCATGAGCTTGCCAGACAGTATGAATGGTCCACTTGGAAGAGTCAGCCGAACTGCCTGAAGCGGAAGGATACGGAGGAATTTCCATCCGGAGGACTGGTGGCTGTTGATTTCCGGGCGGGGCTTGCACTGCTTCCATTTCTACCGATGAGTCCGGGGGATTTCAAACTAATACCCCAGGGGCTTATGCGAGGAAGTCTGGTACAATTTGACCGCGGCGATATCAGCAAGCTAGAGCAGTTCATAGAAGCGCGCAGCGGTGAGTTTGCTGACATGAGTCAGATGCTGGAGGAGCTGAAGGCAGCAGCAGCAGAGCGGGTGTATAGGGATTCGGTTCCAGATATTACACACAATCATGTTCGGCTGCTTTGCAAATCAGGGATATGGTCGGCGGTTCTAAGGAGTGCAGTGACCGGGTGGAAGGTTAGAAACCTAGTTGATGAGCGCTCCCAGAAGAAGCTTGAAGGGAACAGAGTTTTAACACTGGGGTTTTTGCTGACCGGGGTTTTTCCACTAATAGGCGTGTTTCTCAGGCGAATTTGGGGTCGGCAGGATTGGCGGGAGCATTACAAGGATATGTTGACGAGCTGGGAGTATCTGCGACGGGCAGTTCGGGGAAAGATTGCAGAGAACCTTATGGGGTGGCACATGTCGGGACGGATCGATGGTGAGCGTGCCCTGAAGTCAGCGACACAGGTTTGGCGGCTTTCGTATCATTTGCCGTTCTCGCTGCTGCCGGCGAGGTTGCATAGGTTTCTGACGGACTGGCACTATGCAAAGGGGCGGTTGGTTTATTTGGCTGTTCGGCCTTTTCGACTCTATTTTAACTCAGAATTGCGGGAACAATGGCTCCGTGAGATGGTGATAGAGGGAAAGAAGAAACATCTACTCACTAATGAGGATGCGGGGGTTATCCTTTCGCAGGTTAACGAACCATTTATCCAGAAATATCTCAAGAGCTTGGCGGTGCACGTTTGCACTTTGCCGGTTACGCAGATTGTTTCTGTGCTTGTGGCGATTGTGTATGTCGCGATGCACCCTGAGATGCCGCGGGTGCAAGCGTGGAGTATTGGACTTGGTATCATAGCATTGTTTCAGGTGGTACCGATTTCGCCCGGTTCGCTGGTTCGAGGGCTCTATGTTCTATTTCTAGTTATAAGGGAGCGGAACTTCAAGGACTATAATATTGCGGTGTTTCTTGGGTTTTTCAAGTACATAGGGTATCTGGCGTTTCCGATCCAAATGGCGTACCACTATCCTGCGCTCGCACGATTTATGGCGGCACATTGGGCCACCGAAGCAGTGCATGTTGTTCCGGTATTTGGCGAAAGGGGGGCTCTGCTAGAACATGAGGCGTTTTGCTTGTTTTATAACTGGCCCTTGACCATACGGCGGCGGATGCGGAAGCGAGCCCAGATGAGGGCTACAATGAAGCCACGATATTGGCATATTCCAGTGTGTGCAATTGTTGGAGCAGGGATATTTTTACTAGCAGATCATGCTTGCCTCGGGAATTTGGGAGACCCGCCGGGTTTGAAGGAGATCTGGGCGCTTGCAGTGCTTGTGCCGATGCTTTGCGGTGCTGCGGTGACTTTGGGCGCTGGTGGCGCGGCGCTGGGGAAGAGGGTTATTGGAGCCGCTATTTGCGGTGGTATGATTGCAGTGCTCTATACGGGTATCTCTTCCATCCTAGGAGGGGCTGAGATCAGTGAGATGGCAGCTGGGGGATTATGGCGGGTTTTTCTCTTCACAATTTTGTCAGCTTTCGGGGTGCTTCTGACGGAGATATTGTTGCCAGAGCCAAGGGGCAGGTGAGGTCGGTTGCATCGGGGATGCCCCTGCCTTCTTGTATTTTGCTCTTGAGATAAAGTTGTCTTAGAGGCCTGATAGTTCTATTCTGTATCTCCAGCTCTTCTTTGGTTTACTAAAGAGATCTGATCCCTGGGTCTCTACTCCCGGATAATGTCATGAATACATTATCAAATCGTGAATGAAATTGAAATTTAAGTAAGTACCGACTTTGGTAAGTATACTGAAATCTGAGGATGATGCCCCCCAGACAGGACAATATCTAGGGCATTTGTATGAATTCTCCAGTCAGGAGCGTCGTCTTATCTTGATCTCTCCTCCACCGGGTTTTCTTTTTTTTAATGCATGCCAGTTTAATTTACCCTTACTCGCATTAATTTCCTGAAAAGTGTGTAAACTCTTGCCAAAAAGGGCGGTTACTGGAAAGGCGAGTTGACCATAGTAATCAGATTGGGAGGGAGATGTGGAGTTACC
>JABAOH010022431.1_pt1 | contig 10720 bp, 4 predicted proteins | sample 7062181 | NCBI WGS metagenome assembly JABAOH01 (sample SAMN14538630, study PRJNA623070) | marine sediment metagenome | biome: marine biome [ENVO:00000428]; feature: marine pelagic biome [ENVO:01000023]; material: deep marine sediment [ENVO:00002113]; isolation source: pool of 5 deep marine... | reverse complement strand
TCATTAACGATGTATTAGCCAGGGCCTATTTACTGAATGGAGAATTAGACAAAGCCATTGCCTGGTACGAGCGGCTGATTACTTTCGATCCAAAAACTCCAGACCGACGCCTTATTCATCCCAGCTGTCACTACAGGTTAGCCAAATTATACGAAGAGAGAGGCTGGAAGGGCAAAGCCATAGAGCGTTATGAGAAATTCCTCAAACTCTGGAAAGAAGCTGACCTTGGTATTACTGAGCTTGAGGATGCCAAGAAGAGGCTGGCTGGGTTGAAGAGCCAGTAATTTTCCTGTTTAACTAAATACTGTATTGTCGTTCTCTAGTTCCCCCTTTATTATTCTAACGCGTTAGACAGCCCTAAATCGGGGCAAGATATTGGATTGAACAACACAAGCTTTAACAAGAGGTATCAAGTCGAGTTTATCTTGGCCTTGAAAAAAATATCATGAAATAATTAATTATGGGACATAATTTTCCACTGTTTTGTAGATCTCAATTTTCTTTTCCTTTTCCTTCCATTGGCCAGAAAATTTTCAGTGTGATAGGCTTATCCCAGCATATCAGGGGGTGAAAATTGTGAAGTTATTGCACGACAGAGAAAACGAATTTCCTATGTTTTAAAATACTTTAAAATTTCTTGAAATATTATATTTAGTGCCACGCTTGCCAATGTTTTGCCTTGCCTTGACATGTTTGCAATTACATTGACTTCGAATTTTTTCCATGGTAAAACCTACAAAAGTAATATGTTTAATAAGAAAAAAATTGAGAAAATCCTCTTACTAAAAAATGCAAATTCTCATCTTCTGGAGATGAGTATTGTGTATATGTTATATATCAATTTTTTAATCTCTTTTTGTAAAGTGCCAAATAATTCGGAGGAAGATAAATGAGATATAGGTTTAGCATTTGGATGATTATCATTTTGCTGAGTTTTATTAACTTGGCCTTTCCACAAGTCAGAGAGAAATTACCCGTGGTACGTGTAGGCGTTGTTCTCGATGGATACTGGGAATTGAATGACAGGATACGAAGTCTTTTTGAGAAGGAAATTTCAGAACTTGCTCGTGGAGAATTCGACCTACGATTCCCAGAAGATAAACGCATACAGGCAGATTGGACAGAGGAAAGTGTGAAGTCTGCACTGGATAGTCTCCTTGCTGACCGCGAGGTAGATATGATATTAGCCCTCGGGGTCATCGCTTCACATGATGTCGCCTCTCGCGCAAGCCTCTCCAAACCTGTTATAGCTCCCTTCATTCTTGATATAAGACTGCAGGAGTTCCCCTTCGTAGAAGGAGCAAGTCGAAAAGAAAATTTTAATTATGTTTATATTCCGGCCCGAATTCTAAGAGATATTCAGTCCTTTCGAGACGTGGTTAAATTCGAAAAGCTAGCCTACTTGATAAACCGTCACTACTTAGATGCAATTCCAGAGTTGAGAACCCGCGGCAGAACAATGTTAAAAGAAGTGGGGATTGATTTATACGTCATTGGTGTGGGTGAAACCATTGATGATGCTCTCAATCAATTGCCACCAGCTGTTGAAGCTGTTTACCTTGGACCGCTAACCAACCTATCCAGGAAGGAGATGGGCCGACTGGCCACTGCATTAATAGAACGCAAACTGCCCAGTTTTTCGAGCCTTGGGATAAGCGATGTTGAACAAGGAATTTTGGCCAGTGTTATAACAAATCTATTTCCCAAAGTGGCCCGGAGAGTTGCCCTGAATGTTCAGCGAATTTTGTTGGGCGAGGAGCCGGGCTCGATTCCGGTGAGCATAGTAATTGGCGAACAGCTAACCATAAACATGGCTACTGCCCAGGCAATCGGTGTTTACCCCAATTGGGCAGTGATGACCGAGGCTGCTTTGATCAATGAAGAAAGAGTTGAATACGAACGTAAATTAGATTTGAACTCAGCGGTCCAAGAGGCTGTTGCTGTGAACTTGGATCTTGCTGCTAAAGAAAAATTTGTGGCTGCTGGCCTGCAAAATGTTAAAGAGGCTCGTTCAAAGTTACTGCCTCAACTGAGTCTGTCTGGATTAGGTTTGATAATTGACGAGGACAGAGCCGAAGCCAGTTTTGGATCACAGGCGGAGCGTACCCTTTCTGGTTCTGTGACTGCTACCCAGGTAATCTTTTCTGAACCAGCTTGGGCCAATTTGGCTATACAAAAATCACTTCAAAAAACCAGGGAGCAGGATTATGAGCAGTTACGACTCGATATCGCTCTGGCTGCTTCGATTACCTATTTAAATGTACTTCGTGCCAAAACATTTGTGAGGATTGAAAGAGAAAATTTAAAGAGAACTCGGACCAACCTGGAGATTGCCCGTGTAAGGGAATCTGTGGGAACGGCAGGGCCTGCTGAAGTGCACCGCTGGGAAAGTGAATTAGCTCTTAACCGAAAGGCTGTTATTAAAGCAAATGCCAGCCGAACCGTGGCAGAGATCCAACTAAACCGTTTGCTGCACCGACCATTAGAAGAGACCTTTATGACACTCGAGGTGGGCTTGAGTGATCAAGCGTTTTATACTGAGGAAGATTTCATAAGATACACAGGAAACGATCAAACTTTTCGGGTTTTCCGGAAATTTATGGTTGAAGAGGGCTTAAAGGCCTCGCCTGAATTAGGTGCATTAGATGCTGCAATCAAGGCGCAGGAAAGAATTCTGCGCTCAGCCTCAAACAGTTTTTGGCTGCCAACAGTTGCTGTCCAAGGCGAGCTTTCTAATATCTTCTCCAAAGGAGGAGCGGGATCGGACGTGAGTTTTAATCTTCCTTCTCCTTTTCAGTTTCCAGAGATAGATGATATCAGCTGGAGTGTCGGCTTAAATCTGTCTTTCCCGCTATTCAAAGGCGGAGAGAAATTCGCTGCTCGGACAAAGGCTCAGAAAGAACTTGAACAGCTGCGTTCACAACGCGAAGCTTTGATGGAAAGAATTGAACAGCGAGTTCGTTCAGCTCTTCATTTGACAGGTGCTTCCTTTCTCAGTATTGAGCTGGCGCGAGAGGCAGCAGAGGCAGCCAATAGATCACTGGCAGTGGTACAGGATGCCTATGCACAGGGAGTTGTTTCTATTCTGCATTTGCTTGATGTTCAAAATGCAGCCTTTAAGGCAGATCAAGGGGCAGCGAATGCTGTTTATGACTTTATGATTGACTTAATGGAAATGGAACGTGCCACAGGAAGTTTTGAGTTTTTTATGAGCGAGGATGAACGGCAGGCCTGTATTGAGCGTATGAAAGCCTTTTTTAAGAAGGAAGGAATCTCGGTCGATAAACGCTAAAAACATGTATTTAAGTTGAATTCTTATCGGTGAGAGAAAATTTAAAGCGATTAAAATTAAGTATAAATAGTGCAAATCAGGAGGAAACCATGACTGTCAGAAATCATTTAACGCTTATTGTAGTGTTTTTTATGGCAACATTACTGCTTCTCTCCTGCAAGGAGGAAGAACAAGCGCAGGAAATCATTCGACCAGTACGTTACATCCAGGTCTTTTCTACAGGGGGAAGCAGGGTGAGGACGTTTTCAGGCGTGGCCCAGGCCGGTATGGAATCAAGACTAAGTTTCAAAGTTTCGGGAACAGTCCAAAGAGTTGCAGTTCGCGTGGGTGATAAGGTGAGATCCCGTCAACTCATCGCTGAACTGGATTCGTATGATTACAAGCTAAGAGTTCAACAAGCAGAGGCTTCTCTAGCCCAAGCAAAAGCGCAAGCCCGTAATGCAGGTGCCGCCTATGACCGGACGAGATCTCTCTATGAGAATAAGAGCGCATCGAAACAGGATTTGGATGCGGCCCGGACAGCTTATGAATCAGCCAATGCAATGGTTCAAGCTGCTGAAAAACAGTTGGAACAGGCGCGTTTGCAATTGAGTTATTGCAAGCTGGTTGCCCCGCTAAATGGCACAATCGCTGATGTATACATAGAAGCCAACGAAAATGTTCAGGCAGGCTATCCAGTCTTATTACTGGCATCTGGTTCAGAGCTGGAGGTTAAAGTTTCTATTCCAGGCATTTTGATTTCTCAAATCGAAGAAAACAAGGAGGCGTCTGTAAAATTTGATGCCATTCCCGACGAAGAATTTGAAGCAACCGTTACAGAGGTTGGGATAAAATCGACCACAATGGCAACCACTTTTCCGGTAATACTGCGCCTGAAAAAAACAGAGCATGACATTCGTGCCGGAATGGCAGCGTCTGTTTCCCTCTTCTTTGAATCGGAAGATGACCGAGTAAGATTCATCGTTCCTCCTGAAGCTGTCGGAGAAGACCGCGAAGGGCGGTTTGTTTTTCTGGTAGATCTGCTGCCCGCACAAGAAGGATTGGGAATAGTTCGACGCAAACCGGTTGTAGTGGGTGAGCTAACCGCAGAAGGACTGGAGGTAATTGAAGGACTCACTGAGGGCGATATGGTCGTTACAGCAGGAATCACTCATATCGTTGATGGACAAAAGGTGAAATTGTAATTAGGAGGCAAAGCCGATGAATATAACACGTGCGGCAATAGAAAAAAATCGAGTCACTGCCTTCGCCTTGATCTTAGTCATCGTGGCGGGGTTAATGACATTCCGGACAATGCCCAGAGCAGAAGACCCGGGATTCATCATTCGAGCTGCCTTAATTCTCACTTACTTTCCGGGGGCTGCCCCAGAAAGAGTGGAAATGCTGATAACGGATAAATTAGAGAAGGCTTTCCAGGAGATGCCGGAGCTTGACTTTGTCATGAGCGAATCAACAACAGGTGTCTCTGTTGTCTATGTGATTATAAAACAAAGCTATAAAAAGATGCGCCCCATATGGGATAGGTTAAGGCGAAAGGTGGATCGGGTGAAGGAAGATTTGCCCGACGGAGTCATCGGACCTTTTGTCAACGACGAGTTTGGAGATGTTTTCGGTACCATCATCACCATTACTGGAGAAGGATTTAGTTATATGGAACTAAAGGAGGTTGCCGACGAGGTCCGAGACGAATTACTGCTCATCGAGGAAGTGGCGAAAGTGGATATTTACGGAGCCCAGGAAGAACGGATTTTTATAGAATACAACGACGCCCGATTGGCGGAAGTCGGTCTATCTGCTTTTCAGTTGATCAGCATCTTGCAGAGTCAGAACATCGTCATTCCGGGGGGAGATGTAAGTACTGAAAAAGAAAAAATCGTTTTGGAACCCAGCGGCAGTTTTGAATCCGTAGAAGACTTAGGGCATACACTGATCACTGTTCCTGGACAGAGTGCCTTGATTTATTTGGAAGATTTTGCCCAAGTCTATAGGGGGTATATCGACCCTCCGCAGTCTATCGTGCATTCGTCGGGAATTCCGGCCCTAGCGCTGGCAGTCAATTTACGTGAAGGAGGCAACATTATTTTTCTTGGTGAGAAAGTGAAAGAGGAGATCAGGCGTTTGCAAAGCCTTTACCCTATTGGTATTGAATTCGATGTAGTCGCTTTTCAACCAGACGATGTCAACCAGAAAGTAAAGGGATTCCAGAACAGCCTCTTTCAAGCCGTGGCCATTGTGATTTTGGTGATGCTCATTACGCTGGGCATCAGAACTGGTTTTGTGGTGGCTTCTCTTATACCCTTGGCCATGATTATGAGTATTCTGGTCATGGGATTCTTTGGTATCGGTCTTGATCAAATGTCCATAGCATCTCTCATCATAGCCCTAGGACTGCTGGTGGATAACGCTATCGTGATGTCAGAATCCATCATGGTTCAAATCGCTAGGGGGAGAAAAGCTGTTGAGGCTGCCATCGACTCAGCAAGGGAATTACGAATTCCCCTATTAATTGCCTCCTTGACAACGGCCGCAGCCTTTCTGCCCATCTTCTTGGCAGAATCAGATGTAGGGGAATATACGGCACCCTTGTTTAAAGTCGTCACAATTACTCTTCTCTCTTCCTGGGTCCTATCACAGACAATAACGCCGATGTTTTGCGTGTATTTTTTAAAAGTAAAACGGAGAAAAGATCAATATGACACTGGATTTTATAGGTACTATCGAGGCTTTCTAGTGGGACTTCTCAGGCACCCGATCATCACCTTAATCATTGTGACTATCGTTTTCTTGACAGCTATGCAGGGCTTTAAACTCATACCAAATATCTTTATGCCCCGCAATGAAAAAGCCATGTATACCGCAGAATTTGAATTACCTAAAGGTACCCCAATTCATCGAACTGAAGCTACAGTTAAGGACATAGAATCCTTTATGCACCAAGATTTGGTAGCAACGCCTGATCGTCCCGAAGGAATCGTGAACTGGTCCACCTACATTGGGCAAGGGGGGCCTCGATTTTTTCTGGGCTATAATCCGGAACCATCCAAGCCAGAATACGCGATAATGATAATCAACACGACGTCCAATGAAATCATTGATTCTCTTATCCAGAAGACAGAGGAATTTTGTCTGGAAAGGTTCCCCGATCTCCGCACCCATATTGATTTTCTGCAATATGGTCCTCCAACAGCAGCAGTAGAAGTGCGTATTTCTGGGAAGGATCTGGATAAAGTGTTTGAATTGGCTGACCGGGTTAAAGCCAAACTCTCAGCCATGCCGGGCACTAAAAATATTCGTGATGATTGGGGGCGGCAGACAAAAAAATTATTGGTAAAGATCAATCAAGCACGTGCCCGCCGCGCAGGCGTCACAAATCGCGACATAGCCCTATCACTGCAAACTGCGTTGGCCGGAATAGAGACGACTCAATATCGTGAAGAGGACAAAACCATACCTATAACGCTTCGTTCAGTGGCAGCCGAACGGCAGGATATCGGAAAACTGGAAACGATCAATGTGTATGCCCAGCTAACAGGAAGAAATGTTCCCTTGAAGCAGGTTGCTGATCTGGAGGTCATATGGCAATCCCCAAAAATCCTTCGGCGTTCTCGCTTGAAAACAGTGACTGTCAAGTCAGAGGTAACAGGTGGAGCTACCCCGATTGCATTCAGCCGGAGACTAGATAAATGGCTAAAAGAAGATAGTAAAGAATGGGGTATAGGTTATAGGTATGAATTGGGCGGTGAGATAGAAAGTTCAGGAGAAGCCAATGCGGCCATTGGAGAAAAGCTGCCGATTGCCTTTTTGATTATTATCCTGTTACTTGTCATTCAATTCAATTCAATACGGCGTCCAATAATTATTTTGGTAACCATACCGCTCGGATTAATCGGTGTCGTCTTTGGCCTGATTGTCGCCAAATCATATTTTGGTTTCTTGACCCTGCTTGGAATAGTGTCACTTGCTGGGATTGTGGTGAATAACGCCATCGTGCTGCTGGATCGGATAAGAATTGAAATCCAGGAGCATGGTTTAGAGCCTGCTCGAGCAGTCATTGAAGCAGCACAACGCCGTTTACGCCCCATTTTGCTCACCACTGCCACGACGATAGGAGGATTGCTTCCCTTGTGGCTCCACGGCGGCCCCATGTGGGAGCCCATGGCTATTGCCATCATTTTCGGCTTGCTGTTTTCAACAATCCTCACTCTGGGTGTTGTCCCGGTTCTTTACTCGATCTTCTTCAAGGTGAAATTTAAAGGATTTGAAAATCAATGACCTAAATGGTCGACGCCTAGCAAACGCGAAAGAAGTTATCTTTTGAGCGCTTGAGCTCAAGAGAGATTGAGGTCTAAAACTGAGATCGATAGTTATTGTTGGATAATAAAGATAGATTCAATACTAGACGTTATAGACTTAAAATCCTTCGGGGAGGAAATACATATGGGAAGGAGAATGAGACATGAAGAAGCCTAAGTATATTGCCGCAGGTCCTGAGGCCTCGCCTGGACGTCTTTTAGCCCTGGCAGACGGTGTATTTGCCATCGCTATGACCTTGCTGGTTTTAGAGCTTGGAGTAGAAGGAATAGCAAAAACAGCCAATAATGCGGAAGTTGTCCACGGGCTTCTAGAGATGTGGCCCAAATTTCTGATATATGGGTTGAGCTTTCTGATCCTGGGCATCTTCAGGGTCATACATCAATCCATTTTTGATGCCATCAAACGTTATGACACCACACTCATATGGCTAAACATCCTTTTCCTGATGTTTGTGGCACTCGTACCCTTTTCCACGGCACTGTTCTGAGAGTATGGAGCAATGCAGATCACGGCTTTGATCTACGGATTTAACATGCTCCTTATTTTTAATTTGGGGTGGGCAATCTGGGCCCATGTAACAGGAAAGCGACGTCTAGTGGACAAGGACCTCGATACCGCTTTGGTGAGAGGGGGGAGTTTAATGGGGCTCGTCTACGCTCTTATCATGTTACCTGCAATCGGTATTTCTTTCCTCAATCCAGTGATTTCTTTTTATATTTATGGCTTCATTGTTGTGGCTTTCATCATCTTTACTGCAGTCGGAAGAGGCGAGATGGTCATGACCTTGCCAGCAGCCCCAAAGTCCGGAAATTATAAGAATTTCCTTTTTGAGCTTGTGACAAATCTCTCATAATTTTTCCCAATTTCCACGGACATCCTGAAATAAGGATATCAAATCCAAGATGCGCAGGTCAACATCTCAAAAAGCGACCCAAATCCCCCCAAATCTCCTAACCATCGAGTTTTAGTTAAACTCCTCCCCTGAATCAGCACAAAACAGCCACAGAGGCCCTCAGAAATACTCCCCACACCCCTCGGCTGCCATCAGAAGCTCCTGCTGGATGACAGGGGATGGAGGAGGACGTTCGGCCAGGAAGCTGAGCTTGAGATGGTGGATGATCTTATCGATGGCCTTTAAAGTAGCTAAAAAGTGGGGGCAAGCCAACTGATATCTTTGAAGGTAGGTGGAGATTTAGGATATAGGTGGTAAGTTAAAGGGAGAAAGGAATAGGGTAGTAGAGGTTAAGGGGAGAGATTATGGGAGATGAGTGTATGGGGAAATCTCTGGTACGCCCGGACAGATGCGAACTGCCGACCTACTGATTCATGTTCAAAGGATCGGGCAAATGTGATCCATCTAATTGAATGATAATAGAAGGTTTACGTCCTCAACTGCCATGGAATCGTTTTTAGAAAGCGTGAGCCTTCTCTGAAAACTCTTTAATCTCCATGCTTAATCACACTTTCAACTCAGCTCTGATGTACCCGTTTGGCAAGGTTGGAGGTCAACCTTTCTAGTGCTGGAGATATATCGTACGGATCGAGAATGATGTTCAGGAGGCTGAATCCTTCTTTGTGTTCCAGAGATGCTGCGAGTGCAACCTCGAACTCGTCCTCAGTATTGATGACGAAACCTTTGCCTCCACCCACTATTTTTGGGATCTGGCTGTAATTCCAGGGATGAATATCATTGAAGGGGCCGTCTTGCAGGGGTCGTTCTGTTCCGTATCCTGCGTTGTTGAAGAGCAGGACAATGGGATTTTGCTTATACTTGGCAACAGTGGAAAGTTCGATGCCCGTCATCTGGAAGGCGCCATCTCCAACAATAACAACCGTTCGTCTTCCCGGATCTGCCAACTGAGCGCCAATGGCTGCGGGCACTGCAAACCCGAGGGATGTGTAATAGGCTGAAGATATGAAATCGGTTTCGCATCCAAGGAATAGGTCGCTTCCTCCGAACAGAGCGTCACCAACGTCTGCTATCACTATGGAATCATCAGCCAGGAAGGAGTTTAAGCCCTGGAAAAGACGACTGACGGTCATCTTTCTGCCTTCAACAGCCGAAAAAGGTTCTGGCGGCTTAGGTCGGGGAAAATTTCTTGGCTTGTGCCTTTGAATCTGGGTATCGATCAAGCCTTGGAGGAAATCCTCAAGCTTGATATCTTCATAACTGTGATACCTTATCGATGTTCTCTCACTTGTGACGTATATCGTCTTATTTTGATCTAGGTGAGCAGTATACATTCCTAGATTGACGTCCGTCATAAAGGTGCCCAACAATATCAGACAGTCACTGGACTCCACATACTCTCTGACTGACTCATGTCCCATTGCCCCCTCATAGACTCCCATGTAGAGGAGGTTACATTCGTCAACTACTGATTTGCTCAATATCGTTGAGGCAACGGGAATGTTGCATTTCTCCAGAAGCTTTACGAGCTGATCCTTCAGCCTGAACCTTTGTATCTCCACTCCAGCTATTATCACAGGTTTTGCTGCCTGATTGATCATCTCAATGGCTTCGCCCAAAACTTCTTGCAGGGCATTTGGGTCGCTTGNNTCGCTTGCCACATCCTCTTTTTCTGGTGGCCCTCTGCGCTCCACGATCGGAACAGAGACCATATCCCTAGGAAGCTCGATATAGACAGGTCTCTTATATCTGCAGCACGCTGACAGGACACGTTCAATCTCATCGCAGGCCGTTTGAGGATCTTTGATTACCGTAGAGGCAACGGTCAGTTCCTCGAAAACCTTGAGCTGGGTCTCGAAGTTCTTGACCATATGATGAAGAAGAGGGTTTTTATGGCGCTCTTTGATCCCCGGCGAGCCGCTGATGACGACAACGGGTGATTTTTCCGCATATGCCTGGGCAGTGGTGTTGGCAACTTTCAGTCCGCCTACAGTGTATGTTATGCAGACCGCGCCCAATCCTTTGAGGCGGGCATAAGCATCTGCAGCAAATCCTGCACCCTGCTCATCACAGGTATTTATGAACTCAAGTTCACTCTCACTCAGTTTTTTATCGAATCCCAGGACATAATCTCCAGGGATACCAAAGACATGACGCACTCCTAGATCCATTAGCCTCTTTATTAGATAATCACCGATGCTTAA
>JABAOH010015389.1_pt3 | contig 10721 bp, 11 predicted proteins | sample 7062181 | NCBI WGS metagenome assembly JABAOH01 (sample SAMN14538630, study PRJNA623070) | marine sediment metagenome | biome: marine biome [ENVO:00000428]; feature: marine pelagic biome [ENVO:01000023]; material: deep marine sediment [ENVO:00002113]; isolation source: pool of 5 deep marine... | reverse complement strand
CGAGATCAATCGCCAAGTGGCGCGCTCAGGTATCGAGAGCCTCAGTGCGGCCCAACGAGCGCAAATTCCGCAGGACATTGACCGTTCGGATGAGGCTTACCGTGAACGGCTGCGTGCGGTGTTCGAAGAGCACCGCGAGCGCGACGATGCGCCAGGAGACTTCGATGACTTCGTCGATTCGCAGCTACTGTGGGATGAGGGCATGGCAGAGACCGCTGCAAAGTACCTGCGCGCGCATCCCGAGCGACGCATGGTCATTCTGGCCGGCAGCGGTCATTTGCTTTACGGATCCGGTATTCCGCGCCGACTGCTGCGCCGCGTGCCTATGGATAGCGCCATCGTCATCAACGCCGGTGTCGGCGTTACGGACCCTCAAATCGCTGACTTTCTGCTTTTTCCCACACAAACGACACTACCTCCCGCCGGACTGCTCGGCGTGTTTCTAAAACAAAGCGATGACAACGTCGTCATCGAAGACGTCGCCGATGATGGCGCCGCCAAACGCGCCGGGTTGCAGAAGGGCGATTGGCTGCTCGCGCTCGATGGCGTCCAGATGGCGAGCATCGCCGACGTGAAGATTGCCCTGCTGGACAAAACTGCAGGAGAAAAGGTTAGAGTCAGGGTGAAGCGCGGAGAAGATGATGCCGCAGCGCAGGTGATCGAACTCGACATCGCGCTGATGGCGTCGCATTGACGACTCGATAATGAACGATGAGGAAGTGCGAGTGCCTTAAGAGCGGCATCACACGCGACTGAGGGATTCGCGCAACGTCAATAAAAGGCAGGGATCTGGATGAAAACGAGCTTCGGGGCCTTCTTCGATGCGGTTTTCGAAAGCGTGCGCAATCTGGCGCCCATCGTACTCGTGATCGCTTTCTTCCAGTTGGTCGTGCTGCGCCAGCCGTTGCCCCATCTTGCTGACCTTCTTATCGGCACCCTCTTGGTCGTGCTTGGCTTGACGCTTTTTCTCCGCGGGCTCGAGATGGGACTGTTTCCGCTCGGCGAGGCGCTGGCGCAAGGTTTTGCGCGCAAGGGCAGCCTGACGTGGTTGCTCGTGTTCGCTTTCGCTCTTGGGTTCGGTACAACCGTCGCGGAACCGGCACTCATCGCCGTCGCTGATGAGGCAGCGATCGCAGCCGCCCAGGGAGACATCATCGCCGACACGACCGCCGCGCGCCAGGGCTACGCGCTTGGGCTGCGCATCACGGTTGGCGTGTCGGTGGGCTTTGCGATCCTGGTCGGCGTCATACGAATCGTGCGCGGTTGGCCGGTCCATTACCTCATCATCGGCGGCTACATCGGTGTAGTCATTATGACCGCATTTGCGCCGCAGGAGATCATTGGCATCGCCTATGATGCCGGCGGGGTGACGACATCGACTATTACCGTTCCTCTGGTTACGGCGCTCGGCGTCGGCCTTGCGTCGGCAATCAAGGGACGCAACCCGATGGTCGATGGTTTCGGACTGATCGCCTTCGCCTCGCTCACGCCAATGATCTTTGTTATGGGTTACGGGCTGGTTGTCTGATGGATTGGCTCTACATCGCGTTCAGCGCGAGCCGCGACACTTTGCGCGACGTGCTGCCGATTGTCGTGATCATTCTCGGCTTTCAGCTAGGGGTACTGCGCCGGCCAATACCAAACTTACGGCGCGTCGTCATCGGCTTCTTATACGTGGCCTTAGGCATGGAACTATTTTTGCTGGGTCTAGCCGAGGCATTGTTCCCGTTGGGTAAGCTCATGGCCACGCAGTTAACACACCCCGAGCTGATCTTGGGAACCCTTGCCGCCACAGGTGAGGGCTTGCACTGGAGCGAATACAAATGGGTCTATGTGTTCGCCGCGGCACTCGGGTTTTCCACCACGATCGCCGAACCCGCGTTGCTGGCGGTCGCGCGAAAAGCCAACCAGGTCTCAGGCGGTGCCATAAGCATGCGCGGATTGCGTGTGGCTGTCGCCATCGGTGCAGCCATCGGTGTTGCTTTGGGTTGCCTGCGAATAATTACCGGTGTTCCGCTACATTATTTCATTATCGCCGGCTACGTTTTCGTGGTCGTGCAGACGATTTTCGCCCCGCGCTTCATCGTCGCACTTGCGTATGACTCGGGCGGCGTAACGACCTCGACGGTAACGGTCCCACTAGTCACGGCGCTTGGCCTGGGTTTGGCGGCGAGCGTGCCCGAACGCAGCCCGATTATCGATGGCTTTGGTGTCATCGCCCTCACCTGCCTGTTCCCAATTATCACCGTCATGGCTTACGCCCAGCTCGCGGAATGGCGCGCGCGGCGGAAACGTGCACGTCGTACGTATGAAGTCCTGCAGTGGTATGCCCGCAGTGCTGCGCCCCCTTTGCCGCCAGGACCAGCCGAGAATAGCGATCTCATAGAAGACAGTAACCAGAAACGGGATTAATTAGGCAATGTTGATGGTTCGGCACGCGAAGACATGACCAGCATGCTGCAGACATTTATCGATGTCATACGGGAGACCTTGCGTGACGTGATGCCCATCGTGCTGACTGTCTTAGGTTTTCAGGTGTTGGTCTTGCGCCGGTCGATTCCGAATCTACGACGGGTAGTAATCGGGTTCGTCTACGTAACGCTCGGCATGGCACTGTTCCTGCTCGGCTTAAAGCAAGCGCTGTTCCCCCTCGGTCGAGTCATGGCCTTGCAGCTGACCGACCCGTCTTTTATCCACGAGGCAGTCGATGCCGCAAACGAGCTGCTGCGCTGGCAGGACTACAAGTGGGTTTACGCTTTTGCCGCCGCGATCGGCTTTTCCACCACCATTGCCGAACCGGCGCTGCTCGCGGTTGCCAAAAAGGCGCATCAGGTATCGGGGGGCGCGATCGGTGTACGCGGTCTGCGGGTCGCCGTGGCGCTCGGCGTAGCGATGGGTATTGCGCTGGGGTGCTTCCGTATCATTACCGGCACCCAGCTGCACCTCTACATCATCGTCGGCTACCTCATTGTCATTATCCAAACCGCGTTCGCACCACGGCTTATCATCGCGTTGGCGTACGACTCTGGCGGCGTAACGACATCGACCGTGACAGTACCGCTGGTTACGGCGCTTGGCCTGGGATTGGCCGCCACCGTTCCCGGTCGTAGCCCCATTATCGACGGGTTCGGTCTGATCGCATTTGCCAGTCTATTTCCGATGATCACCGTGATGGCTTACGCCCAGCTGGCAGAATGGCGCGTGCGGCGCGAGCGTTCGCAACGTGCCAAAGAAGTCTTGCAGTGGTACGCCCAGAGTGTACCAAGCTCCCCTTTATCGCAAGCGAAAAGCGATCAGGATAAGTACTAACAGAAACGGTGTTTGCAAAGATAGCAGGAGGACGCCATGCACTTTAAGTTGATTATTGCCCTCGTCGAGGATGATAAGACTAACGCGGTGTTAAAATCCGCGCGCGAAGCCGGCGCCACCGGCGCGACGGTTATCAACCAGGCCCGAGGTGAGGGTCTTGAAGCAACCAAGACCTTCTTCGGCCTGGAACTGGAAACGCAACGCGACGTACTCATGTTCCTCGTCGAGGAACATCTGAGCCGCAAGATCTTGGAAACCATCGCCGAAGTCGGCAAGTTCGACCAGAATCCCGGCACCGGCATCGCCTTTCAGATCGATGTGGATGACGCTGTAGGCGTGACGCAACAGATTCGAAAGCTTAGCGACGTAGTAGAGGAGGAAATATGAGTGACAGAAGGCTCATTCGCGTACGCGATGTCATGCGTACCGAGTTCTACACCATTGACGGTATGGCAACAGTCGAGGATGCGCTGCGCCTGATGAAGCAACACAACACCGGGTGCTTGATCGTAAATAAACGCCACGAAGAAGACGAGTATGGCGTGCTGCTCGTGTCCGATATTGCACGGCAGGTGCTGGCCAAAGACCGCGCGCCAAAACGCGTTAATGTCTATGAAGTCATGGCCAAACCGGTAGTTGCCGTCGATCCGGCCATGGACATCCGCTACTGCGCGCGTTTGTTCACACAGTTCGATCTGTCACGCACGCCGGTAATCGAAGGCGGTAAGGTGGTCGGATTGGTCAGTTTCCCGGATCTGGTGTTGCGGGGGCTGTTGGAGATGTACTAGGGGCCCTGCTGCCCTGCTCGCGCAGCTCGCGACGCAAGATCTTGCCCACGTTATTCTTCGGGAGTTCGTGGCGAAACTCTACGTGCTTGGGTACTTTGTAGCCGGCCAGGTTCTGCCGACAGTAGGCGAGAATGCGCTCGGCCGTTAGCTCAGGATCCCGCTTGACCACGAATAGCTTGACCGCCTCACCCGAGCGTGCGTCGGGAACGCCGATTGCCGCCGCCTCCAACACGCCATCATGGGCGACCACAACGTCCTCGATCTCGTTGGGATAGACGTTGAAGCCCGACACCAGGATCATGTCTTTCTTGCGATCTTCGATGTAAAGATAACCTGCTTTGTCCATCCGGCCCATGTCACCCGTGCGCAACCAGCCCTCTTCGGAGATTGCCGTCGCGGTCTCTTCGGGGCACTGCCAATAGCCGCGCATGACCTGCGGGCCTCGTACACAGATCTCTCCCACCTCGCCAAGTGGGAGCGTGCGTCCCTGCTCGTCACAGATGGCGACGTCGGTCGACGGCAAAGGCAACCCGATCGAGCCGTTGTAGTCGCTGTTGCTGAGCGGATTGACCGATACCGCAGGCGACGCTTCCGACAATCCGTAGCCTTCGAGCAGCGGCACGCCCGTGACCGCCTTCCACGATTCGGCGACGGCACGCTGCACGGCCGTGGCGCCGCCGACAGCTATCTTGAGAGAACTGAAATCAAGCCGGTCAAAACCCGGAGTATTCAGCAAGGCGTTGAAAAGCGTATTCACACCGGTAATAACGCTGAACCGCACTTTGCTCAACTCGGCGACAAACCCGGGAAAGTCCCGCGGGTTGGTAATCAATACGTTGCGGGCACCGACCTTCATATAGGTCAAACAGTTAATGGTCAACGAGAAAATGTGATACAGCGGCAGGGCCGTGATAACGACTTCCACCCCCTCCTCTGTCATCGGCGCCATCCAAGCGGAGGCCTGCTCGATATTGGCGACCATATTGCCGTGCGTAAGCACGGCCCCTTTCGCCACGCCGGTGGTGCCGCCGGTGTACTGAAGAAACGCCACATCGTCATGGTTCAGCTGCACGTTCTCCAGTTCCAATGTCCTGCCCAGGTGCAAGACCTTTTTGAAAGTCAGCGCCGACGGGATACTCCAACGCGGAATCAGCTTCTTGATGTGTTTGACGACAAAGTTGACAAGCACCGACTTTGGAAACGGGAATAGGTCGCCGATCTGCGTGGTGATTACCGTCTTGAGGGCGGTGTCCGCCACTATGCGCTCGAGCGTGGCTGCAAAATTCTCCAGCACGATGATCGCCTTGGCGCCAGAATCATTGAGCTGATGGTCGAGCTCGCGTGCGGTGTAAAGCGGGTTGACGTTGACCGCTACCAAACCGGCACGCAGGATCCCGAATAAAGCCACCGGGTACTGGAGAATGTTCGGCAGCATGACGGCGACCCGATCGCCCCGCTGCAAACCTGCTGCTTGCTGCAGGTAGGCGGCGAACGCCCTGCTCTGCCTGTCGAGGTCGCCGTAGCTCAAGCTCACGCCCATATTGGCGAAGGCGGGAAGTTGGCGATACTTGCTGTAGCTGCGTTCGAGGATTTCGTTGATTGATTGGTACCGATCGACGTCGATCTCGGCAGGTACACCTTTGGGATACGCCTTGAGCCAGATCTTTTCCACGCGCATATTCATGAACCGCCCTGGATTGCTGTCGATTCTGACATGCAGGTTCCGGGCGCGGCAACCAAGCGACCACAGGGACCGATTCCGATCGATACCAGACCTCAGCGCAGCGTGGCGATATAAGCAGCGACGTCTTTGACAGCTTGCTCGTCGGCCAGCAGCGTTTGCGCCATCAGGCGCATCGTCCTGCCGTAGGTATCTTGCTCGTGTACACCCCGCAGTCCCGATCGGAAATTCTGCAACTGCAGAATCAAGTACCAGTCGTACTGGCCGGCCAGGCGCGGACCGCCGACCGAGGCGTTGCCCTGCCCGCGCGAACCATGACAGGGCTGACAGCCCCGGAAGATGGCCTGGCCTTGCTGCGGTCTACCGCTGCTATCGGTACGCGCGGGCGCGGGCGTTTCTTGGCGGGCCAGGTAGGCAGCCACATCTTGCGCCGCCTGATCACTAGGCAGCAGTCTCGCCATCGAGCGCATCAGCTGCCCGTTGACATCGCTTTCATGGTCGCCACGCATATCACTTCTGAAGCGCTGCAGTTGACGTACCGTGTACCACCTTGGCTGGCCTGCCAGACGCGGCGCCGCCGGCGTGCCTTCCCCCCTGACACCGTGGCAGGATTGACATGCCTCGAAGTAGGCCTTGCCCTTATCAGGATCGGCGGCACCGACCCACGGCGCGCCGCCTGCAAGCCAAAGCAGTCCAAACAGGATGGAGAGGATATTAGATCGCATTGCCGACGCGTCCGGCGAGCTTGCTGCCGGTCACATCGCTTGCGACACGGCCATCAGCGCTGTCCGTGACCCAAAACCAGTCGCCGATGTCGGAATCATAGCCGGTACGTTTATAAGGGTCGACTATAAATGGCTTTTGTTCCGACGAAGTGCGCGTTCTTGAGCCCCCGCCATCACTTCGCCGCCAAGGCGATATCCAGCTGATCGCCCAAGGGGGGCGCCCAGACCGCGGCACTCGCCAGCCAGGAGCCGGCGAGCAGAGATGTTTGCAGCGCAGTTCGCTTGATTGTCGGTCTGTGCGTAGCTTCTGCCTGCCCAAACGGTTCAAGTGCCTATAGCCCTGCCGGGAGACTAGCTTGCGCCCCGGTAAATCTTGGTATTCGGCTTGAAGGCGGCCCAGGCAAACCAGAAGTGGTTTGCGTGCACAATGGCCTCGAGCTGCTTGCCAGCCAACGGGCCCGTGATGGCCTTGCCGAGAATCGTCCAACGGCTTCCGGTTTGCTCGTCGACGAAGGCTTCTCCCTCGGCACGAAAATCCAGTTTCTTGCCGCCGACGCGGGGATCGAACACCGCCGCCGCGCCGATGTCCTCGGCGCTGGCGATCTCGCGACCGCCTAAGGCTGACCGCGCACCGGGCTTGAAGAACACGACCATGTCGCGTTGATTAAGCGTATAGTGAACCACGCGCTCGCGAGTCAGTACCGAAAACGGGAAGGCCGCATCGGCGTCACCGATGGTGACGGCCACCACGCGTTCCTTGGGCAACAAGCGTCCGTCCAGCTTGCCCATGAACAGGAAAGGCGGATCGTCGGCACGATCATAGCCGACATAGGGATTCTGGCCGTAGCGTCGCATGTGGCCGGTGTCGCGCGACAACACCTTGGCATTCGGATGCGCAGCCCGAAAATCCGACCAGGCAATAATCGAAGCGGGCAGAAAACGCAGCTTCTTGCCGGCGAGCTCGCCGATAATGGCGTCGCCCGTAAACTGTTGCCACCAGGATTCTGTCTGCCGATCCCACATGATCAGATCGCTGTAACGCAGATTGCCCGAAACACCGAAATCGTAAACCTTGCCTTCGAGGCGCCGCTCGAAGACGATGGCAGCGTTACACAGCGGGCAGAACGTGACGGCGACCGGTACGCCGGCGACTTCGTCGTTGACGATCTCGTGCCACGTCATGATCTGCAGAGGATAGGCTCTGACATCGCCGTTGAGCTCAAACGCGATCACCGGTTCGTGCTCTCCTATCCAGGCGCTCGCAGCCTTGGTCGTCGTGAATTTGGGATCATCGATCGGTGGGATGCCGTCGCGCGGAACACCTCCCGAAAGGATCTCGCTGAACGGCACCGTGTGCCTGCTGAAGTCAGTGCGCCAACCATAGGTCGAGATGGCCGATTGCACCAGTTTTGCCGCATAGTCGGAATCGGGCTCCACCCGAGCGGTGGAGCCCGCGCCCTGCGCAATCGCTCCGTGGCGATCGGCCGGCCACCATGCCACGCCCAAGACGACGAAGAGTATGCTGAGCTGGGATCTCATCATGAGGCTGCCCTCTCTCTTATGCCTTTGCAAAGTATCGGGGCACGCCGGAATTGCGCNNCCTTATATGACCCGTACATGGCAAAAAACCTTTCACTCGAGATGGATAAAATGCACAAATTGGACCTGCCGAGTTGTCTGTGCACGGGCGTCGAACTTTTGCAAAACATCTCGCCGCGCCTTGGTCGAACGCTGCACGAGCACACGCGCTACGCTGCCAAACTTGAGATGATGCTTAACCCGCCGAGCGAAGACTCAGACGTACACGCCCGCCGACGCCGCGCCGGCAAGGGTGTATTCCTACCAGCGCTCGCCGCAATGGTGATTGCCTGGGCGACGGGCATTCCGCTTGCGACGGCGTTGCACGAAATTGACCACCGTTACGACGTGACGGGCTTTGTGCTCGACGACGAAAAGCAGCCGCTCGCTAATAGTCCAGTCTCGATCCGGCTGGGCAAGGAGGTCATCGGCTATCAGGAAACTAACGCACAAGGCCATTATCGTATTCGTCTGCACCTGCATGATGCCGATCTAGGCAAGACCTTGTCCGTGAAGACGGCAGCGGGAGAAGGCGTTATTCGCGTGACACTGACGCCCGGTGATGCCAGAACCGAGCGCAGACACTATGCCAATTTCGTCGGCGGAGAGCTCATCGAAGAACCGCTCTCGCGCTCGCGCTATCCCATCTGGCTTTATGGGGCCGCTGTCGCTCTGCTATTGGCAGCGACGGCTGCCATTATTATTAGTCGCCGCCATCCCAGGCGGGCCCAGGCACCACCACACTCAGGCGCGGCTAAGCGCAAACGGCGAAAACGCAAGCGCTGAAAGCGCCTGCCGAGGTGCCGGCTTATACGAACGAAAGCAGCCAGACAATCGCCAACACGCCTGCCGCCACGCCCCATGCGCAGCACACTGATGCAGTATTGACAGCTAGGTGAGTGTGTTCGTATATCATCTCGCGACTCCCCGGCGGTCTGGTCAGGTCTAGACCTCGGCCCGCCCTGACCTTCAGTCTAGACAGCCGGTACAGCGCCCACATTGATCACTGTGGCATTTGTCACATCCGGGGAAACACACAGGTAGGCGGGATGCGGGCGGCCCGCTGCAGAGGGTGTGGGTACAGCGCCCGCAAACCTCAGGGGCCGACGTCGCCAGGGCGCGGCCTCGGGCATCCCTCTGCCGTCCCGGGCGAGCGGCTAGTCCCCGCGCACATCCTCCACCAGACGCGCCAGGCGCCCGACGTCAAGTACGCTCAGCGCACCGCGGCGTTGCTTGATCAACCCGATCTGCGCGAGGTGATTCAGCTCGCGCGTAACCGCTTCGCGGTGCGTGCTCACCCGACTGGCGATCTCGCCGTGTGTCGGCGCAGGGCTGATGGTCACCGTTTGCTGATCCTGCTGATGCTCGCGCGCAAGTCGCAAAAGCTCCGCGTGTATCCTGTTCTTGACGCCCAGGGTGCTGAACTCTACGACGCGTTCCGACAATCGCCGCACGAGTCGGGTCAACTCCTTCAGCATGGCAGCCGAAACATTGGGATGGTGCCGCAGAGACTGCCAAAAAACCTCTGCCGGCATCGACACGATCATGGTTTCGTCCAGCGCCATCACGGTTGCCGAGCGCGGCTCGCCGTCGATGGCCGAAAGATCGCCGAAGAGCTGGCCGGCGCCAAGATCGCGAAAACTTACCTCCTTGCCCGAGCGCGAGAAAATGGTCACTCGGACCCGACCGCTGACGATGAAGTAAACGTCAGTCGAGCTATCCTGGCGCGAAACCACGCGATCGTTGGCTTCGAAGTAATGTGACTGGCACTGAGCGGCCAGCGCCCGGCGTTCGTCTGCGCTTAGGCCGGCAAAAATCTCGATACCCCGCAGTGTTTCGGCTGTCGGCCTCAGCATACCGCATACGTTGGCCCAAGCGCGCCCACGGTTTTACAGCGTGCCCGGATAGGCGCCCCCGTCCAACAGCAAGTTCTGACCCGTGATATAGCTGGCATGCTGGCTGCACAGAAAGGCGCACGCCGCGCCGAACTCATCGGGGTCGCCGAAGCGTCCGGCTGGGTTGGCCTGCTGGCGCTCCTGCCAGATCTCCTCGAATGCGCGCCCGCTCGCTTGCGCGACGCTCTGGACCGTAGCGCGCAGCCGGTCGGTCGCAAACGGCCCGGGCAAGATGTTGTTGATGGTGACATTGTGGCGGACGGTCTTGCGGGCGATGCCGGCCACGAAGCCTGTCAAGCCCGTGCGTGCGCCGTTTGATAAGCCGAGGATCTCGATCGGGGCTTTGACGGCACTGGAGGTAATGTTGACGATACGTCCGAATTTTTTTGCAATCATGTGGTCGACGGTCGCCTTGATCAGCTCGATCGGTGTCAGCATGTTGGCATCGAGGGCCCGGATCCAGTCATCGCGTGTCCAATCGCGAAAATCACCCGGCGGCGGTCCGCCGGCATTATTGATCAAAATATCCGGAGCGGGACACACAGCAAGCGCTTTCTTGCGGCCCTGTTCGGTCGTAATGTCGGCAACCACGGGTGTCACTTCGACCCTCGTCGCCTTGCGAATTTCTTTTGCCGTCTGCTCGAGCGTCTCCGCCGCACGCGCAACGATCGTCACGTCAACGCCCTCGCCCGCCAGCGCCATAGCACAGGCGCGACCCAATCCTTTGCTGGCCGCACACACCAGC
>JABAOH010007004.1_pt2 | contig 10721 bp, 9 predicted proteins | sample 7062181 | NCBI WGS metagenome assembly JABAOH01 (sample SAMN14538630, study PRJNA623070) | marine sediment metagenome | biome: marine biome [ENVO:00000428]; feature: marine pelagic biome [ENVO:01000023]; material: deep marine sediment [ENVO:00002113]; isolation source: pool of 5 deep marine... | reverse complement strand
TCGCTGAGTCGAAGTAAAGTTGATTCAAAGTTTGAGAAGATTTCTCCATTAATCTTTTTTTTCTCCGAAATTCCATAAGCTCTCTTAACACTTCTTGAGGACACGTAAAAATAAAATAACCAAACAGAGGATAATGGAGGTTGCGGTGCGAATACTTGAGAACAATTGAATGGAAAGACGGCGTAGTCGNNAAATCCAGAGATGTGGCTTCCGCAATCGAGAACATGAAGTTGCGAGGAGCTCCCCTCATTGGTGTGGCAGCAGCATATGGTTTGGCCCTAACAGCCTTCCATTCTGAAGCCAAGAACAGGGAGGATTTGATAAGGGAAATTGAAGATTCAGCTGAAATTTTGAGGAAGACAAGACCAACCGCAGTGAATCTTTTCTGGGCAATCAACCGAATTGTGAAGAAGGCGCATGAAACCGCAGGGGACGCGAAAGCGGTAGCTAGGTCGATAACCGAAGAAGCTCGGAGGATGGCTGACGAGGATGTTGCAGTCAACCGTAGAATAGGTCAGAATGGTTCCAAGTTTATCGACGATGGGGACATGGTTCTCACCCACTGTAACGCAGGTAGCTTGGCTACAGTAGACTATGGCACCGCTTTAGGAGTAATACGGGCTGCGTGGAATCAAGGTAAGCAGATTAAAGTGATCGCCACAGAAACTAGACCGAAACTTCAGGGCGCCAGACTTACAGCCTATGAGCTGAAACGAGATGGCATTCCAGTAACTTTGGTCACCGATAGCATGGTGGGATACATCATGTCCAAGAGGCTGGTAAGTCAGGCTGTAGTTGGAGCAGACAGAATAGTTCGAGACGCTGTCATAAACAAGATAGGTACCTATAACATCGCTGTTTTGGCACATGAGCACGGTATTCCATTTTATGTGGCTGCTCCCACTTCAACTTTCGACCTACGCCACACCTCAGGCGATGCGGTAATCGAACAGAGAGCTCCCGAAGAAGTGACACACTTGCACTCGGAAAGAATCGCGCCAAAAGATGTTGAAGTAATGAATCCAGCCTTCGACATTACTCCAATGAAATACGTAAGTTCCATAATAACTGAGGCAGGCGTCTTGTCTCCGAAAGACCTGAAAACATTCAATTTAAATTTGAACAAGTGAATTTGGGCGGCTTCATTTCATCCTATTTCTGCTCTTCAATAGGCTTTTGTTGATTCCATCTATCATTGCCTCGATACTAGCCATGACTATATCTTCGTGGACAGCCCTCGCTGAAACGACGTTTCCATCCTTGTCCTCGACTTTTATTACCACTTCACCCATGGCGTCTGAGCCTCCTGTTGCGGCTTCTATACGATATTCCTTTAACCTAACGTTTACTAGATTGGATGTAAGTTTTTGAACTGCCTTGATTGCAGCGTCCACGGGACCTAAGCCAGTTTCGGAGGCTACGTATTCCTTTCCGTCCAATAGAATTCTCACCGAGGCTGTTGGAATAACTCGGATTCCAGTCACAACAGCTAGGTCGGTTAGGTCAACAATTCTTTTTTCCTTGATTACTTTTCCGATAACCGCTCTAGCTATGGCCAATAAATCGGCGTCCGTGACAGCTTTTCCTTTGTCTCCCAACTCTTTAACTTTCTTGACTATCTCTCCCAACTGTTCCTTGGTAGGATAGACTCTCGCCTCTTCCAACTCTGCTTTAATGCCGCTTGTACCAGCAAGTTTTCCAGCTACCAACTTCCTTTTTCTTCCCACGAACTCTGGCTCAATCGGCTCAAAGGTTAAGGGAACCACTGTAACTCCTCGGGTGTGTATACCTGATTCATGAGAAAAGGCATTCTCACCCACAATAGCTTTATTGGGCTGTATCGAAACGCCGGTTAGTCTAGATACAAGTCGTGAAGTCTCATAAAGTAATTGAGTCTTTATCCTAGTTTTTATGTTATGGATTATGTGAAGGGCTACGGCAACTTCCTCTAGCGCAGCGTTTCCAGCCCTTTCCCCCAAGCCATTTACTGCTACGTGGATTTGAGAAGCTCCTGCCTCAATTCCCGCCAGCGAGTTGGCGACAGCCATTCCAAAGTCATTATGACAATGCACGCTGATCGGGGTTTTAACCATGCTTTTTATGTCTTTAACAAGCTTTCGCATAGTCAGGGGGGTCATTACACCAACTGTATCTGGAATATTTATTCGGTCAGCTCCAGCCTCTTCCACAGCCTTACATATTTGCTTTAGAAACCCTATCTTTGTTCTTGTGGCGTCCATGGGCGAGTATTCGCACACCACTCCATGATCTTTAATATACTCCACAGAATCGACGGATGTTGACAAAACTTGTTCAGGAGTCATGTTTACTGCGTATTTCATTTGCACGTCTGAAGTGGAGATAAATGTGTGAACGGCATCAACTTCGCATGCGATGGCTGCGTCGACATCCATCCTTACCGTGCGGGCGAGAGCGCATATTTCGGCGTTTAATCCTGCTTTAGCTATTTCTTTGACCGCTCTTTTCTCTCCTTCCGAGCTAATTGGTGTACCTGCTTCTATCACATCAACACCTAACCTGTCAAGCTGCTGTGCTATTTCCAGTTTCTCATCCCTCGTCAGCGACACTCCTGGCGTTTGCTCTCCATCTCTCAGAGTAGTATCGAAGATTCTAATGTAATCCAAATCGCTTTTTTTCATAAACTCTCGCCTCCACCTGTTCGGTTACTTTTCAAAACCTCCTCCGCTATAGCCTTCGCCATTTCTAAAGTTTTGGCTTTTCCACCGAAATCCGGAACTGTAACTCTTTTACGCAAAGTCTCAGTCACCGCTTCATCCACGGCTTGTGCCGCAAACAGACATTTGGAATCACTATATTGTTCGCTCAACCAGTCGAGCATCATTTTTGCAGCAAGAATCATGGAGCATGGGTTGGCTGTATGCTTTCCAACTCTACTTGGAGCTGATCCGTGAATTGGTTCAAACATAGCAAATTTTTCTCCGATGTTTGCGCCTGGCGCCATTCCCAAACCTCCAACTAATTGAGCGGCTTCGTCAGAGAGTATGTCGCCAAACATGTTAGTGGTAACTATTACATCGAATCTCTGGGGATCCTTGATTAGACGCATGGCTGTAGCGTCCACATATTGTTCTTCAAAAGTTATATCTGGGTATTGTTGAGCCACTTCTCTACAAACTTCCGCGAACAATCCACAAGTCAATTTCATCACGTTAGCCTTGTGGACAGCTGTAACTAGTCTCTTTTTATTTCTCCTCCTAGCCATATCAAAAGCTTTTTTGGCTATTCTTTTGCAACCTTTCCTAGTTATTAGTCTTAGACAGATGGCCGCGTCGTCCAGCATGAATTCTATTCCCTTGTAGACGTCTTCCGTGTTCTCCCTTACGAAGACGAAATCTATATCAGGTCTTATACTCGGAGTTGAGGGATAGGCCTTTATGGGGCGAATGTTAGCGTACAAGCCAAACATAATTCTTAGCTTTACAACAACGTCAGCTGCCGTTTCACCAACGGGACCCTTCAAACATGCATGTGAGTTTCTTATGGTCTCGACAGTATCCTCAGGAAGAGCTACACCTCTTTTTTCGAGACATGCGTCACCAGCTTCAACCCTAACAATGTTTAAATTTACATCGAATCTCTGCTGAACTGCACCCAAAACCTTCAATGTGGCTTCGGTCAGTTCAGGCCCTATTCCATCCCCTGGAATAAGAGATATTCTGTATTTGCTCATACCGCCTTAATCCTCCTCCTCAAATGTTCTATTAATCCTCCATTATCAAGGATTTCCATAATAAACTCCGGCAGTTGTGTTGCTCGAAGAGCTAGGTCTTTCGACTTGTTTTTAACTTGGCCCATCCGTAAATCCACAACCAGCTCGTCCCCTGCATCCACTTTACTTGAAACGTCAGGGCATTCGAGGACCGGCAAGCCTATGGTTATGGCGTTTCTAAAGAATATACGGGAGAAAGATTCAGCGAGCACGCATTCAACCCCTGCGTGCTTTAACGCTAACGGTGCTTGCTCCCGACTTGAACCACATCCAAAATTCTTTCCAGCGACGACGATGATTCCATCATGAATTCTTCTTGTGAACCCTGGATCCACTCCTTCCATGGCGTGTTTTGCTAGTTCCACGGGATCGGTCAGAACCAGATATTTTCCAGGAAGGATAACATCCGTGTCAATATTGTCCCCGAACTTAATTGCATTTCCATAAATTGTCATTTGGTTATGCCTCCTTTATCAGTCTAGGATCAGTGATTTTGCCGCTAATAGCAGAAGCTGCAACTGTTGCAGGAGAAGCCAAATACACGCGGGCTTTTGTGCTTCCCATTCTGCCTACGAAGTTTCTGTTTGAAGAGCTTATGCACGTTTCCCCAGGCGCCAACAAGCCCAGATGCCCACCGAGGCATGGACCACAGGTTGGGTTGCACACAATTGCACCAGCTTTGAGGAAAGTATTGATGAGTCTCTCTTGTAATGCCTTGAAATACACTTCTTGAGAGGCCGGGGCTACAAGCAATCGAACTCCCTTCCTTACTTTTCTTCCATCGAGAAGCTTGGCAGCCAGTCTTAGGTCTTCTAGCCGTCCGTTAGTACATGAGCCGATAAAAGCTTGGTCTACTTCTACTTTGTCCACCTTTGATATTGGTTTTACGTTGTCGACGGAGTGGGGGCAAGAGACTTGGGGCTCCAAATCTTTGATATCTAGGTCTAAAGACTTCTTGTATGTGGCGGTAGAGTCGCTTTTAATAGGTTCAAACGGTTCTTTAGTTCTGCTTTTAACGTATTCTTGAGTTGTTTCGTCAGGATTGATTATACCAGTTTTGGCGCCCATCTCAATTGCCATGTTGCATAGAACCATTCGACCGTCAACATTTATGTTTTTTATAGTGGGTCCAACAAACTCTATTCCTTTGTATATCGCTCCGTCAGCTTTAATCTGACCCACTATTTTTAATATCAGGTCTTTTGGTGTTACGAGGTTCTGAAATCTTCCAGTTAAGTTTACTTTGATGACCTCGGGCACCTTGAACCAGAGAGTACCAGTTGTGAAAACGGCAGCCATTTCCGTTGATCCTATTCCAGTTGCAAAGGCTCCAAAGGCACCGTAGGTGCATGTGTGAGAATCTGCTCCTACGATTACTTCTCCTGGTCTAACGTGGCCCTTTTCAGGCATCACCTGATGACATACTCCTCCTTGGCCAATGTCGTAGAAGTTGTTTATTCTCTGTTCCTCTGCGAATTTTCTCACGGTCTTGTGTAGTTCGGCTGACTTTACTGAGCTTGCGGGAACAATGTGGTCTAATATGATAACTATACGCTGGTTATCCCAGACCTTCTCCGCTCCGATTTTCTGAAACGACTCAATAGTTAGGGGGCCAGTTAGGTCATGTATCATCGCCACGTCAATCTTAGCCTCTACTATCTCTCCCGGAGTTACCTTTTCTTTGTTGGAAGCTCTAGCCAAGATTTTTTCAATAATGTTCATGTTTTGTCACTCTCTACCATAAGTTGCTTGACCATCTCAATTCTTTTCTCGAATTGGCGTCTTAAACTGGTGTAATCTGTATGCAGGGTTGAAGTCAAAGCATGGTAAAATTGGTTTATCAAGGTTTCTGAGGAAAGAAGAACAGGATTATCGAAAGAGGAAACGATCCCTCATGTTTTCAGCCTCTGACGCAACCCATAACTGGGTTCGGTCTTAAAAATCTTTGGGCTTCAACTGAGAGTTTAAATCTTAAACATGCACATAGCCTTAGTAAGTGAGACTTGAAGGTTGTGGCTTTGGGACGGTCGAAGCTTGATACTGAGGAGAGTCGGGTTGCCGAATTAAAGATAGAAGCCTCAGTTGCAGAAAATGAGGTTCTGGTTTCTTCACCAGAAGGTGTTGAAGGGCTTTCTTCGCGAGGCTATGGTGTTCCTAGAAACGGCAAGTTAACCCTTACTTTCTACGAGGCGTTGTTTCTTCTAGACAAAGAAGTTATCGATGTTGAAGACGAAAAAACTGGAGGAAAAATTAGTTTTCAAAGCCTCCTCAAGCATTTTCAGTCGGTTGACGAGAACGCTTGGGTTAGATATCTAATTTACCGAGACTTGAGGAGCCGCGGATACGTGGCAAGAGAGGGTTTTGGTCTGGGTATAGATTTTCGCGTTTACGAGAGAGGAGAGTATGGAAAAGAGACTGCAAAGTATCTCATATTTGGCATCCAAGAAGGTCGACCGGTTTCGGTGGAAGAGTTGGCGCGAACATTGCGGTATGTTCAGAGTCTAAAGAAGAACTTGGTTCTTGCTGTTCTAAATAGGAGAGGCGAAATTGTATATTATTCCCTTTCACAACTTACCCTAAAATGAAGAGTAAGGTGATAAAATGCCAGCGTTCAGAACTGTTCGGGGAATGAGGGACTTTCTGCCTAGAGACGCGGAAAGGATGAGGCATGTTGAACAAGTTTCAAGAGAACTTGCTCAACTCTACGGGTACGAAGAAGTTATCACTCCAGTCGTTGAATCCTACGATCTACTTGCAGCCAAGGCTGGTGAAGAAATTCGGAAGCGCATGTTCGCCTTTGAGGACCTAGGCGGTAGAAAGGTTGCACTACGACCGGAGTTTACAGCTTCTATGGCCAGGTTAATGGCTACAAAAATGAGGAACGAGCCCAAACCTATTAGACTCTTTTCTGTGGGGAGCCTCTACCGCTATGACGAACCTCAATACGGACGTTTTAGGGAATTTTGGCAAGCTGATTATGAACTCCTCGGTTCCACTCGACCGGAAGCAGACGCAGAAATCCTCATGCTCACTAACGACTTGCTTAAGAAACTCGGGTTACGCAACTATAGTTTCAAGATAGGACATATGGAAATACTCAGGGGAATCCTAAGCCAAGAAGGTGTGGGCGAAGAGCAGCAGAATCGTATTATGCAGTTGCTGGATAAGAAACGTTGGGATGAGGCTCTCACGGTCGTACGAAGCGCAGGTGTTTCCCAAAATTGTGTAGCAACGTTGAAAAAAATTTTTGGAACAAAGGGAAAAGAAGCTTTCCGTGTTCTTAAGGACGCTGAAGAGAGCGTTATGGAATATGAAAAATCCGTTGCAGCAGTGAAAAATCTGCGGGAGATCCTTGAGTTAACAATTAAAAGTGGAGTTGAGCTTGATGTGATGATTGAAGCGGGTTTCGCTAGGGGTCTCGAATACTATACCGGGATGGTGTTTGAGCCGTATATCTCGGAAATTGAAATGGCTCTGAGTGGCGGGGGACGCTACGATAAACTTGTAGAGCTCTTTGGTGGAGAATCCATTCCCGCTGTAGGAGTTGCTCAAGGGGTTGATCGGATCGTTTTGGCAATGAAGAAACAGAGGTGTCCTCCAAAAATTGCGAAGGAGAAAAAGGTATTGGTTATTCCCGTTAACGAAGAATATGTGGCGAAGGCTATGGAGTTGTCGTCATTGTTNNTATCAGACGCAGACAGACGAGCGGCCGCCTACGCTGTGATTATTGGTCCCGCGGAACTCACTGAAGAGAAGGTGGTTCTGCGGGATATGATAAAGAGAGAACAAAAGATTGTTGAGATAAAAGATCTTTGTAAGGAAATCCTAAGAAGATTCATGTAGTAGGATCGCCTTTGATTTAACTCTTTTTGCTCCAACTCTAAACATTTTGTATAGTCCTAGAGTGATTACTGCCAGCCATCCGAGAACACCTAGGACTATGGTTAAGAGGTCTATTAGAACAGAAGTGACGAGTACAGGACTGTAAAGTTCTGAGGTAAAAAAGTATGCGTAATTGTAGTAGTTGAAGAACCAGTGTATAAGTAAGGGGGCTTGAACACCATAGAGAAGGTACGTTAAACCCATTGCTACGCCAACGACTGAAGCTGAAGTGATCTTTCCGATTTCCCAACCACCGCCATATAGATAATGGACTAGCCCAAAAATGATAGAAGTAAAGAAGACCATAATCCACTCGCCTAGGCTGATTGCTTCTCTAACGCCGAAGTCACCTACAGTCTTGGTTCCCACCATCTTCTTAGCTTCATCTGGAAACAGAGGAGCCGTAAAGAACAGTTTCAGGCGTTGTCCCAACGAGAGTGTAACAGCGTTCTTGCTTCCAATCCAGAATACGTATATAATCAAGAAGGTGCCGATTGGAGTCACTCGAAAGCCAATTTCCTCAATAAACGCAGCATAGGACAACTCGAATAAGGATTCAAAGCTGTTTGAAGGCAATTGAATATCGCCAGTTGGAACACCATAGGCTTCCTGAAAGCTATGTATCGCAATGACCGCGGTAAGTAGCATACTAGTTATGATCGGCATAGCGAATAGCCAATTGTCGAACAGTTTTTTAATGGGGCGTGAAAAACCCTTCTTGATTACTTGATGAAATTCGTTTCTGAATCTCCAGGCAGCAATAAGGCAGAAGGCAAAGATACTCCAAAGAAACAAGAAAACCAATCCGACGTTGAGGGCAATAGGCGTGTAAAAACCTACAATTATGAACAACAAGATCGGTAGAGGCTGATTTACGTTGCCTGCAGTTAGACCATCTGGAGAGAAGAGTAGCACAGGCCCCAAAAACATCGCTAAGAAATACGAAGAAACAAGGAGGATAACTGTGATGGTAAGAGCAATTTTGAGGGTCAATGTGGTAAAAGGCTTTATTTCGCTGAAGGCCATTGCGATGTGTCACCTCCGTCTATTATGTGTCGATGATAATTAATTTTTATTTCATGTTCTGAGAGTTGCAGTGTCTGAGAGTTATGGGTAGAGTTATGCTCGAAGAAAACCTTTGAGGGCGTCCTTGATAGATTTAAGAAATGTGTGTTTGATTTTTTCAGGTTCCTCGAGACTTTCAAGCTGGGCAATTCTGAAGTAGGCAGGGGGATGTGGGTCAAACCTAAACCATTCAGACCTGCGGTAGCCTCGAAAAGCAGGTTCCCTTTTATGCAGGGGGAAAAGTCTCTTGAAGGCAATTTTTCTCAAGGCTTCTGCCATTACCTTTGGTTGGCCAATCATTTTTGCGGAATCTAGGTCAGCTCTGCTTTCTAGGAATTTTCCGAAGAAGTAGATAAGTCCTATTGCCACTAGGAAATAGACCCAGAAGGATAGGATACCGAAGTAGAATAGGTAGGGCCAGAATACGTAGAAGCGTAGCAGAAATTCTGCGCTAGATAAGGAGGACATAACCAATGGATCGTGGGCTTTTAGATGGCTCAGCTCATGACCGATTACGCTAAGCAACTCATCTTCTTCAAGCTGGGCTATAATTCCAGTGGTAACCAGTATAGTTCCTAAACCGGGACTTGGACCAGCAGCTGCGGCATTGGGAATTATAGAATTCATTACTACAATCCTTGGTATAGAAAAGCCAAACTTGTCAGCTGCTTTCTTCACGATTTGAAAAAGGTTAACTTTCTTAACGGAAAGATTCTCTGGTTTGCAATCAATTCCGTAAACAGAGAAGATTCCACTAGCGGTTTCGCACTCAATTGGTTTGCCAGCAGCGAGGGAAGCCTCGTATATTTTCTTTCTGATTTCAAAGATTTTTTGGGCATATTTTTTTCGGAACTCTTCGAACTTTTCCGGTGAAAAACTGTATTGCAGAAGGAGGATTTCTGGTTGATTCTCAGTTATTTTCCAGTGGCTACTCTTGGCTACTATTTTTCCTGAGAGAAGTGACAATGCAAACACGAGGCCAACGAAGATTATTGGAGCGTAATTGCCGAATATCAAGAAGAATAGGAAGGTGAAGGCCATTAAGGCAATGTAAAGGGGTAACATTGAGTCCGTGAATATTCTTCCAAGTATCCCGCTTCTTTCTCTTTCAGGAACCATTTTTTCTCTTGGCATGAAAGCAAGGTATAAGGTTGATTTGCGGATTTCCTCTTCAAACAATTGGACTATGAGAAATAGGTCCTCATAGAGTTGGTTTAGAAAAGGTTTTGGTATCTTGGGGTCGCTGAGTTTCATTGTTATTTCTATTGGAATGCTGGCGTCAACCGTGACATCCACATACTGCCCTGTTTTGGGAACTAAGACCTTGTATTCAAGACGGTGCCTTCCGTTTTCAACGGTGACACGTATGTTTCTGAAGGCTCTGTATTTTTCGTGTTGGAGAAGGTATTGGCGTCTTAAATATTCTGGGAGAAAACCCAAGTTACCAGAGGAGAGCTCGGTATCAATTGTATACTTTAACTCAGTTTCATCATGACCTGTTTTTTGCAAGGCAGACCACAATTATGAAAGGTGCAGGGAAGGATTTTAAGTTTGAACTTTCATACAGCTCAGGTTTGCGTGTGCAACAAGTTTTTTGTATGTCTTTTTGTAATTATTTTATAATGTTAATGTTTTTTGCCCTGGTCTTCTGTGGGAGAGGAGGCTCGTGGAACCTGGAGTCGCCATTGCGCATGTGCGCGTACATGGATGGTTTGGGGCTGACTCGGTTCTGGCCCGAATGGGGGCTCCTCTTTCCACAGGGGCGTAAATTGTTTTTCTGCAAAACTCTTAAATATGTAAGCATAGCCTTACCTAATATTTTGCCCTTGAAATAGGTTTGTTTGAGGTTCTTTTTGATGTCGAGTGAGGTTCAAGTAAAGTCTGACTCTTGTCGTTCGGTTCGAAAGAGGAGTGATATAGACATCATGGCTAACATTTTAGGCGAGGCGCGTAGAGGCTCAAGGAAGACTCGTATTATGTATAGATGCAATCTAAGCCATAGGCAACTTGAGGTTTATTTGAA
>JABAOH010009058.1_pt1 | contig 10723 bp, 9 predicted proteins | sample 7062181 | NCBI WGS metagenome assembly JABAOH01 (sample SAMN14538630, study PRJNA623070) | marine sediment metagenome | biome: marine biome [ENVO:00000428]; feature: marine pelagic biome [ENVO:01000023]; material: deep marine sediment [ENVO:00002113]; isolation source: pool of 5 deep marine... | reverse complement strand
GGCCGAGACGGACCGGCTGTGTAAGCGGTTGCGTGAGACCGACGTTTTTGAAGCCCTCACTGACCACGAACTGCGACTTGTGGCTGGCGTCGGCGAGGTTCGCCCAGTCGTCGCCGGCACGCGTCTGGCGCACGCCGGTCATCGCGGTGACAGCCTGTACGTGATTCTCGAAGGCCAGGTGCGACTCCTGGCCCGCGGCGGCGACGGCGAAGTGCCTGTGCGCGTGGCAGAGGCGGGCGAGACGGTGCCCCTGGCGGTGATTCTGGATCCCCCCGTCCTGGTTACCAGCGTGGAGGCCATTACTGACGGCGAGGTGTTGACCATCCCGAGGCTGCAGCTAGTGGAGCTCTGCCAGCTTCAGCCGATGCTCGGCCTTCACCTTTACCGCGCGGCCGCCAAGGTGTTTGAACAGCGCTATCGCAAGACGCTGGAAAGACTAACCGACAACCTCCGAACGGCTCTGGACCTCGCGGCGGCGGGGGCAGAGCTCGCGAATTGACCGGTCGCTCGGTCGCGGTGAGGGAGGCGTGAAGAGCAGGGCAGCCGTGTTCCGGATAGTGGAGTGCCAATGGTTGAGAGCAGTAGACGCATGAACGCAAGCCACGGAGGGTCTACGAAGACAGCGACGCGAGCCGCGGGCTGCTGGGCTCCGCAAAGGGAGGCGCGTGTCGCCTAAAGACCACCAGCTCTAGTGGGCCAGCGATCCGTCCTATTGGCGTCTCCGCCTGTCGGGGCAGGACTCCTTTGGGTGCACGCCCGCATGCGTGAGCGTTCGCCATATGCTCGATGAAGCCAATTACGAGCGTGAACCCCACGGCCGCGGCCTCAAGGATCACCACCGGGTCCGACCGGCGCGAATCAAGGCCCACTCGGCGGTGGTACGGATGCTATGATCTTACGGTACTCGTCTTCTGTGAAGGTCTTGAGAGTGGTCGCGCGCACGGCGCCACGTGAAGATACTTCAAGAAGGGCGGCGAGGTAGGCTTCGTCGCTGGGGAACTCCGCGATGTTCACCACGTCGTACTTCCCAAGCACAAGATAGAAGGCAGTCAGTGCCCCTCCGCCTACCCTGTAGGCCTTCTTGACAGCTTCCAGACGCTGTGGGCTTTCCCGGATATCGCGAAGGCCTCGATCTGTCCATTTCAGGAGCGAAATGTAAACGGGCAACGCGCACCTCCCTAATCGTACATTGCGACCAGCGGTGAAGTTCGCCTGGGCCGCGTGGCTGTCAGGGTTCCCTTCTCCCAGCCCGAAGTGGCGGCTAGCAGTGCTGGATCAGACTGCACGACTCATGGCGATATGGCTGCTATGATCCGACGGTACTCGTCCTCGGTAAACGCCTTGAGTGTGGTCGCGCGCACGGCGCCACGGGAGACTACTTCCAGCAGGGTGGTGAGGTAGGCCTCATCGCTCGGGAACTCGGCGATGTTCACCACGTCGTAATCGCCAAGAACCAGGTAGAAGTCCGTCATCCGTCCCCCGGCGGCGCTGAAGACGCGTTTCGCTGCATCCACCCGCTGCGGACTATCCTTGATAGCCCGCATGCCCAGGTCTGTCCACTTCAAGAGCGAGATGTAGGTTGGCATTTCACACCTCCTTCGTCCGCGCGCCTTGCGGACGGCCACAGTGTGCGCCCTAGCCAAGGGCATGCCTGGACTTTTCCCGGAACTACCCATGCTAGGGGCGTCTGGTGTACTTGCCGCCAACACTTCCTATGACCGGGGGACCACTGAGCGGAACCGGAGACCCCCATCTGTCCTCCCAAGTGCGGGTCATCGACCCTGTCCTCGCAGCCCAATCAGCCGACATGAGGGACAGAAGCGAGCGATGCTCGAGACGGCCAGCCCACCGCCATCCCCATCCTGAGACAGCAACTCCTGAACCCGCCGCAGCATGGCGCTTGAGCCTATGACGGCGCCGCAGGCCTCGCACCGGTCGCCGCGATCCTCGTAAAGAGGCACCCGCCCGGCGGCCAGAGTCTCTAGGTCGGTGGTCTTTTCGACGGAGATCGCTCGCTCCGGACACCGGCGCACGCACAGCCCGCAGCCGGTGCAAAGGGCCGGATCGAAGGCCAAGGAAAGAGAGTCGTGTTCCTGCTCCAAAGTCAGCGACCCTGTCGGGCACGTCTGTACGCATGCGCCACAGCCCGTGCAGGTCTGGGGCTCAACGTGTATGACGCCGAATGGGGAGTGGGGATGGCTCAGCGAGACGTTCTGGAACTCGCCCCCGCGGACGCCAAGGGCTCGGTGAACCTCGGCAGCGGCACGGGCGCCTGAGAAGGAGGCACGTGGCGAGGCCTCGGCTTCGCCTGTCGGCGCTTCGAACGGGCGGCGCAGCTCCTGAGCCAGCGCCGAGGTGGTCCCTGAAGATTCCAGGAGCCGTACATCCACTGGGGCGTGGCCGACTGCGCCCAGGAACTCGCGGCAATAGTCGAGCCGGCCCGCGAGGCGCTCTCCCTGTCCGTAGCCACGTCTCTCGTTGCAGGCGAGAACGCCCACCGCAGCCGCCCCGAGGGCGAAGCTTCGCAGTATCATTGTCACGGTCAACATCCCCACGCAAGGCAGCGTGACGGGCATCCACCCGACGGGGTAAGAGAACCCTTCACCTGACACCGCCTCAAACAGCGAGGCATTCCGCTGACAAAGGAATAGAGGTGCCCTTGGATCGGCGGCGTCGAGCGCGGGATTCGTCAGGAGCTCCGCGATCTCTGCGTCAAGCTGTAAACGAGAGTGCCCCGGTAGGTGAATGGCATCCCGTGGGCATTCCGACGTACAGATACCACAGCCAACACAGGCGTGTCTGTCCAGAGTCATCCGCCCGTCTAGGCTGGCGAGCGCATTCGTTGGGCAGACGTGCACACACTGCTCACAGCCGGCTTCGCTAGCGCAGCGACTCGCGCCGATGGACGCCACGGGCCGGTAGCCGATGGGCGGAAGGGTGAAGAGAGCGCGGCGATTGATCTTTCCGTGCTGCCGAAGGAGATATGGCCTCACGTCATCCGACCCACTGCCGAGAAAGGCTCGCGACCGCGCCACTGCCGCAGCCAGGAGCAGCTTTGCCTTCTCCGTCGCCTGCGACCCCTGATGCGGCAGGGCGCAGAAGTCGCCCAGGTCAACTCGCTCTACGGCCAGAGGGTCCACGCCCGCCTTGCGGGCACGATACTGCATCTCTAGCTCGCTGTAGTCGCTAGAGCAGAGGCCGAGGACAAGGCGCTCGGCGCCGACAGATTCCGCCCGGGAGAGCTCCTTTGGCCGCCTGCACAGGTCAGCGACCACATCCACGTGAACGGCAGACTGAGTCTCCTCAAACCAGTGACGCAGGGCAGGGAGATCAAGACCGAGTGGCGGCTCGCCCAGCGATTCGCACAAGAGCACAAGGACCGTGGTCATCCCGTCACGACGATTAGGGTGTTGCTCTTTCGGCGGCGTGTGGTCCGTCACGACGACGCGGCCCCGCTGCCTTCTGAGAGCATAGTGATGAGCTCACCCAGCAGGTCCTTGTCGTGGCTGATGAACCGCTCCGCTCCCGCGCCAATCGCTCCGTAGATGCCTGTGCGGTCCGCGACCCGAATGCGGCGGGCGAACTGCGGAAACCATATCGCGAGGTGCCGATCGAGAAACGTCTTCTCCTTTCGCAGGATCCTGATGCCCCGCTCGAGATCCTGATCCTCCCAGGCCTGTGCTTCCCGTTCGCAGAGAAGGGCCAGGAACTCGGTCTGCAGAGAGACGTGGTCGGGGAACTCCTTGAGACTGGGAGACAGAGCGAGGCCGACGGTCGCGTAGTCCCCCTCGATTTCGGCCAGGATCCGGCCTGTGGGCCGGCCGTCCGGCTCCCGGTAGACGGACTCATAGGGCGGACAGGGTACGTCGCCGGCGCTCGCCGAGAACAGAGACACGAACTCGTTCTGGATCGCCTGTCTGTCTTCGGAAGCGAGGCTCTTGATGGAGCGCAACAGGCGGGTCCACTCGCCGAAGAACGAGAACCGCGCCAGCGTTGTCTCCTCTCTCCCCAGTTCATCGGCGAGAAGGTCCACTCCCTGCAGCCGGCTCTCGTCCGGGTACAGGAAGGCTTGGCTGGCGAGACGGTAGCTCGTCTCGCGGACGTGGGCCAGACGGCCCAGGGGCATGCGCCGCTGCCACGGGTGCCACCGTGTTGCGTCAGGCGCGAAATCGAACGCTAGGTGATCGGGCGGGGCCTGACCTGAGCACTCGACATCCGCAAGCTTCCCGATCGCCCTCACGTGCATTGGTTTGAGGGCAACCGCCGGTACCCGCTTGCCCACACTCCTCCCGCTAATCCGGGGCGATTTCGTATACCACCGCCGAGAAGAACATAATTGTGACGCCGAACACGAACATCAGCGGCGCGAAGTCCACCCTGGGGTTGCTGTATACGGGACTCTCGGGCGGGCCGATGGGAGCGCTTAACGTGATGCCAAGCACCGTCAGGACCAAGCCCGCCAGCAGCGTCAAGACGAAGAGAGCCGTCCTCCTGCTCATCGCTTACCCCCTCTCCAGCCCGGTACCGATGGCCGGAGCGTCTACAGGTTCACGCACTTCCATGATCGGGAATACCTTGAAGAACAAGACATAGGCCAAGGCTCCCAAGCCGAAAAGACCCAGGACAATCGAATACTCAACCCACGTCGGCGTGTAGCTCCCTACCTCATAGTGGAGTAGCCGGCCGTGGGTCTGGGACGGCACCACGATGAGGAACCTCTTGAAGATCGCCGCCACGTTTACCAGCAGGCCCGAGGCTACCATGAGAAATAGGCTGTATCTCCCGCGCATGGCCTGGATGAACAGCGCGATAAGGGGTCCGACCAGGAAGGCGACGGTGAGCCAGTACATCCAGGCATAGCGGCCTGTCACCATGGCATCGACAACGCGTTCCCCATGGACCTCCGGCTCGTAGACGGCGGTGAGCACCTCCACGATCATTAGATACCCGTAGACCACGAGGAGGACCCAAAGAAAATTGGCCAGCCAAGCGAACGTCCTGATGGGCAGTTGCTCGCGCAGGTTGAGCATGTTGCGGGCGGCGGCGGCAATTACTATCAGTAGGCCTATACCGGACACGCCGGCAAGGACCACAAACTCTGGCGGCTGGAAGGCACCGAACCATCCCGGGGCCGCCACCTGAAGGCCAAAAACGAAACCCAGTGTGGAGTGGGCTATGACAAGGAGGGGGATAATGGCCAAGGACAGCCACCAACTGGCCCGTCGGTGGCGCTCCCTCTCCTCGGCGGTGTCATTGTAGCCCGCAGCCCACAGGCGGTAGAACCACTGCAGCCGCCCCGGTGTCTTGGCACACTGGGCTGCGTCCTTCCTGCCGTCCAGGTACAGATATACCATGCTGGCAATCAGGTACGCCGATATCACCAGGGTGAAGGTGCCGAAGAACGGAGAGTGGGGCCGTGCGTAGCGGAAGAGATTGACGATACCCCTACCCGGCTGCCCTAGGTCGACCAGCACCGCCATGGCTCCTAGTATCAGGGCAAGAACCGTAAGGAGCTCTGCCATCCTCGAGACCGGACGCAGGTGCTCCAGGTTGAGAACCCGGATAAGGGCCGCGACTGTGATGCCAGCGAAGCTGATGCCTACGAAGTAGACCACGAAGACGATGTACAGGCCCCAGGGAACTCCACCCATGCTTCCTAGGTTTCGTAGCCCGGTGACGACCTCGCCCTCGATGGTCTGATAGCTGGCGGCCACAAGGCCCAGAACCACTAGGGCCAGCAGCACCGCGACCAGGGCGAAGAAGCCGGGGCCGACTCGGCCGATCCCGTAGGGAAGCTCACGAATCACTCTAGTAGCCATGGTTCACACCCTCGCTTTGATCGTTTCGATCTGCCGGACTTCCGTGCTGGGATGGGGACGACCTACGTAGTACACCCTGGGCTTCGTGTTGAACTCCTCCTCCAACCGGAAGGCTGGTTTCTCCTCAAGGAGCCTGGACACAATACTGTTCGGATCCTCTAGGTCGCCGAAGTTCAGGGCGAAGGATGGGCAGTTGGCCACGCAGGCCGGAAGCAGACCTTTCTCCACCCGGTGCACGCAGAACGTGCACTTCTCCTCGACCCCTTTTGTGTGATTGCTGCCGGCGATCTTGCGGTTCTCCTCCCCGTACCGTCCTACCAAATCAGGGTTGGCGTAGGGCGGGGAGGCACCACCAGTGATGGCTACTAAGTCTTCATCATCCCAGTCCAGATACTGATTCTCCTTGGGATCCTTCCAGTTGAAGTAGTTGACGCCGTAGGGACAGGCCACTTCGCAGTACCGACAACCGATACAGCGGTCCCAGTCCATGCCTACAATGCCGGACTTCTCCTTGTAGCGAGCCCCTACTGGGCACACCTTCACGCAGGGGGCGTTGTCGCAGTGCATGCATGGACGAGGAAGGAACGTCACCTCTGTGTCCGGGTACTCGCCCTCTTCCAGCCGGAAGACATACATCCAGAAGTGGCTATACGGCGTGTTGTTCTCGATCTTGCAGCCCACCATGCAGGCCCGGCAGCCAAAGCACCTATCGAGGTCTATTACCATTCCATATTTCGGCATCGCCAGTTACCTCCGCCTACGCCTTGTTGACCTTTACTTTCACGTGGAAGGACTGGTCGGCTGTGTTGCTCACGTACCCCTCCGCGCTGTAGAAGAGCGTGTTGGCGGAAGGGCCCTGATCCTTGGTTATGGGGTTCACAAAGAATCCGTAGTGGTGGGGCAGGCAGACGGTGTCGGGACGAATGGTCTCGAGATAGCTGGCCTTGGTCTTGACTCTGCGTGTCTCGCCCGTCACCGCATTTTGGGACTCGATCCACACCTCGTCGCCATCACCGATGCCTCTCTCTTTGGCTGTCTTGGGGTTGATCTCCAGGAACTGCTGCGGAGCCAGCTCGTTGAGGACGGGGATGAAGGTGCTCCTGGCCTGCTTGAACTCCATCATCTTGCGGCTGATGAGGTACAGGTCATACTCGTCCGGCGAGCCTTCGAGGGTCGGCTCCATCCACGTCGGAAGAGGCGTGTAGAGCCGCCAGAAGATTTCGTCCGCGCCCATCTCCTTCATCCGGTCTTGGGCGTCCAAGAGAGACTCGCCGTAGAACCGGTGGAGCGCGCCGCCGAACGGCGGATCTGTGGCGTAGCCGTAACGTTTCTCGGGAGCAAGAGGTCCCTTGTCCCATACCCCGTTCTTCTCGAAGAAGCCGATCCCCCCTTCCAGTTCCTGGGACCTGGCCCAGCGGTCGAAGATATCTCGGACCGTAGGCTTCTCGTTAAGGTCCAGCGCGAACTCGCCCTCCAGCTCCAGCTCCTGGTTGATCTCGTCGATGTAGCCGCCCTCGCCGAAGAGGATGCCTGCCTTCTCACACAGGTCGATGTAGATGTCGATATCGCCGCGAGAGTCGAAGAGCGGGTCCATTGGCGGCAGCCGCAGGGCCTTGGCATCGGTGTACTGGGTGCCAACGCTCAGGGGCCCCTCGTACTTCTCGATGGTGGCGGCGGGGAGAACAACGTCGGCGAACAGGTCCGCCGTCTCGCTGAGCCAGGGGTCGATGACGGCGACGAACTTGAACTTCTTGTAGGACTCGATGATGTGGTGCTGGTCAGGGAAGGCTATGACCGGGTTCGCCATGTGGACAATGTTGACCTCTGGGACGTAGTCAACCTCCCACTTCTCGGGGTCCAGCATCACGTGGGCCACAATGGAGGAGAGGTTACTGTTGATAGGGAAGAACTTGGAGTTCTTGAGGTACACGTTGTACGGGGGGTCGCTGATCTTGAGCTTCCCGAACGCCTCGTAGTTCTTGTGAACAGACCACTTGAAATCGCTCATCTGCCCGCCTGCCGCCCCAACGGCTCCCAGGAGCATCTCAACCAGGAGCGCGGCCCTCAGCGCCTGGAACCCGTTCTCTTGTTGTGCCACGTGGTATGCCATGATCGCCACCGGGCGGTGGGGCAGCTCTACGCCGTCGACCACGGTGGTGCTGCCGATAAGGGCGTTCTTGCCGATCTCCGTAGCCACGCGGCGAATCTGGGCAGCCGGTAGATCGGTGATCTCGACAGCCCATTCCGGGGTGTACTGCTCCACATGCTCCTTGAAGACATCGAACGCGGTCCTGACGCGCGTGCCACCGACGGTGTGGGTGCCCTCCAGGGCCGCGTCCACGCCCTCGGCGTTGTAGTCCCTCGGGCCGCCGGAGGCCACATCCCACACCTGGCCTACCTCCACCTCCTCGTCCACCAGTTCGCCCTCATCTCCCTCCACCTTGACCGTCCGAGTCTCCGTCAAGAAGTAACCATCATCCTTCACCAGGAAGGGCGCGTTTGTGAACTTCCTAAGGTAGTCATCATCCACGAACCCCTCTTCGACGAGGACGTTAGCCAGGGCCAGAAAGAACGCCAGGTCGGTCCCCGGCCTTATGGGCAGCCATTCGTCGGCGAACGGACCCGCGACTCGGCGAGAGGGGTCCAGTTGAACCATCTTCATCCCTCGTTGCTTAGCCTCTAGCAGCTCGTGGTGCCAGGTGATCTGGCAGTACTTGTTGCCGCCTCCGTTCGTCGGGTTCCAGCCGAAGGACAGGAGGTAGTTGGTGTGGCGGAAGTCAGGGTGGAGCACGCCGTGAAGGCCGATGGTGTATTCAAGGGCTCGGTAGCCGGCGTCGGAGCAGTAGGCGCCGTGGTGGAGCTTGGTGGCCCCGGAGGCGTGCACGAAGGCGTTGTCGTAGAAGTTCTTCGCCTTGCTGCGGCCCTTCTGCCAGATGAGCAGGCGAGGGTCCCTGTCAGCAACATCTCTCACTTCGTCGCCCACAAGGGTCAGCGCCTCATCCCAAGAGGCCTGGCGCCACTCTCCAGACACGCCTTTCTCGTTGGTGCGAATTAGAGGGGTCTTGACGCGATTGGGATCGTAGACCGCCTGTATCTGGCCCACACCCTTGGGGCAGAGCTTACCCACGTTTCGGGGACTGGCAGGGTGCCCCTCGAACTTGACAACCCTTCCGTCTATGCGGCGGGCGAGCATGCCGCAGTCTTGCTTGCCGATCCAGCAGGTCGTGGGTGTGAAGTCCACCGTGAGTTCGCTCTGCGCCAACTCCGCAAGGCCTGCACCCGACTCGCCTCCGGAAGTCAGCCATCCCGGCACAAAGCGGCTAACAAATAGGCCGCCACCGATAGCGGCTCCGCCCTTCAGTGCAGTCCTTCTCGTGACCTTCATCACCGACCTCCTATCGCGGACTTCTCCAGGCGGCAGAGACGCCTACCGCCTGCCGCAAGAAGTTGCGTCTGGTGCTCGTCTTGCCGACTTCCGCGTCGTGCCTTCACCGCCACGGCTGCGTCTAGTCGTTCTCAATGACTTTGTGAGGCCTGTCACCAGCCCGCATCATATGAATCCTGTCAACGAAAGCGGCATCACGATTCGGAGCCGCAAGTGATGATTTTGTCGCAAGAATAGTTGCCATTCCCCCTTGTATCTTTTGTACTATCTGGCGCTCTTCCCGGAGACGTTCCATGCGGCACCGAGGGAATTGGCAGGGTGCTCGAAGGCATGGCGGCAGCTTCGGAAGCGAGCGAACCGCAAAGAGGAACCGGAGGTACCCCACTGGTATGCCGGAGCGCTCATCGACCGCAGCACCCCGGCTATCGTGACTAGGCCCGCGGGCTACCAGGGGAGAGCATCGCCATTTCCCGCCGGATCGGCATGCCCTTGCACGTGCAGATGGCGGACGCGCTGTCTAGTGAGGCGTAGGCCGCTCCGAAGCAGCTCTGCGTGGTCCCATTGCCACCGAAGCACCGAAATGGAAGCCATATGCTCGTATTCGGACGGGTACCTCGACAGACGACGGTGTGCTTGGCCAGCGGCGCTCGCAGCGTTGGCCACAATTTGCCGACAGCCTTGCCGGCACGAGATGGTACCACACGGTACGAACGAGCCCGGTATCAAGTGCGAAACAGTACCAGATGGTACGAGGAGGGACGAGATAACACCAGCCGGATCGAATCGAAGGTCCACGAGCCGTGCGGCCCGATGTTTGGGCCTTGCCCAAATACGGAAAGTACGTCCTAGAGGGGCTGTTGGGCGCCGAATCCTCTCGTCGCGTACCCGATACTTGCTGACGAGCGGATTCCATCTTGCTCTGCGGGCAGGACGCAGGGGTGTGATGACGGTGTTGCGAGGGGGATAGGCGTGGACAAGGGCGACTCCAACGCGCCACAGCCTCTGAAGACGGCCGTGCCAACCGCGGCCTTCCGGTCTGAGGTGAGCGCCTGGGCGCACCGCATCGGGGTGACGCCCAAGGAGGTGCGCCTGCGCTCCATGCGGCGGAAGTGGGCAAGCTGCTCCTCCCCCGGCCGCCTGACCTTCGATACGTATCTACTGCGGCAGCCGATAGGCTTCAGGGCGGAGGTGATCGTACACGAGCTGCTGCACCTGAAGGTGCCGAACCACGGACGGCTGTTCCGGTCTCTGCTGCGCAGTCACTTATCAAGGCCGTACGAGCCAAGGGCGTCCAGATAGAAGTAGTCCAGGCAGTCGCACCACTTGGGCGAACGGCATCCAGTCCTGGCTACACGTCTGACCATCGGTGTGCCGGGCAAATGGTAGTGCGCCTAATTGTCACTAGCTTGCAGATATAGCAGGGGCGAAAACAGGAGGAAAACTGCGATTGACTAGCTTGCAGAGAAGGAAATACCTTCTAAGCAGCGGGTTGCAGGTTCGAGTCCTGCCGGGGGCACCA
>JABAOH010004677.1_pt2 | contig 10723 bp, 9 predicted proteins | sample 7062181 | NCBI WGS metagenome assembly JABAOH01 (sample SAMN14538630, study PRJNA623070) | marine sediment metagenome | biome: marine biome [ENVO:00000428]; feature: marine pelagic biome [ENVO:01000023]; material: deep marine sediment [ENVO:00002113]; isolation source: pool of 5 deep marine... | reverse complement strand
TTTATAAAGGCTTGGTTTCAGTTTGACTCTCCTTAACCTTCTTTCTTGATTGAGGAATCAACTCTAGGATTAATAAAAGAATGACCCACAATAAAACGAAGGCCACCTTTACCTCGAAGGGTTCAAAAAACAGAGCGACATGACCCAACAGCGGCACTTTAGCCCCAGTATATTTGCCAACTATATCACTTTCTCTGACTCTCCACCCATCCTGACCAGTATTGGCATCGCCCTGGGTTATCAAATAATATGAAGTGTCTGTGCCATTTCCCACAGCTCTATGCACAATGAGATCAGGATTATATGTTGGCTTGTGAAATACGATTATGTCACCGGGCGGGATGGCATCTTTCGAAGCAACATTGATTTCAAAGGCATTATCGACTCCCTGAATCAAGATTAGGTCGCCTTTATACAATATGGGTTCCATGCTTCCAGAGGCGACTGCTAAAAGCGGGTTTTCTGTTTTAAAAGCGGCTCTTAAACCATACCAGAAAACGATAACGATGACAATCGTGACTATTACCATAATCACTGTCTGCACGTGATCTTTCTTAAGCAACTCAGCTAACTTCGCCCGTTTCACTCGTTCCATAATTGACGTGTCTCCAGCAACACCTGAAATTTTCAGAAGAGTCATGTTCATTCCGTGTTTTAAAAATTTAACGCCTTCCTAAGCAAAAAGGAGGAGGGTGTGGACCTTTTAAAGGTCACTCGAACGTAGGTTCCCATCCCTAGAAAACTGTCTTTGACTTATCCTAACCGCAACAGTTTCCCGCGGTTTTGGTGGCTATATTGTTTACCGACTCTGGCGCTTCAAATCTTCCGTTTGCCTAGAACAACCCTAAACGCTTTATGGCAGTTAGGGCAGTCGAAAAGGCCTATGGTCAGTTCAACCCTTTTCCCTGCTTTGTCTGGACGACCAGCCATTTTCCAGCTTTTTCTAGCGTTAGCAACTTCGACTCCACAGTTCGGGCAGTTAGCCATTTATCTTCCTCCAATAACGATCTACCATTATTGTTTGAATGATATTGAATAAAAGATTTGCCCCTTATCTTGTAGAGTGAAATATGCTAAACAAGTATTAAAAATAGTCATGTAGAGTGATATTTTTAATGATGAATGTGATGTATCAATAAAAAACTAAAATTCAAAGATTCTAAATCAACAAAATCATGGAAAATATAATTGCTCCAAAATATTGAACCCAAAACTTACGGGTTCCAAAACGCTTTTACTGCGGCTTCCGCTGTATTTCCTTAACTTTGGTGCATATTGACTTTGACGGAAAAACCTAAGAACGTCTTCGAAATGCTAGTCAAACCGATTCGTAGATTAGCTGAGCAGAAGGGCTTCGAAACGCCCACCGAGCCTCAAGAAAAAGCTATGCCAGAAATTCTTGAGGGAAAGAATGTTCTACTTATATCGCCTACTGCTACTGGAAAAACTGAGGCAGCTTTTCTACCGGTTCTAAACATGCTTCTCCAGACGCCAGAAAGACAACGTGGAATCAAAATACTTTATGTTACCCCTCTTAGGGCCTTGAATCGAGACTTGCTTGAGCGATTAGAATGGTGGTGTAATAATTTAGACATTAAATTGGCGGTTAGGCACGGTGACACCGACACGAAAGAAAGGACAAGACAGGCTCGAAGCCCTCCAGACATGTTGATCACCACGCCAGAAACTTTACAAGCCATTTTACCGGGCAGGCTTATGCGCCAGCATCTTCAGCGGGTCCGATGGACGATAGTGGATGAGGTTCATGAGCTAGCGGACAGCAAGAGAGGAAGCCAATTGGCTCTTGCCCTTGAGAGACTTAGATGGGTGACGGGCAGAGACTTTCAATTGATCGGCTTATCAGCCACGATAGGCAGTCCAAGGCGGATCGCTCAGTTTCTTGTTGGTAACGGACGCGAAGTTGAAATCGTGAGGGTGCCCGTCGCGCGGCTCATGAAGCTTGAGATTCTTTTTCCGCAACCCACATCTGAGGATTATGATTTAGCTTCAACTTTGTTTACTCATCCAGAGGTCGCCGCTCGCCTCCGAATCATTCGCCAATACTTTGAGAGTCACAAGTCTGTCCTTCTTTTCACAAATACACGAGCCATTTCAGAGGTTTTAGCAAGTCGATTTAAAGTCTGGGATATGGACTTCCCTGTTTCAATTCATCACGGCTCGTTAGCGAAACCTTCGAGAATTGCGGCTGAGCAAGGATTAAAGAATGGCGAGTTGAAAGGTCTTGTTGCAACTTCCTCTCTGGAATTAGGCATAGACATTGGGCGGATTGACATGGTGATCCAGTATATGAGCCCAAGGCAGGTTACACGTCTCATTCAACGTGTGGGTAGAAGCGGACATAGGATTGGCCGTATTGCAAAGGGGCTCATTATCACCATGGATTCGGATGACACGCTGGAAGCCATGGCAATCGCTCGCAGGGCCTACGAGGAGGAGTTGGAAGCTGTAGATGTTCCGCAGAAACCTTACGATGCCTTGGCTCATCAGATAATTGGTTTGTTGATGAAGAAGAAGCGTTGGTATTTCCATGAGATTTGTGATCTCTTTAGGAGAGCATATCCCTACTCTGACATTACAGTGGAAGACATTCAGAAAGTTTTAGATTACATGCATCACCGTTTTCCTAGATTGGCGTGGGTTTCCTTTGAGGATATGCTTGCGATTAAACCACGTCGAACCAAGGCTATGTACGAATATTATTTCGAAAATTTGTCTATGATTCCCGACGTGAAGAAATTTCTGGTTTTGGATGAAGGAAAAGATTCTGCCGTGGGTGTGCTGGATGAGGCTTTTGTCGCTGAGTATGGCAAGCCTGGCGTGAAGTTTATTATTCGTGGTAGTCCATGGCAAATTTTGAACGTTTATGGTGACCAAATTTTCGTCAAGCAAGTTGATGATCCAACCGGAGCGATTCCAAGTTGGATTGGAGAAGAGATCCCGGTTCCCTTCGAAGTGGCTCAAGAGGTTGGTTGGATCAGAGGTTTCGTTGAGGAACAGATAAAGAATGGAAGGAAGCCCATTGAAGTTGCCACCGAGCTAACTGGGAAGTATCCTGCTGACAGGGATACGGTTACGCAGGCGATTCATGAAACGATTGAGCAGTTGAGAAAGGGTTATCCTGTTCCGACAGGTAGACGGATACTGATCGAGGACTGGGAAGATTTTGTTATTGTTCACGCTCATTTTGGATCTCTTACTAACAGGGCTTTAGCTCAGTTGATTGGTCATTTTTTGTCTGAGCAAACTGGATACAGCGTTGTAATTCAACACGATCCCTACCGTATTTTCGTCAACACAATGGGTGCCGCTAACGCTGACCGCATTATGGCTTTGTTTGAAGAAATGAAAAGTATGGATGAATTGGAAATTCGCGATATGCTTACTAATGTGATTGTGAAGACTTGGCTTTTTAAGAGACGTATGGTTCATGTTGCTCGCAGGTTTGGGGCTCTTAAAAAATGGGTTGATTTGAGCAAGGTAACTCTTCAGAAGTTGATTAAGAGTTTTGAGGGTACAGCCATCTATGAAGAAGCAGTGAAGGAAACTTTCACAAAGGACTTGAATTTGGAGAGAATGATTGGAGTGCTGAACGCTGTTGGAAAAAGCGAAATCGAAGTTACAAAGTTGGACACTGAGGGCGTGGCGACCCCGGTTGCTCGCGTTGGAATAGAGCGGGTTAGCATGAAAACCGATCTAATCCCTCCTGAAAGAATGAAGCTCATTCTAGTGGAATCGGCTAGAGCACGCCTCCTCCACGAAGTTCGAACATTCGTTTGCGCCAATTGTTGGGAACATCTAGAAATGGTTCGTTTGAAGGATTTGCCTGAAAAGCCTCTTTGCCCTAGATGTGGGTCTTCAAGGTTAGGGATGCTTAGGAAGGAAGAAGGTATAGTTCAGTCTTTAGTAGATAAGGGGGGTGAAAAGTTGACGAAGGTTGAAAAGAAAATGAAGGAGCGAGTGGTAAAAACGGCTAGGTTGATGACAGCTTATGGTAAGCCGGCTGCAGTTGCTCTTTCCGGAAGGAAACTAAGGTTTTCGGAGGTGAAAGGAATCCTCAATGAAGAAAAAACGCTTTCAAACCGTTTTTTCGAGTTGGTTATGGAAGCTGAAAGAAACGCCCTGAAAAGGAGATTCTGGTGAAACCGCTATTTAATAACAAAGCTTGATTGAGAAAGGCGAACGCTTATCCCAAATTCATAAAAGTATAAAAGGAAGACAAGAGACTACTCACCATCGCTGGTCTTGGAGAAGAAAAACATGGAAATAACCCGCCAAATGATGCGAGAACAAATGCTGCAGAAATTCAAACACATCCGAACATGCGTACTAGCCAGAGAATTATGCCTCCTTATCCGCTCAAATCGTGTAGCCCTTGACCCAAAAGATACTCAGGAATGCTGTGCCCTAGTAGCTAAATTATGCAGAGAAGCAGGCTGCACAGACCCAAGCGAACTGTGCCAAAAAGCCGCGGAAGAAGTTCTGACAAGCGAAAAGGAGTATTTAGACATCTGTATGCAAAGTTGCCATAAATGCGGAGAATCAAGAAGACCAACCCGAAAAGCCAGACCAACACCAGAAAGAACAACCTACGTAGCCTAACATCACGAAAACCATAAAAACAATCGCCATATATAAGAGACAAAAACATGAGGGGAACTAAACTTGTTCATAGCACCCTTTGTCGCCACACCTACACCAGTAGTACGACAAATGCTCATCCTCGCGGAACTCAAGCCAGGAGAAACACTCTACGACTTAGGCTCAGGAGACGGACGAACAGTAATAATGGCAGCCAAAGACTTCGGAGCCAAATCCGTAGGAGTTGAGCTAAGGGAAGACCTAGTTAAAAGAGCCCTCAGCAACATTCAAGAATTTGGTTTGGAGAAAGAGGCGCAAATCCTCCAAAAAGACATATTCAAAGTTAATCTATCCCAAGCAGATGTTGTTTTCCTATACCTCACAACCAGCGCAAACGAGAAGGTAAAACCAAAACTGGAGACCGAACTTAAACCTGGAGCCAGAGTCATTTCCCATGACTACGAAATCCTCGGGTGGAAGCCTTCTAAAATCGATAATTTCTGCGAGAACCCCAGACTAGGCTATCCATCACACACGCTTTATGTCTACAAAAGATGATTCCTGTTCACAAACAGTTACTTTTCTTCTAGGCGTTGAATCTTTTGGGTCTTCTGAAGAGCATGATGTTGTTTTTTTCGAGGACGTAATTGAACCCTGCTGCCAGAAGTTGTTTTGCCTCTTCCACATTGGTTGCAGCTTCAACGTCAAATTCGTCGTCTTTGAAGTGGATCATATGTATATATTTCATTGTGTTTTGGATGTTTTTGTGGCCAAGGAGTTTTTGAACGATGAGAACGTTTCCGTGAGTGTAGTGGGCAACCATTGTTCCTCCCCAATGTCTAAACGTTTTGAAAGAGATGTCTAGAAGTCTCGGGTTTTGTAGGGTCTTTGCAACCCTTTGCCTCATTCTTCGATAGAGAAGAGATATGTTACGGTATTTTGTTGGGAAGATTCGCGGAGAAGTTTTGGGCAAAGCATTAAGCATTGCCAGGAGTTTGTTTGAAACTTTTAGTTGCCGAGGTCTATGTCCCTTCACTGGTTGATTGATCGTTATGATGTTGTTTTTGAAATCGATGTCAATCCACCGCAATTTTAGAGCTTCACCGGGGTCGGCAAAAGTTTCTTTCAATGTTTGAAGAAATGCTGCCATTCTCCGGCTTCTACAGGAAAGATTAGTGCGTCAAGTTCTGATTCCTCAGGTATGAATGGTAGACTCTCTTCGGGTGTGTATTTAGGTGGTGTCCATTGCATATCGAGGATTTTCGCCATAACATCATAAGCGCGCGCGCGCTAATCTGAGAGTTTTGGAGTAGGTATTCCAAGATAATTGACGGGGCTACACACCCGCGCATTGATTACCTAGTTACTAAGACAGGGCATCGGGCCTTCATAATTACTTTCTCGCTTACATGTCCTATCAGCATTCCTCTTATCTTGCCTGCACCTTTAGCCCCTATAACAATCAAATCGAACTTCCCTTCTACAGCTTTTCTAAGTATCTCTTGAACTGTGTTTCCTTCCACAAGCGACGTTTCCACAGGAATTCCTTCAGCTTTAACCTTCCGTTCATCTCTCTTCAAAATACTGGCTCTCTCTCTATAGATCGCTTCTTTGGCCACTCTAAAAGCGTCACTATAACCTCTGAGTTTTCCTGTAATTCCTTTTCGAACATATTTAATTGAAGAAGGCATTTCGATAGAGTATACATCGATTAGTGTAAGTTCACTTTGGAACTTTTTGGCAATGTTGATGGCAGCTTTCAAGGCTCTTTCAGAGTATTTGGAACCATCTAATGGAACTAGAATCTTATTAAACAAATCCACCAATCCAACTCTAACAGATCAAAACCTTCAATTTAAAGATTAATCTGAAACTTGAGCGCGCATAAACTTTTCTGACAATTCGGATAAATCAGTCAAAAACGCCCGCGCGTTTCAAAACATGCATGCGTTTAGTGGTAAAGTTGTCCAATCTGGTTGTCGGGGTTGTCTGCTGGGGCCCCGGAATCATTGCATGCATGTATGCATACAACCCCCGTACCACTGGCCAGACACCGTGGAGATCCCGCAAGCCCTTTCAGCCATTCCAACCTAAACGAGCAATGTCACTTCTTGACTTTCTTCAATGGATCTGCCTCTAAATGATAAAAAAAAAGAGGGGGGTTGAAGAGTTTACTGTCGTTTTCTGAAGAATATGTCGTATACTACGAGGAGTGCAACTACAACAACAGCGACAATTGTACCATAGAGTATTGGCATGATACTATTGTTGAGGTTTTCGACCGCTCGGTCTATATTTTCCTGTACTTCTGGTTCTGTTGCTGGTGTTACTGGTTCTGGCGGAGGTTCTGGTGCTTCTCCTACGCCCACATAGGTTTGTGCGAAGGAGCTGCCGTAGGAGTCGTCTCCCATGAACGTCGCAGTAACCTCGTAGGTGCCTGGAACTTCTGGAGTCCACATATAGCCGAAGGTGCCGCTATATCCATCAGTGGTGACATCGCCGATGTGGATGAAGTTGCCGTTCGGATCAATAGTGTCTAAAGAAACTGGAACCCCAGTTATCGTCTCATCTCCCCAAAGCCCGGCGATTGGCATCTGCATGTGCAGGTATTCCATTTGGGTAGCCATTGAATCTTTGGAGACACATGGAGTACCTGGTTGAGCAGGAGACAAATCAAGCACTGTACCCTCAATCATCACGCTGGATCCATCCGCAATAATCTTAGGTGATGCTGTTACTGTTGTTTCACTTAGTCCTTTGCCATAACAGTAGACATATCCTTGATAGGCATTGCCCGCTATGAGATAACCATCTGCAATAGCTCCAGGAGTTGAGCATCCCATCATTTCCCACACGGCTTCGCCAGTAAAGACATCGATAGCATGAAGACTCCAGCCTCTTGTAACTGGCCAGCTTTCTGTGTGCTCATAGTTCCACGTGAAGAATTTGCCGTCAGCAATTATGCCACCGACACCGAAAGAGTAGAACGGCATAACCGTATCACCTTCTGTTCCAGTGTAGGGAGTTTCATATTGGGACTTTGCTTTTGCTTCGTATTTCCATTCTATTTTTCCGTTGGTCCAGTTATATGCGTAGACACCGTCCATAGATTCTCTGAATAACATACCGTAAGCTGACATCGCAGAGTAAGCCCCGAAGCCAGCATCTGCCCAAGGATAGTCCATCTTCTCACCCTTCCATGCTAGGTTCCCTGTCGCGAGATCATATGCCAAGTAATAGCCGTTTGCTGATAGGATGGCGACTTTTCCGTGGTCAGCGATGGAACATGAACCGCTATATTGAGGTTCACCCATAACTTCTTTTTGCCATAGCTCTTCGCCTGTCCACAGATCATAACCTGTTATTCGCTGTCCGACACGCACCTGCTCTTCAGTAATCCCCTGCACATTGGCACCAAATCCCACATTAAAGTCGATAAGTTGTGGTAGGCTGCTTCGCGCATAACTCGTGTTGCTAATTATCCTTGAAGCGAAGTTGTTGCTGGATCCTTGTGTGGTCCACTTGATCAAACGGTAACGCTGATCAGCCGGTACCCCGAAGCCAAGATTCTGCACTGTCAAGGCTAATGAATAAGTGTCACGTCCTTCCGTGTTCCTGTAGAAGGTAGCATCTTCAATTGGATCAAGCGTTGCATTAACAGTCATTTCTCCAGACCATGGATCCCACTTATACAGCCTTCCGTCTGCAATAGTCATTAGACTCACTGAATAAGTTCCAGCGGCTTCAGCACCTGGCACTTCTTCAAATTGTGGAGGAGTATACTCAACAATATCTGGTGTTATAGTACCTGTCATTGGGATGAAGCCGAACCAATACCAAGTGTATGTATCAGGCTCCATTTCCCAATACACTTCTCCGGTACGCAGATCGTAGCATCTCCAATAGGTTGTTCCATCGGTTCCAGGTTTTTCGTATGTGTCATAAGCTCTTCCTGCATAGATTATGTCTGGAATGGGCACACTACCACCTAGTCCGCCTCCTGCAGTATCTCCATATTGTGTCGCTTGACCACCGATCATGCCACCAATCCCTTCTAGTCGTTTCCATACTATGTGTGCACTGTTTGGCCCTTGAACCCATGGAGTGAATTTGTGCCTAGGACCCCAGTATGGGTTGCAGCCAGGGTAGACTGTATCCCAATTGGGATCAACGGTTCCCACATAGCCAGTACCAGGCCAATCTCCAAGAATCGGCCACCAGTCTCTGTGCTCTACCACCACTGGTCGTGTCCAATAGTCGGTTGGAGGTCCAGGTTCAGGCCAAGGATACACTGGATCTTCCTGTACGGTGAGTGTTAGGTCTCCAGATGTGCTGGGTCTATAGTATGCTGACTCAAGATATGTTGGACCTCCCCCAAAGAATCCTATGCCCACATAAGTTCCGTTTGGGAAATATGTTCCAAGGAAGTCAAATCTGAGAGTCCAGTTGCCAACCTGATCGGCTACGTATTCAAACCATGCCGTTGCATCCGCATGATAGGAATCAATAGTGATAACGTCTTCGTTTCCATCCGGATCTGTGAGTGTTACAGTGTAGTCTTTATGATGTCGACCTGAATATAATGCAGGTGTAGTCCATAAGTTAACCAGGAAGGTCTGGCCAACTCCTACGGGATTAGGCCTAAAGCTAAGATGAGCCGTTGTATCAATTTCTACATAAGGAGTAACACCAGGTGGTTTGGGTCCGCTAATGCCTCCAGGATCTTCATATTCTTGAGCTTGCGCTGGTGTATATAATGTTAGCACAACAGAAGCCATCAACAGAACTAAAGCGATAGCAGCGATCTTATTTTTGTTCAAGGTTTTTTTCATTTTCTCTTTCCTTCCTCAATTCTTTGAGGCGAGTAGATGGTATGTTCTTTTTGTTTAAATGTTTTTTGTGCGTAATATCGCAAGCCGCGCGCAATATTTTTGCAATTTTCTATTGAATATATTATTCAAAATAGTGTTAATTACTACAGGACGTAAAACACTCTACATATTTCGCACACCGTTTCGGGGCTCTTTATAAAAAAGGGGGGTTTGCGGGAGATTTCACTAGTAACGATGTTTTATGTCTACAAAAGATGACATCTATCATTCTTTAATGCTTATCCGCATCTTCGTCTTTATCTGAACCTTGTCTACACTGCCATATTACCCGTAGCACTATACCTTTCAAAGAGCAACAATCTAATCGAAATTTTTGTTCGGGAAGAACATTACCGCAACTTTTGGCGAAAATGATGAGATTATTTTTGGAAAAAATGGACGCATACGCCTTAGTAGTGACATAAAAAAAATGAATGCTTTTATTAAGATAACCACATTTCATGAATGATTTGGATTTGAGGAACCAGAAGTTCGCCATGGTGTATAAGGAATGATGCCTATTCCTTGGAGGTACGTGGAATCTTGGAATTGTGTTGCCTGCGGCATGTGCTGCAAAGATTATCGAGTAGTTCTAGGATTTAACGAGTGGGTAGACATCATCAGAAAGTATGGGATAGGAGTAACCCAACCAAGCATTAGCAGATTTTATCTGGGAAAAAAGGGCGATGGCACATGCCTATTCCTAACCAAACTTTATGATACGTGGCTCTGCGGACTACAGAATATGAAACCAAAAGCGTGCAAGCTTTGGCCCTTTAAAATTCTCTCCAGACCCAAGTTTGGCAGACCAATCGAAGCAAGCTACAAATATAAGGATAGAAAATTTTTCATTTATGTTGACCCTACTTGCATAGGAATAAGGTGGGGACAACCAACACAGGTTTTCACGTATAGGGTTGTACCGGAACTCATAGAAATCGCCTTGGGACTGCATCAAAAACAGTATTATTCAACGGCTAGGATATCACATCGCCCCCAATGGATTAACGGACGTAAAGGATTTTTACATAGACGGAACCATTCTGTTTTTGAGTAGGCTATGTGAAGCTACTTCGATTCATGACTTGACAATCTGATGATTTTAATGAATGATTACTAGATTCCAAGATCCGTAGTAGAAACTGATCACAGTGACGCTTGACATCCTCATCAAAGTTTTAGGAGCTGAATAAAAGAGAAATATATCAAATTTTTGTTTACGGTATCATTAACACCACGAACAGCTCGGCTGA
>JABAOH010047391.1_pt1 | contig 10725 bp, 8 predicted proteins | sample 7062181 | NCBI WGS metagenome assembly JABAOH01 (sample SAMN14538630, study PRJNA623070) | marine sediment metagenome | biome: marine biome [ENVO:00000428]; feature: marine pelagic biome [ENVO:01000023]; material: deep marine sediment [ENVO:00002113]; isolation source: pool of 5 deep marine... | reverse complement strand
TGCTGTGGTCTGCAAACATCTCGTTGCCCTTGCTGTACGTGATTTTTTGTTGGGCGATTGCGGTCTGGACAGTGCCCCAGTTCTTGCGGCCTCACCGAGGCGACGACAAGGCAGTCCTGATTTCCAACCACACCACCCTGGTCGATATGGCTGAGCAGCTGACAGGGGCGAGCAGGCTGGGCGGCCTGGCTCGGCTGGGTGCCCGTTTGCCGGGTAACCAGGTCCTGCAATTGCTGATCCACGAAGAAAACATCCGCATCCCGAACTTGCCGCCGGCCCTGGAAGGCCTTTCGCTGACACACGTCTCGGATTTGCATTTTACGGGCGAGCTACCCAAATCTTTCTTCCAGGAAGTGGTGCGGCGGGCCAACGACCTGGAGGGCGACATGATTGCCATCACGGGGGACATCGTCGATCGCGAGGCCTGTTTTGAGTGGCTTCCCGACACGCTGGGCCAGTTGCGGGCGTCCCAGGGGATCTACTTTGTGCTGGGCAACCACGACACCCGCGTCGACAGCGACCGCCTGCGGCAACTGCTGGCAGGCTGCGGTTTGATCGACCTGGGGGGCCGTTGGCTGGCCACGGAATGCCGCGGTCAGCAGATCGTTCTGGCGGGGAACGAACTACCCTGGTTTGGTCCGGTGGTGGATCTCAGCGACGTGCCGGATCGGGGTGGCGGCGGCCCCTTTCGCATCTTGCTGGCACATTCGCCCGACCAACTGGAGTGGGCGCGGCGACACGAGTTCGATCTGATGCTGGCCGGACATACGCACGGCGGGCAAATTCACCTGCCGTGGAGCGGTCCCGTGGTTTCGGCCACGCGGATCGGCACCGATTTCGCCGCCGGGCTGTGCAGCGCACCGCCCACCGTGTTACACGTCAGCCGGGGCATCTCCCAGACAATCCCGCTCAGACTGCGCTGTCCACCCGAACTGGCTCGACTGACGCTGCATGGCGATTAGAATGCCGCGGGGGATGTTTCCGCAGCTCGATGCAAATCCCCCCGGCCCGCAGCAGCTTGTGCATGCGGCTGAACCACAGTTCCTGGACGAGCATCAGTCCCAGTTCGTGGCAGAGCTTCACGATTTCCCGCCGGTTGTACGTGCGGCAGGCCCACACGCGGCTGGTCCACGCTCCACCGAAACTGTCTTCGGTCGTAAATAGCAACATCCGCGCATTGGGTTTCATCACGCGTGCCAGTTCCGCCAGGCCGGTGCGCGCGTTGGGCAGGTGTTCCAGGACATAGCCGCAGGTCACGCAGTCAAAGGCCTGGCTGTCAAACGGGAGCCGCGTCAAATCGGCGGTGATCAGCTCAGGGCGGTCGCTTTTCAGCCGGCTGCGCGCACGACGCAACATCGCATGCGAAATATCAACAGCGGTAATCCGAGCGTCCGGATCGGCATACTTCAACAGGTGCCCCAGGATTTGACCGGCGCCGCTGCCGACATCCAGGATCTGTTGAGCGCCCGTCAGGTCGAACCGCCGTTTTCGCAACAGGCGGTCGCCCAACTGCAGGTGTCCCGACAGCTGGCTGAACCGAGCCAGCATGGCGCCCCGCGCCCCGCCATACACCTTGCGGACTTCGTCACGGTACTGATCGTAACTGACGCGATGAATCAAATCCCGTTCAACGATTCGATTCACTACCTTGCGCCGCGCCGTCTTTTGTCGTGACCTTCTCTTCCGTTGACTTTGTTGCTGTAGGGACCTGGTGATCATGGATCTGCAAGCCGCCGTCCGCTCCTGAACTGGGTAGTGGAACCACGGCTGGATTCCAAATACCCGCGGCCTCCGGCCGCCCATCGGTCGAGCCTTACACGTAAACTCGACGATTATAGATATACCACTCCAGCAAAAGAACGCCTAGACCCAACAACGCCAGCAGTTTCCAGACCTCGATGCGCGCCACTTGCCCCTGCGGTTTCGACGAGACGGCCACTTGGACATTTCCGATCCGGACCGCCTCTCCCGCCACAGGCTCGATATCGCTCTCCAGCGGATCAAACAAGTTCACGGCAAACCGGTGGCTGGACTGGCCATCCTGGACCTGGTAGACACCCAGCTGGTCGGTCTGCGAGAAACTGTAACGGTTCTGGGGATTGCGGCGGACGGTGAACCGGGTCCCATCGGGCGCGGTGATCGCCAGCTGGTCCGGGCCTTCGGGCCAGTGCAGTTCATACGTCTGGCCCGGCGCGACGGCTGCCGACGCCCGCTTGCCTTCTGAGTTGGCCAGATGGTGGATCACCTCCTGCACGAAGACCGGGAAGCTGCGGCGGCGTGGCCAGTTTGTGTTGTAGTAATCTTTCCCTTCTTCATCTGTGCTCTGGAACTCAAAGCCCAGGACCGCATCTTCGAAACCTTCGCGGGGGGCCAGGGCAAAGATCGCGCCCCCCTGCGATTCGATCAACATCGTGCCGCCCGCCGGGGGTTGGACTTCCAGCGATTCCAGGATATCCAAGTTTCCCAGGTCGAGTAATTGCATGAGGGGATGCGTCCGTTCGGTATCGATAATCTGCGGCAGGTCGATCCTGTTTCCAAACTTCCAGCGGCCGTCCATCGGCAGGCGGCCGATCCAGAGGGTATTGCAACGCGGCATCTCCTGCGGCTGGCAGCGGTCGTAGATCACCAGATCGTACCGCCCCGCGGCCGCCTCCCGCCGGTAATCTTCCCGGCCCAAGATGTCCGGTGCGGCGAACCGCACCTCGGCCAATTCCTGCGATTTGCTGGTCCTCAACGCTTGTTCGAAGGCCGTATTGCCCGCTGAGACGAACAAGACCCTGGTGCGTCGCGGCGGATTGACCACCGCCCACGCCTGATCGTCCACGGGCAGCGCGTCCGGGTAATCGGAGACCAGCCGCAGAACGCCAGCTTCCACGTCGTCCAGCGTGAACGCCACTTGAGCAAAATTCTGGCCGGGATCCGCCGCGTCCTCCCCCGGGATGCGGGCCTCCTGGACGTCTATCGACTGGCCGTTTAGAAACAGTTCCAAGGTGACCGTCACGGGCTGGGGTCCGAAGTTTTCCAGTCGAGCCAGTGCTTGGACCTGGTCGGAACGCTGCGGGTGTCGCCGCGTGGAAAAGTTGACGATGCCCACATTCACTGAACCGGGCTGGCCGACCATTTCCAGCTGCGGATCCAGATTCCCCAACGAGAAATCGGCCACTTCCGGCAGCTTGAAATCGCTGAACACAAACATCTTGGCCGGCAGTGCATCGGCCGCTGCCTCGTCCTCATCTTCCGGGTTGCCGATCCGGCCCGGGTTGGCCAGGCCGGCCGCCAGCCGCAAAGCCCCGCTGAAAGAAGTCCGCCGGCTGGTCGGCTGCAGACCGTCGAGCGCGCGACGCAGGTCGCGCTGGTCGGTCGTAAATTCCTTGACGACGTTTGCCGTGTCGGAAAAACTGATGATCATGGCCGCATCGCCGGTCCGCATGGCGTCCATCAACTGTTCCACCCGCTGCCGGGCCACCGTCAACCGGGTGGCCTTGCCCGCTGCGTTCACCATGTCCTCGGCATTCATGCTGGCCGAATTGTCAATCACGAAAATAAACCGGTTGCCGCCAAGTCGAGTCGCTCGCCAGCTGGGATTCAAGAGGGCCATAGCGATCAGCAGCAGCAGCAGCAACTGCAGCCACAACAACAAACTGCGTCGCAACCGCTGCCAAAGACTGTTGACGTGCAGGTCCTCGATCGATTTGCGCCACAAATAGGTGCTGGGTACTTCCAGCGGCTGGCGTTTCAGCTTCAGAAAGTACAAAGCCACGATCGCCAAGGGGACCAGGCCCAGCACCAGCCACTGCCAACCGTGCAGCATGTTCGTCCATTCGGGAAACATCAGCGCACCAGACCCTGCCTGCGCAAATATTGAGCAACAAATTCTTCGATCGCGACTTCATTGGGCGCCAGCACATAGGACATCCCGCGCCGCGTGCAGAATTCTCGAGCGCCCTCCAGGAAGGCATTCAGCGTTTCGCGGTAACGAGCCAGCAGGGGCGCGCTGGCCGTGACCTCGGCCACCTCCGCATCCTCGCAATCGACCAGCCGCAACTCGCCCTGGATTCCCGGGTCCATCTCCTCCCGCGAGAGGACGTGGATGATGTAGATGTCCATGCGTTGAGCCAGCAGGTAGCGGAGGGCGGACTGGTAGCCCCCCTTGTCCATCAAGTCGCTGATCAACACGACGATCCCTTGGCCGCTGTTCCGCAGACAGAAATTCCGGACCCCCTCCTCCAGGCTGGCCCTTTCTTCCGGCTGAATCCCCTCCAGGTATTCCAGCATCCTCCACAGGCTGCGGCGGCCGCGTAACACAGGAGCAGGCTGCTCAGCCGCCTGGCCCAACGTTTCGATCCGCACGCGGTCGGCCCGGGCCAAACCCACAAAACCCAGCGCGGCAGCCAGTTGCTTGGCAAATTGCAGCTTCGTCGGCTGACCGAAATCCATCGACGGGCTGGCGTCGATCAAGGCGTAAAAATGCAGATCCTCTTCTTCGAGGAACAGCTTGAGAAACAACTTGTCCAGCCGGGCATAGGTATTCCAGTCGACAAAGCGAATGTCGTCACCCGGGACGTAATTGCGAAAGTCCGCAAATTCAACGCTCTGCCCGCGACGCGGACTGCGGCGTTCGCCCTTCATCCGGCCGCGATAGATCTTGCGGCTGACCAGTTCCAGCCGCTCCAACTGGCCCAGCAACTGAGCGCTCAACAGGCCTGTCTCTGCCGTCGCCATACCGTAGCTCAACTTGCCCCCCCCCTTACCCCCAAAAAAATCCCCAACTCGATTCGCGGAAGCTGCCGCCGACCACCCGCCCTCGCAAAAGGCGGGCATGCTCTCCGCAACAGCTCTTTTATTGTAGAGCGGGGGTGTGCCGGATTGCTACAACGTCCGGTGTTTGCAGCCGCCGCAACTGGCCGCAGGCGGCGTCGATCGCGGATCCCTTCCGCTGGCGGACCTTGACGTTCACGCCCGCTCGCAGCAAAACCTGAGTAAAACGCCGGCAGGACGCGGTGGAAGGCGTGCGGTAAGGCAGTCCCGGCACGGGATTGTAGGGGATCAGATTCAACAGGGCCGGCCGATCCTTCAAGTGGCCGGCCAGTCGCTGAGCATCCTCGGTACGGTCATTGACTCCCGCCAACAGGACATACTCAAAGGTCAAGCGACGGCCGGATCGTGCGAAGTAGGCGTCCGCCGCCACCAGAATCTGTTCGATCCCAATCTGGCGGTTCACCGGAACCAGTTCGTTACGCAACCTGTCGTCGGCCGCGTGCAGGGAGACCGCCAGGTTGTAGGAGCAGCCCAGTCGCACCAGTCGCTGGATGGCTTCCGGCAGTCCCACGGTAGAGATGGTGATCCGTCGAGCGCTAATGCCCATTCCGTCGGGGCTCTCTGCGGCCGCCAAGGCCGGCAGTACCTGGTTGAGATTCGCCAGCGGTTCCCCCATTCCCATCATCACGATGTGGCTGATCCGCTGGTCCGCGGGCAACAACCGTAGCAGATGCAACATTTGTTCCACGATTTCGCCGCTGTTCAAATTGCGGACCACCCCCTCCAGCCCGCTGGCACAGAAGACACACCCCATGCCGCAACCTACCTGGGAACTGACACAGATCGTGCGGCGCGTGCCGTCGCGCAGCAAGACGCATTCGACCTGCTGTTGGTCGGACAAGTTCAACAACAGTTTTTCGGTCCCATCTTTGGACTGCGCGTGCGCGACGACGCGGGTCGTCCACAGCGGAACCTCGGCCTCCAACCGCCGGCGCAGTTCGGCCGGCAGGTCCGTCATCTGCGCGAACGTTTCGACGCGGGACTGAAACAGCCAGCGGCAAATCTGCCGGCCACGATAGGATGGCAGACCCTGCTGCCGCAGCCAGTCCTGCAGCGGATGCTGGGCAACGTCAAGCAAGTGCATGGGATCGGTAGCGGTTCGCGTTTTCAGAGCATCTTCCATGATCCTGCAGCCGGATCTGCGACGCAAGGACCCTGGCCGTTCTGCAGGCGGGCGAAAAAGCGATCTTCCCCCGCGGACCAGGGAGGCCCTCTTCCCCCCGCTCAGCGGGCGGCAGACCCTTCCAGCGGTCCACGCGGGCCGCTTGGCATCAATAAGGTCAGGCGCTGCGGCTGGACGTCCAGTTCCAGCGGCAGCCAACCGGCAAAATCACCATCCAATTCGTACGGCACCGGCTGGTCCGCCTCGACCTGGATCCGCCTGCCCACGGCGGTCACGCAATCTTTCAGGCGCGTGTGCCGCCGCAGGTAAAGATTCGTGGTGTACCATACGGCGTGCCAGAAGGAACCATGCCGAAACAGGCAGACGTCCAGCTGGCCATCGCACGGATCCGCGTCGGGCACAAAGCGCATGCCAAACCCGTATTGCGGCAGGTTGAAAGTAAAGCACCAGCAGGCTTGCCAGCGAACGGTTTCCTCGGCGGTCTCCAGCGTGATCCGCATGCAGGGATACTGATAATTGGCAATCGCGGCGAGGATCGGCCCGAGGTAACTGGAACGGCGGATATTTCCCACGCGGCGGTCGCTCAAGCGTCGAGCAACCTCGGCGTCAAATCCGGCGGTGGCCATCAGCAGGAACAGCTGCCCGTTGGCCCGCCCGGCATCCCGCCGCACCAGGTGGCCGGCCTGAATCATCCGCGCCAACTCGGACAGCCGCCGCCGCTGACCCACATACTGGGCCAGCAAATTTTCCGTACCCAGCGGCAACATGGCCAGGGGAATGCCCGCCGCCAGCCGGTTCAGCAGGGCGTGCAACGTGCCGTCTCCCCCGGCCCCCACCACGACCCGCAACCGCCCGTCGGCCTGCAACTGATCCGACCGGCTGCGGACCCCATCCAGGTCGTGGTGGACCTCCACGGTCAGGCCAGCCTGGACCAGCATCTCCTTCAGCCGCCGCACTCGGCTTTGCCGCCGACGCGAACCGCTGCCGGCCTTCGGGTTCACGCAAATCAGCACATGGTCGGCCCGCGCGGAAAGGTACTCGGCGTCGCTCACAGAACTTACAGCGCCACGTTCTTCAAAAGGACCGCGACGCCGATGGCGCCCGCGACCAGCAGCAAGATTCCGGCCAACACCGACCAGGAAACCTGTCGAGCGTCTGGGGGGGGATTCCGGGCCGCCCCGCGGTAAAAAGCAAGCACATCCTCAGCCGGCTCGTCCTCCCCCGCCGGCTGGCTGTCCAAGAGATTCTGCAGAGCGCCTTGGACATAACGAGCGTTGAAGGGACGCAATTCCGCCTCCTTGGACATCAGCCGCACGATCATTTGCTCGAAGGCGAGCGGACAATCTTGCGCTAACTCGCTGGCCCGCGGCGGCGGACTGTGCAAATGCTGATCAAAAATCATCGCGAAATTGTCGCCACGAAACGGCTGTCGGCCCGTCACCATTTCATACAGCAGGCAACCCAGCGCATAAAGATCTGTTTTGTCCGAAACCTCCCGCCCACCTCGAATCTGCTCAGGGGCCATGTAGGCGTAGGTGCCGACCGTCATGCCCAAATCGGTCAGGTCGATCGAACCGGTGTCGCGGGCAATCCCAAAGTCGCCCAGTTTCAGCCGCCCGCCCGCCCCAAGAAATAAATTGCTCGGCTTCAAGTCGCGGTGGATGATGTTGTGATTGTGCGCGTGTTGCAGCGCTGAACAGATTTGCTGCCCGTAACGACAGGCTCTCCGCCAGGGCAAGCGCCCCCGCGCCTCCAATTCGTCCTTGACCGTGCCAAACTCGACCAGCTCCATGGCGTAATACAACTGGCCTTTGTGCGTCCCGCCGCCAAAATAACGGACAATCCCCGGGTGATCCAGCTTTTCCAACACCGACATTTCGCGGCGGAAGCGGCGGAGGATGTTCTGGTCCTCCGAGACCTGTGGCAAGAGAATCTTCACCGCGACCGGTTGACCCGTTTTGCGATCCCGAGCCCGATAGACGGTCCCCACCGTCCCCCATCCGATCGCTCGACCCAGCTTGTACTGCCCGATCCGCGCCATAGCCGGATCATTATGCCATAAATGCTCGCGACAAGTCCGCCCCAACAGGTTCGCCCGCCGTGATCCCCACCTTGACCGGTCCCTCCCCGGCACGCCAACCCCAGACGCCCAGCAGAACGGCTGATACGCTTTTCGACGGAAACCCAACAGTGTGAAAGAGGGCCAAGGGTCGGCCGCTAAAGCCGGGCCCGCCGCGCCATCCTGCCTCGGCTCGGAAAGAAACAAGCTAGACTTGTACAGCATTTTTGAAACTTCAGGCCTGCCCCATGCCCCGGCGATCCGTTCTGCTGCTCCTGCTGCCGCTGGCCCTCCTGCCCGCCAAGGGTTGCACCGAGGCGCTTCCGGACCAGCCGGCATACGCCGTCCGTGATCCGGCTCGGTGGCCGTTCGCAACCGACAGCCCCTGGAACCACCCCATCGGCTCGGACGCGCACTTCACCAACATCCATTCACCCGGACTCGACCGCCACGGACCTGCCAATATCAACGTGACGGCCTGGAGTCACCCAGTGTTCCTGGCCACAACCGGCGATCCACAGCGGACGATCATCCTGCGGGACGGGGGACCGCCGCAGGCGACGATCCATGTCCCGGCCACGGCGACACCCGATCCCCGTGCCGACGGACATCTGCACATCGTCGACCCCGGTCGCCGGCTGGTCACCGAACTGTTCCAGGCCGACCTGAGCCAGCCCGGTAAGATCATCGCCCACAGCGCGATACAAAATGCGTTAACCGGACCGGGCATATACGACACCTGGCACGGTGTGCGGGCGTACGGCGGTTCGGCGATCGGCGGCCTGATTCGTCAGGACGAGTTGACCCGTGGAATCCGCCATGCGCTGGCCATCGCTGTCCGCCGAGCGGCACTCAACAAAAACGGACCGGACGGCAGGCCCTTCGTGTGGCCGGCCAGCGCCGCCGACAACGGCTGGGAAACGACCTATGCCGAGCGGGGCAATCTGTACATGGGGACGCTGCTGGCCATTCCCGCCGACCTGCCCCTCTGGCAGACCTCGCTGCCCCGTTCCGGTCCGCTGTACCAGCTGGCCCGCGCCTTGCAGGACTATGGCGCCTATATCACCGACGCGGCCGATGCCAATCTATGCTTCTACGCCGAACCGGCGGCCGCCCGGGAGATTCCGGAAGATTTTGCCGACCAGCTGTCAGCCATCCTGCCGCTGTTGCAGGTGGTCACCAACAACAACCCCACGTCGATTGGCGGTGGAGGGATCCCGCGAACAAGTTTTGCTCCGCCATTGTCCGTGAAGGGGATCGAGTGAGATCTTCAGGTTGCTGTCCGGCCGGAAGACGGCGCGGATCTTGTTGCTGTCCGGCAAGCGGGACCATCACGTTCATCGGCGGGGAACATCGGTTCGGCCGGGCCACGCCAGCCCGCCTCCGGGTGCATTTTGCACTTTGCGTAACACCCTAGCCGATTGCAGCAACTGGTCGTTGTCGCATCCGGCGCCTTAGCGGTTTTATGTCAGCAGCCGCGTGCTTTTCTGGCTTCATGCGAATAGCCTCGTGCTTTAGCACGAGGTTCAGATCGGGTAAAAAAATCTGTCGAGCCCCGTTTACGGGGCTTGCCGTTGTCTGGCTTTAGCCTGGGATGACTCGCGGAGGAACAACACTCAATCAAGCAGCACCACACGTGATCGCCAGGGCTGAAGCCGCAATGGCCAGAAGGCCCGTAAACGGGCCTCGCCGGTGGGGTGATGGACATCATCGCCCCGGCATNNTCGAAACGGCTCCAACGCATACTCGCATGCTGCCAAACAATTACAATCCGTGTAATGCACCCCCGCCTCCCTTCGCCCTGCCCCACAGGAAGTTGCTCTTCCTCCCCTGCCCTGCCCCCCGGTGCCTGCCGCTTCCCGCCACCCCGGGCACCCCGCGTGAAAACGGTCGCGACAGCCGTACCCGCCTTAACCAGGTCACCTCACGACCGGCACGTCCCCTGGGCGTGCCTTTTCCGATCCCCCCGATTCGGCCAGCTTCCGCAGCCAAGCTGACAGGTGCGACTGTCGGGCAACGTCGATTGCAGACCAGGCGGGCGAGCGTTATCGTGGGCGGCCATGACGAACTACGCAGAAGACCGGCCGCATCCAGACCGGCCGCCTGGAGAGCAGTCGTCCGGCCTGGTGGGTCTGATGGCAACCGGCTGCGGATTCGGTTATGCGCCCATCTTTCCTGGAACGTTCGGCGCGCTGTGGGGTCTGCCGTTAAGCTGGGCCGTCGTTCAGATTCAGATCGCTTCCCTCGGCCCCCGAGGGTCCCTGCTGATCCAGTTGGCGGTGATCGCCGCCTTGTGCGCCGTCGGGATTCCGATTTGCACCCTGGCCGCGCGGCGGCTGGGGGGCGACAAGGACCCGTCGGCCATCGTGTGGGACGAAATCGCCAGTATGCCCATCACGTTCTTGTTCGTCCCCTGGGACGCCTACCAGGGCTGGGCACTGGCGGGCGTAATTGTGCTGGGGTTCCTTTTGCATCGGATCTGCGACATCAGCAAGCCGCCCCCCTGCCGGCAAGTGGAACGTTTCCCTGCGGGCCTGGGCATCATGGCCGACGACTGGTTCGCCGCCGCTTACGCCTGCCTGTTGTTACACGGCTGCCTCTGGGCCGCCTCGTTTTTCAGCGGGTAACCGATTGGCAGATCAGCGGCTTTGATGCAGCCGGGGTGCATTTTGCACTTTGCGTAACCCCTTAGCCGATTGCAGCAACTGGTAGTTGTCGCACACGC
>JABAOH010019988.1_pt1 | contig 10726 bp, 13 predicted proteins | sample 7062181 | NCBI WGS metagenome assembly JABAOH01 (sample SAMN14538630, study PRJNA623070) | marine sediment metagenome | biome: marine biome [ENVO:00000428]; feature: marine pelagic biome [ENVO:01000023]; material: deep marine sediment [ENVO:00002113]; isolation source: pool of 5 deep marine... | reverse complement strand
AGGAACTTCACCCTCAGCAAGAAGGTGGAGTGGGATGATTACCGAATGAAGATTCACCCCTACGAGATCGAGAAATTCCTTCCCATCGTTTGAAAGGGACAAGGGGGCCAAAAAGCTAAATATCTAAAGAGCGATTGCCGACAATCGCTCTCCTGAGTCAAATCGATTAGCCTTCGGGTCTTTCAATGGCAATGGCAAAATCCGGACACATGAGTTCACACAGTCCACAAGCTTTGCACCGCTCCATATCGCCTTCCCTTGGCAAGATATAGCCCTTGGAATTGATCTCCTGAGAGGCCTTAAGGGCCTTTGTTGGACACACGTCTACGCATATCAAGCAACCCTTGCAATATCTCTCTTCAATCCACACCTTATTCATCGATGCTACCGTTCTCCACCATGAATTGGTCGATTATCCCTTGATACGATTCATTCCACTCCCTTCTATCAATATCGCAGAATTCCCCGATGAGCGTCTTACCATCAGTGGATCCCTTCGCTTTGCTGATAGGTATCGTATTCTTCCTGAACCCCTTTAATGAAGCCACCGGCGACATCTTTTCATGGACAGGACATTGGGATAGGATTTCAATAAAGGCTGCCCCTTTCTTTCTGAGCCCCCTCATAATGGACTTTATGACTTGTTTTGGGTGTGCCGTTGTCCACCGGGCCACATAGCTCGCCCCTGCGATCTCGGCCAGTTTACAGAGATCAAAAGCCTCTTCCGTGTTGCGGTACGGCGTTGTCGTCGTAATCGTTCCTACGGGTGTTGTGGGAGCAAGTTGACCTCCAGTCATTCCATACAATCCATTATTCAAACAAAGAATAGTCACGTCGATATTTCGACGACACGCATGAATGAAATGATTACCCCCGATAGAACCGGTGTCTCCATCTCCTGTAAAGACAACTATTTTGAATGCCGGATTGGCAAGGAGTGCGCCCGTTGCCACGGCCAAGGCCCTCCCGTGGATCGTCCAAGCCGAATCGAAATTCATATAGTGGCTCGTGATCCGGCCTGAACATCCGATACCGGAGATGAAGAGGAAATTCTCCTTTCTGACGTTGTCTTCCTCGATTATCCTATCTACGGCATGTAAGGTGTAATTCAGCACTTGCCCCGAACCACAACCCGGACAAAAAATCAGCGGCATTCGAGCCCCCAGTGGACCTTCCTGTTTAAGGTATTTGAGCATCGGATGCTCTTTCATTCCGTTTCCTCATGGATTTTCGAAAGGATATATTCCGGGGAATGTAATACCCCAAAGCTGGGTATCGAAACGACTTTCTTGCACCGATCTCTGAGTGCTTCGGTAATGGGATGTTTCATCATCCCCAAATTCATTTCAGGGACAAAAATTGTGTCCACCTCACCAACTATCTGTCTCAGTTTCTCCTCTGGGAAAGGCCAGGGTGTTATCAACCTCAGGTAACCTAACGCAAACCTGTTCCCCTCATGGGCTTCGATGACCGCTTCCATGGCCGTTCTCGATACAGCCCCATAGCAAATGATGAGGTGTTTGCAACCCTCCAGGAATTTCATTTCAATCCGGGCAATCTCACCCACATTTCCCTCGATCTTATTCTCCAATCTCTCGACGCAATGGTAATTCGCTTGGGGGCTGTATCTCGTAATATTTCCGTCTTCGAGATGAACCAGGGCAACGAAATTTACATTATACCCCTCACCCCAATTTGCCATGGGAGCGACGATATCATGACCCCAAGGCAGGTAATCTTGGGGCGTTATTCCCAAATCCTGGGGCTTTTTTCTCTCGATCACTTTTATTTCATCCCGCGACGGAACAACGATAGGCTCCCGCATATGACCAACGGTCTCCTCTACCATAACCAGTACCGGTGTCCTCCACTGCTCCGATAGATTGAATGCCTCAATGGTGAGATCGAACATTTCCTGAACGGACGAGGGAGCGAGGGCGATAATGGGTCCGCCGCCATGATGTCCCCACCTCGCCTGCATGACGTCCTGCTGGCTTGCCGTGATATAACCTTGTCCGGGGCCGGCCCGCTGAATATCGATGATGACCATAGGCGTTTCTGACATGACCCCAATGGATATGGCTTCTTGCATTAAGGAAAACCCGGGGCCTGAGGTTGCAGTCATTGCCTTTGTGCCTCCCCAGGAACTCCCTATCAACGCACAAGCAGAAGCGATCTCATCTTCCATCTGTATGAACCGACCTCCGATCTGAGGGAACCTTTGGGAGGCATATTCCATCGTTTCTACCGCCGGCGTTATCGGATACCCCGCATAAACGCGGCATCCGGCCATCAATGCCCCTTCAATACAGGCCTGACTACCCTGAAGATAGTATCTTCCAGGTTTTAAGAAATATGAGTTATGGGATGTATTCACCCCGTCATGTCCTCCTCTCTTCTTCGCCATAACGCATTCCCCTGTGAAAAGCCTCCATGTTGGTCTCAACGGTTTCAGGAGGGACATTTCTCGATATTGCCTGACGTAATGACGATTTTTTGATCATATGGGCTATTAATCGGTAAAGGGCTCCCAAAGCAACGGAGTTCTGGAATTTTACCCCCCCAATGTCGTGGGCTATCTCCATGGTTGGCACTTCATATACCTGATATTTTTTCCTCTGAGGCACATTTTTCACTGCGTTAGGGTCGAGCAATAGTATGCCCCCTTCCCTCAAATCAGCGATGTACGTATCGAGTCCCACCTGGGAAAGCGCGATGAAGAGGTCTGCTTTCCTCACATTTGGGTAATGGATTTCTCCGTCTGAAACAACGACTTCCGACCTACAGGCACCACCGCGGGATTCCGGACCGTAGGATTGAGTATTTACCGAATTCTTGCCCTCGTGGAGGCTGAAGGCCTCCCCTAGTATCCTCCCTATGGTCATAACACCCTGGCCGCCGAATCCAGCTATGCGGATTTCAAACCGTTCGTTTTTCTTCACTCTCCACCCCTGCTTCGAGAATCCTTGTGTATTCAGCGAGCAGATAACCGGGAAGAGCTTCCCAGAAGCAAGATGTTTTTCTCATATATTACCGGATTGTCGACAGTCGATCAAATCCCATGTGGACGGGGTGTTTTAACCGAATTCTTCTTGGGTCGTTCCTTCTCTTCATGATTTCCTTGATCACGAGATATCTGGGACTTCCTGGGTTCTAATACAAATATTTTCATGAATATTTAATTTTTTTGAAAAACAATTTCAGTACTGACTCCGCTGTTTCTTCGCTTCAATGCTTCCGAAGTGACCCTTTCGGGGCTCGCAGGCGGGGAATACTCACCCCTTCCGGCCTCTAAAGGGCCGGCTTTCCCCTTCCTGCTCACCCTCGATGGGTACCCCACTTCTCCAGCAGATTACGCTCAGAAATAACGGAGTCCCCTGAAAAACCCCGGAAACTCCAGCCGAGATATGAATTGATTTTCCGCAATTCTTATATTATTCTCCTTACCGTGAAATCTCAGTTTGCTGAAAAAGGTGAGGAAGAAATGAACGTGGATATAAACTGTGACATGGGTGAAAGCTTCGGCGCCTACCGTTTGGGCAGTGACGAGGAAATGATGTCTCATATCACCTCCGCCAATATCGCCTGCGGCTTCCACGCCGGAGATCCCATGGTGATGGAACGGACGATCTCATTGGCCAAGAATCACGGAGTCTCGGTGGGTGCCCACCCTGGATTTCCCGATCTCGTGGGATTTGGACGGCGAAATATGGAGCTATCCCCTCGCGAAGTGAGGAATGACCTGATCTATCAAGTCGGAGCACTATCCGCCTTTGCCCACATCGAAGGGCTTTCCCTCCAACATGTGAAACCGCACGGGCAGCTGTACAATTTAGCCGCAAAGGATGAGTCAATGGCCAGGGCTATCTGCGAGGGGATTTTGGCGTTGGGAAAAAACCTCATTCTGGTCGCGCTGTCAGGATCAAAGATGGCTGAGATCGGCTCAAAGAGTGGGGTGAAGATGGCTCGAGAGGCATTCGCCGATCGGGCTTATCATCGGGATGGAAGCCTCGTTTCCCGGAAAAGGGAAGGCTCGGTGATCCATGATCCGGGCAGGGTAGCCGAACGGGTAATTCGGATGGTACAGGAGGGTAAGGTCCAGAGCATTGAGGGGGATCTTATCGACTTAGAAGTTGATTCCATCTGTGTCCACGGCGATACCCCTGGAGCCGTTCAGCTGGCGCAGACAATCCGAAGGAATCTCATAGGGGCCGGGATTGCGGTTCTTCCCATGGAAAAGTTCTTGGAGAGAGATCTCTGAAAGACTGGGAAAACGAGCTCTGAGTGCGAATCAAGGATTCTTTCGTCAATTGTCATGCTCGAATAACCCTTCAAATGAAGGAAGACGAGGTATGGGAATACTCTGAGAATGTCGAAAGAATATTTTTGAGCGGCGAAGAGCGCGTTTTTCAGAGGTGTTATAGAAGGAGGATAATTTATCGACAGCCCCGGTATTTACCAACAGGGAATGATTCTTTACTTATCGAGTTCGGAAATGAGATCAATCCAGACATACACCGTCGGGCCTTTGAGCATATTTGCGGAGATTAAAGTCGTATGACCTTTGAGGCTTCCAAGGCCCTATCTGAGAAAACCCTCATGCGGGGGAACGAGGCCGTGGCAGAAGGGGCAGTCAGGGCGGGGTGCCGGTACTTCTTCGGGTACCCGATAACTCCTCAGAACGAGCTTTTCGAATACCTGGCCAAAAGGATGCCCGAGGTGGGGGGTATCTTCTTGCAGAGCGAAAGCGAGCTTGCGGGTATTAACATGGTCTTTGGGGCAGCAGCAGGGGGAGCACGGTGCATGACTTCCTCATCGAGCCCTGGCTTTACCCTGATGGGGGAGGGGTTAACCACGTTGGCAGCAGCCCAGCTTCCAGCTGTGGTAGTGTGCGTTACCCGAGCTGGTCCTGGTCTGGGGAGAATAGCCCCCGCGCAGTCCGATTATCGGCTCGCCACCCGTGGTGGAGGCCACGGGGATTACCAATGTCTTGTCTTGGGCCCAAGTAGTGCGCAGGAGCTTTACGAGCTGACATACAAGGGCTTCGAACTGGCGGACACCTACCGAAACCCGGTGATTATCCTCTCCGATGCTATCCTGGGCCAGATGATGGAACCGGTGGACCTGGAACAACTTCCCTGGACTGAACCACCACTGAAGCAATGGGCAATCCGAGGCAAGGGCAACGACCCAAGAAAGGTCATCAAGGCAGCCCCCCACACAGATGATGAACTCATCGAATGGAACAGGCGCCTCGAAGAAAAATACGAAAGATGCAAGGAACGTGAGCAGCGTTACGAGCTCCTATGGGTCGATGATGCCTCAGTGGTTTTGGTCGCCTTTGGCAGCACCTATAGGGTCGCCTTGGATGCCTTGACCAGAGCCAGAGAGGAGGGAACTCCCGTAGGGATGCTCAGGCCGATCTCCCTTTGGCCTTTTCCAGAGGCGGCTTTCCAGAAATTGCTTCCAAGAACAGAACGATTCCTGGTCATAGAGGCCAATAATGGACAGATGGTGGAGGACGTACGGCTTTCGGTAAGTGGCAAAGCTGAGGTAATTCACTATGGTGTAGGTGGTGGACATATCCTCAGCCCGAACGAGATCTATGGGGAGATTGTAAGAGCCTACGGAATGAAATAAGGCATTAGGATCGGAGAAGGTGAATGGAATTCCGGAGGATGAATTGCGATTTGTGAACAACGAGCAGGGGGAACGTACGTATGCATAATTCCAATAGAACGAAGAGGGTCTTTAAGAGACCTGCTTCCATGACGGATATTCCCTTCCCCTACTGCCCCGGTTGCTCCCACGGTACCATCCACCGACTTGTAGCCGAGGTAATGGACGATCTCGATATTACGAAAAGGGCAGTCGGCATCACATCCGCCGGATGCTCGGTTCGAAACTGGCGACAATTTGACTGTGATATGGTAATGGCCCTTCACGGCCGGGGGCCTGCAGTGGCTACTGGGTTAAAGAGGGTTCATCCCGAAGCGGTGGTATTCACGTACCAGGGGGATGGGGACCTGGCGGCCATTGGGACCGGAGAGATCGTCCATGCAGCATCTCGCTGTGAATGCATCACCGTGATCTATGTGAACAATGGGGTCTTTGGTGCAACCGGAGGCCAACAGGCTCCGACAACCTTGATTGGCCAGAAGACGACGAGCTACCCCGCAGGTCGAGACCCGGGCTTCAGCGGTTATCCATTGAGAATGGCCGAGATGCTTTCCCTCGTTTCCCCAAGGTCTTACATTGCCCGGACATCCATTCATAATGTGAAACATATAATGGCAAGCAAAAAGGCAATCCAAAAGGCATTTCAGATCCAGATCGATGGCCGGGGATTCGGGCTCGTTGAGGTCTTGGGCGCATGCCCAACCCAGTGGAAGCTGGATCCAATCAGATGCATGGAGAGGATCGTTGAAGAGGTGATACCCTATTACCCTTTGAGGACCTTTTCCTCACCCCAAAAGGAGGGCTAATCGGTGGTGGAAGAGATACTCATCGCGGGTTCTGGAGGACAGGGTATCATGCTTATGGGACAGGTCCTCGCTTATGGCGCCCTTTACGAAGGCTTGGAGGTAACGTTCTTCCCCTCGTATGGACCCGAGATGCGTGGGGGAACGGCCAACTGCACCGTAGTGGTCTCTGACCGGAGGATCGGCTCCCCAATCCGGGATACGTTCACCGCGTTTATGGCAATGAACAATCACTCCTTGAAGCGATTTGCGGGGCAAGTAAAGACCGGGGGGCTCTTGGCATACAATGAAACCCTTATCGACATATCTCAAGAGAGAAAGGACGTAAGGCTCATAGCGGTCCCGGCCAACCGCATTGCGTCTGAATTGGGAAACCCCCAGGTCGCAAATATGGTGGCCGTCGGTGTACTGGCTGGTGGCCTTGGCATTATATCGACCAGTTCCCTCTCCAAGGGATTGGACAGGGTTATCCCGGAGCATCGTCGCCCCTTAATCGCTATCAATGAGAAAGCCATTGCAAAGGGTATGGAGGTCGTTCAAGGGAAGGGAAAGTCGGCGAATTTACGATAACCACCCCCAAAGGGAACATAGTCATCCGGCCCAATGTGGTAACGGAAGTCTATAGAAGGCCCAAAAGGGGTGACGGGGGAAACTTCATCTAAGGAGAAAGAGGATGTATCGACGACCCCGTTATTTACCGGCAGGGGACGCGGGTTTACTCATCGAGTTCGGTAATGAGATCCACCCAGACACACACCATCGAGTCTACGGTATGGCTCGGGCTATTGAGGATGCTACAATCAAAGGGATCGAAGAGATCATTCCATCCTACCGCTCGCTCCTGATTGGCTATGATCCTCTGGTGATCAGCTTCAAAGGTCTCAAGGACCAGGCAAGAAGGATCGAGAAGAACCTTTCTCACTGCACGCTTCCCGAACATTGCAGGGTCGAAATCCCAACGCTCTATGGGGGCGAATTTGGGCCCGACCTGGACTTCGTGGCCAGTCTGCATGGACTGACGCCTGAAGAGGTTGTTCGTATTCACAGCCGCCAGGATTATCTCGTTTACATGCTCGGATTTACCCCTGGATTCCCCTATCTGGGGGGAAATCTGGAGGGGATAGCCACTCCCCGGTTGAAAACGCCGAGAATCAAGGTCCCGGGGGGTTCAGTGGGCATTGCGGAGAATCAAACGGGTATCTACCCCATCGAGAGCCCGGGGGGATGGCGAATCATAGGTAGGACCCCCCTCACATTGTTCAATCCCCTCCGACCTCCCCATTTCCTCTTAGCAGCGGGTGATATGGTGAGATTTATTCCCATCAATGAAGAACAATACACGGACCTATCGGAGCATGGAAGCCCTTGAAATCCTCCATGGGGGGACTTTTACCACTATTCAAGATTTGGGCCGCAAGGGGTATCAGCAATTCGGAATGCCCACTGCGGGTGCAATGGACATCACCTCTCTGCGACTGGCCAACCGTCTGGTCCGAAATGAGGAAGGCCACGCCTGCCTCGAGGTCACCTTTGTTGGGCTTCGGCTCTTGGTGCTACGAAATATCACGATCGCCATAACTGGTGGGGACCTCATGCCAAAAGTGAATGGATCCCCGCTCCCCCTGTGGCAAACGGTCCCTCTCCGAAAAAATTCAGAGATCTCCTTCACCCGTGTTCGGAATGGAATTCGATCCTACCTCGCCATTGCTGGAGGGATTGAGGTGCTGGAGATCATGGGGAGCAAATCAACCTATATTCGGGGAGGGATCGGGGGATTGGAAGGGAGGCCGCTGAAGAACGGGGATCGACTCCGTATCGGTCCACAGAATCCGAGGCTTCCTCTCTGCAAGCTCAAAGAAGGGCTCATCCCCCGTTATGGGAGGGAATGGAAGACCAGGATGATCATGGGACCACAGGATGATTACTTTTCGAAGAAGGGGATCGAGACCTTTATATCGTCGGAATATACCATTACTCCCGAATCAGATCGGATGGGATATCGTCTCGAGGGCCCGGTAATCGAACATGAAAAAGGCGCTGATCTCATCTCCGATGCAACCTGTCTCGGGAGCATACAGGTCCCCGGCCACGGTTTACCCATAATCCTCTTCGCGGATAGGCAGACAATGGGGGGATATCCAAAGATCGCAACGGCCCTCAGCGTGGATACCTATGACCTGGGCCAAGCCAAGCCGGGAGATAGTGTGCGCTTCTCCCCAATCAGCATTGTCGAAGCCCACAAGGTGCGGAGAGATTACGAGAAGCGCGTGAAGGAATGTATTGATGTTATCACGTAGCCACTAACTATGGTTTCCCTGTGTTTTTCTGAAGATCTATAGAGGAGAAGTGATGAAAGGTCGAGACATTACCGAGGGAAATGGGATTTTGAAGCCCTGTTTTCAGAATCAAAAAGTATTTGTCCTGATGTTAGAAAGTCCTTGACAACTTTTCCTCACAATGTTACTATCCGGCGGGCCTGAAGGAGAACGGCTACCAATGGATCAAATATCTCCCTCGTGGGGAAAGGAGGTGAGTTGGGAAAGTCTTCAACGGATTCTTAGTACGCTTTAAAAATGTGAAAGGAGGCATTTAAAACGATGAGAAGCAAATGGTCAATAATGTGGGTTTTGTGCCTAGCACTGGCAGGGATGATGGTTTTCCCTGTCATGGCAGCAGCGGCTGACGAAGTCAAGATTGGGGTCATCCTTCCCCTCTCGGGCGCTCTTGCCCCCACGGGTAAGGCCTTGAGGGAAGGGGTTGAACTGGCCGCCGATGTCGTCAACAACAAATACCCCGAACTCGGGATCTCCATCGCTCAGTGGGAGGGAATTCCAAATCTCGGAGGGGCCAAGATTAAACTCGTTTTCGCCGACCATCGAGGAAACCCGGCTTGGGGGGCCGATCAGGCAAAGAGGCTCATACGGGATGAGAAGGTTATCGGCCTCACGGGCTGTTACAACAGCTCGGTAACGAAGACGGCATCGGTGGAAGCCGAACGGGCCGGCATACCCTTTGTGAACGGAGAATCGACCTCTCCGGCGCTGACCAAGAGGGGTTTCAAGTGGTTCTGGAGGGTTACGCCCCATGAAACCTGGTTTACGGCCGATCTCTTTGACTTCCTGGATGGGCTAACCCAGGGGAAGGCATCCGGCGTGAAGTCTTTCCCCAAAAATGAGATCGACAAACTGGCTGTCGCCGTGGAGAACACTGAATGGGGTGCGGCTGCCTTGAAGACGATCCAGGAGTTCGCCGCCGAGCGTGGGTATAAGGTTGTAGAATGGTTCAAATATCCGCATGAGGCAGCAGACCTGACCAGCGAGGCGAGAAGAATGATGGCCTCTAAGGCTAACACGTATCTCTTCGCCTCGTATCTCGCGGATTCCATCCTGTTCATCAAGACGCTGAAGGAGCTAGGGGCAAGTCCTCGCCTCGTCTGGGGACAGGATGCCGGATTTGTCGAACCCGATTTTGCCAAGACGCTCGGATCTGCTGCGAACGGCGTTCTCACCCGGGATCTCTTCTCACCTGAGCTCGGCAAGGTTAGGCCAATAGCAACGCAACTGAATGAATTGTACCGGAAGAGNNTATGACTTCCACGGGAGCTCGGCACGAGACTTCGTCGGGCTCCAAGTCTGGGCTCATGCCCTCAACGAGGCCAAGTCGACCGACCCGAAGGCAATCGCAAAGGCGCTGAATGCTCTCCATATCCCCGGCAAGGAGCTTATCATGCCCTGGAAGGGCGTACGCTTTGGCTCACCCTTCCCTGGCGACACCCAACAGAACGAGCTGGGGTCTGGGGTAATTAACCAGCTCCAGGGATTTCCAGGTGGGAAGTACCAAGTGGTCTATCCCTTTGAAGTCGCCACCGCCAATCTCATGCATCCATTCCCGGGCTGGAAGTAAAAGGAGTTGGACGTTGCCTGGATTATGAAGTGAGGAGCATAGCCGACGTGGCTATGCTCCTCACTTATGTTTTCTCCGAGGATCAAGAGGAGGATGGAACTCGCAACGCAATTAATAACATACGGCATCCTCATGGGGTGTATCTTTGCCTTTGTGGCTCTTGGCCTGTCCCTGATCTTTGGGGTAATGGACATCGTCAATTTCGCCCACGGGGAATTCCTCATGGTGGGAATGTACGTTTCCTTTTTGGTCTCGTCGTATCTCCCGCTCGATCCCCTTGCTTCCCTGCCCGTTGCGGCAGGGATGGGATTCCTACTCGGCGTTGTCAGTTATCGACTGCT
>JABAOH010036861.1_pt1 | contig 10728 bp, 7 predicted proteins | sample 7062181 | NCBI WGS metagenome assembly JABAOH01 (sample SAMN14538630, study PRJNA623070) | marine sediment metagenome | biome: marine biome [ENVO:00000428]; feature: marine pelagic biome [ENVO:01000023]; material: deep marine sediment [ENVO:00002113]; isolation source: pool of 5 deep marine... | reverse complement strand
TCTTTTAAAGCTTTTAGAAGTTCAGTCATTACGGGAGGCCATCCTCTTGGCATTTTTTCCCATTTGCTGCTCGGAACGTTGTAATAAGGCAGGAGGTTATGATGCACAATTTGTTGTTTTACAATTTCACAGATCCCCGTAACATCGTTTGGGAGTTCATCCAGCATCCAACTATATTCTTTCGGATCGGTGTATCTGCTGTATGACAAATAATGTGATTGGTTTTCTGTAGTTGAACATGATAATTCAAAAATGAGTATTAGTGTCATTAATAATACAATCTTTTTCATCCTTGTCTCCTTGGGTAGCAGGCACATTACTTCACATTTACCATGCAGAAAAAAAGACTGTCAGTTAGGGAGTATAAATATATTGCATGATTTTAATATTTTACACCATTCCTTTTTTTTTCACATGAAAATACTGGGATGTGGCAGGATAACTAATTTCAAACCATATTGTTCAGCCGATGTTCAATACAGCCATCCTCTTCTTCGCATCCTCAAACTCAGGAATTCAAGGGTCTGCATCTTTCAGAGGTCGAGGAATTTATCCTAACAATCTATGGCTCTTTTGTTATAGATAGACCGTGGCTTAAGCTGTAGAATTATGTCCAAANNGATTTTTTTGACTTAAGTCAAAGACATTTAATTTAGCACGTCATATCTTTAGAGGGAATGAAAATTTAAGGAGAAATTTTATGGACATTAACAAGAACAACACCGCTGTAGTGGTTATCGACCCACAGAACGATTTCCTGAGCGAGAAGGGAGTTACCTGGGAATTGGTTGGGAAGAGCGTCAAAGAGAATAAGACCGTCGAGAACATCGAGCGGATCTTCAGGACTGCAAAGACCAACGGGTTCGAAGTCTTTATCTCGCCTCATTATTACTATCCTACCGATCACTCTTGGCAGTTCGGCGGAACTGTCGAGAAAATGATGCATGAAATCAAGATGTTCGATCGAATGGGAGCACTGAATCTTGACGGCTTCTCCGGATCAGGTGCCGACTGGCTCGAACGCTTCAAGCCTTTCATCGAGGACGGAAAGACCATCGTGGTCAGTCCTCACAAAGTCTATGGGCCTGAGACTAATGACCTGGTCCTGCAGCTCCGTAAACGAAACATCCGCAAGATCATTCTTTTGGGGATGTCGGCCAACCTCTGTGTCGAGTCTCATATGCGTGAGCTGCTCGAACAAGGCTTCGATGTCACCATCGTAAAGGACGCGACAGCAGCGGCCCAGCATCCCCAGCTCGGTGATGGCTATAAGGCGGCGCTCATCAACTTCGGATTTATGGCCAACGCTGTCCTATCGACGGATGAGATCGTGAAGGCTATGGGAGGCAATGATATCTAGACAATATACACTTTTCCGTCCTGCATCGATTGGAAAGAATTTTTTTAAGAGGTGTTAAAATGACCAGAAAAGATTTCTTAAAAACAGCTTTTGGAGGTTTTCTTGGATCACTTGTTTATTTGGGATTAACAGATTGTTCAAGTCCAACTGAACCTGAAATCCCGGACACAGATCAGAGAGCCTTTACATCGTCATCGAGTTCAGGCCATACCCATACTGTAACCATTACCAGAACTCAAATTGAAAATCCCCCTGCCGGAGGTATCACTCTTACAACATCTTCATCAGGCGGCCATACTCACTCTTTTTCAATGAGTCAGCAGCAGCTCCAGACTGTCAATAGCGGCCAGACTGTAACCATCACCGATTCTACTGTTTCCAGCCACAACCACCAGTACCAGATTTCCAAGTGGTTTTGATTGAAGACATATTCAAAACACTGACTCACATCTTCACCTTAGCCAAGCCTTAGGGAAGATAGGACGAAAATAAAAAAGCAAACGATCAAGAAAAGAAGGAAAATCAAGAAGATGATTATGTTTTTGCCCTTGTCAAATGGAATCAATTAGGTGTAGTATGAATTGCTAAAACTGTGGCTTGATATGTCAGCAAAATAGTCCGAAACCACTTGACAATAACCAAACAAAGGCTAATTTTGCGCCCAATCCGGGTGTGAAAGAAAGCCGAATTAAATGATAAATAAAGGAGGTTACAAAATGAAAAAAGGATCAAAAGCAACAATTTTAGCTCTAATNNAGGCTCTAAAAGGTCTAAAATCGGTCAAAGCAATTTTTGATTTCAGGACCGGCAACCTGAAAGTCGCTGCTGTAATGCTGGATGCGATCCACGAAACTTATAAGGGCAAAGATATTGCAGCAGTAACAAATAAACCGGAGTTTATGGTTGTCTTTCTTGGTCCCTCGGTGAAGCTCATAACTAATGTGAGAGAAGGTGTGTCGCCTGAAGATCACAAAATGCTCGATGCTATCCGTGATAAAATTTCCGTAATGGCAAAGGACGGAATTAAACTGGAGATCTGTCTGTTTGCCGCCAGAATGTTTGGGGTGGATCCAGCAACAGTCTATTCAGATATCAAGCACACAGAAAATGGCGTGATATCTTTGATAGGGTATCAAGCTAAAGGCTTTTCCTTGGTTCCCATTTATTAAAGCGGGAAAGTAGCGGCACAAAAAAAATTACTTTATTATCCCCAGAGAAACAAGCACAAACATGGGGCCGTTTAAAAGGCCATGGATAAATATGCCCACCGCAGTATTTTTTGTTTTGTGTACCGCATAGGGAAGAATAATAAGAATCGGGAGGAGAATAATCAATAAATCCTTTCCGAAGCTTATATGAAACACGCCCCACAAAGCTGAATTAACAATCCATGCATATTTACCGCTTGTGAGTTCCTGCCTGGGCATTATATATCCTCTCCAGAAAAGCTCTTCGCCAACAATATTAAAGAAAAACATCAATAGCCACACCAAAAGCATCCATCTCTCACCGGCCTTAAAAGGCTCAAACTCCATAAAGCTAGGCGTGGTTTTCAGTTCTGGTATTCCGAACTTTTTGGAGAGTATTAACGAAATCCCCAATATAAGCCCGGTAAATACAAAAGTGGCCACAAGCCCTCCTATTGCCCAAGCCCAGTCCTTTTTAGTGAATTTTTTCAACCTAAATCTCTCCAAAAGGGCTTTGAATGACTCATCACTTCTCTCTTTCTTCGCGAACGCATATGCTGCAGAAAACAAAGGTACAAAAATGAGGAAACCAGTAATAAACCAGCTCATAGCAGGATTCATTCCGACAGTGGCATTAAGATACGGAGTTAGATAATTTGTCAGCAGCCAGAAATACAGAGCAGGTATCCCAAAATACAAGAAAGATAATAGGAGAGGCATTTCTTTGATTTTATTCCCCATTTTTACTTTTCCATATATTTTCTTGAGTATCTGGAGTTATCTACCACACTGAGAATGAGGATGTCAACGGATGAGCAAAAAAATTGAATCAAAAGGCTGGAAAACTTCACCTATTTACTGGCATTTTATTCTATTGCTCTGCAATCCAGCCAGCCTCTTCTTCGCATCCTCAACCTCAGTGATCCAGGATCAGCATCTTTCCAGAGGTCGAGGAATTTCTCATAATGCTCGATGGTTTTTTGTCTTGCATCAGCTGTCTAAATCTCATACTCGTTCAACCAAGTAATGAAGTTCGCCCACTCTCCTCGCCAAAATTCTAAAGCTCTCTCTTTTTCATCAGGATTCATAGCTGAGTAGATGAGCGAATTCATTGCCAGCTTCTTGAGGCATTTCAGATCCAACCCCCACGCCATGAATGCAGCGTAAAAATCATATGAAAACGTACATTTCCATAAACACGGATCATCAGGACAGATAACAACAGGCAAGCCACTGTTGATATAGAGCACAGCAGGATGATTGCGAAGGTCAGCAACGTAACCGAGAACCTGGTTGCTGATCGGACAAACCTCGATGGCGATATCCCGTTCTTTCACAATTTGCATAAGGAGAGGATGCTTAAAGAGTGCAATGCCGTGGCCGATTCTTTTGGCGTCAAGCAGAATGGCATCAAAAACGTTTTCGTTTTCTGTCCAGTTGCTTTCGCCAGAATGAAGGTATAAAGGCAGTGTGATATTACGCTGCTCCGCCTTATGGCGTGCCGCAAGGAGTTCATTGATAAAGTAGAGGTTGGTGTGCGTTTTATCCTCTTCTTCCACTAAATCAAAACCCATAAAACCATCTGGATTTGCCTCTCGCAGGGCTAGAGCACGATTCAAGCTCAGAGCGATTCTCTCCCGGCTTTCAGAGCGGTAAGAACAGAAAATATATTTTACCTTGAATTCCGGATGGTCGCGCTGAATCTCCTCTATGATGTTCTGACCTCCACTGCCCCGGGTTTCGACATACTGCACATTCTCTTCTATCAAATCCCTCAACGTTTTTCGGAGATAGCCATCCCAAATCTCGTCATTAAACAGACCACTGGACCTGCGGAAACAATTCATGAATTCTACCCAAATATCTGGTTGAGCAAGGTCTTCTTCTCCTAATGTTACAGACTGGTAGAGTTCCTCATCAAATTTCTGCACATCATCTGCAGCTTTTCGTAGCTCGCTGACAAGTTGCCATCCGTCTCCAGGAGGTTTTTCAAAAATCTGTAATTTCCCTTTGGCAAGCTTCTCATTTTTTCCCATGTAAATGTAACAGTTCGGCAGATAGGTCGCTTGATTAATCAGCCAGCGGTAATCTCCCATAAAAAAACCGTGCACATGAAGAATTCCTCCCTTTGGCATGCGCTTCATGATTTCCAGTATCGGAGATTGGTCGATCAGGTTTCTTGTTTTTGACTCTAGGAAACTGTGCGCTGGAGGAAAATGCCCTCGTGTCCGTTCTATTTCTTTAAGCTTGAGCACCATCAGTCGTCGGTTAGCCTCTTCTTCATCGGGTGTTAGCGAGATGTCTGCGTCAAATCGCATGGCCAGCTCAGCCTGAATAAGTCTCTTTCTGGCTTTCATATAATCTTCGACATCTTCATAACGCTTTTGAACAAAACTATCCTTCTGTTGTAGAAATCCGCAAAAGAGAAGGGCACATATTAAAAATATGAAACTACGTTTCATGATTCTGCCTCCTTATCAATCATAATTTATCCGTGAGAAATGTCTGAGTAACTCACAATGGAGAGGTATTTGATTTTGGCCCTAAATAATCTTAATACATTTAAAATCAAATCTAAATTTTCAGCCCAGCCAGCCTCTTCTTTGCATCCTCAACCTCAGCAATACCAGGATCAGCATCTTTCCAGAGGTCGAGGAATTTCTCGTAATGTTCTATGGCACGGTCCTTCAATCCCTCTTCTTCGTAGATCTTCCCCAGCCAATAGAGGCTTCGGGCATAAATGTCTCCATAATAGAGCTTTCCCATGGTCAAGGTTAATATTTTCTCGTACTCTTGCCGGGCTTTCTCCCTTTCTCCTGAATTGTAGTATGCCAAGGCCAGAGGCTCGGTAAAGACAGCCTGGTCGCTCGCGAACGGTTCCAGCCCATGCTCGTAAGGCAGCGAAGAAATGGCTTCCTTGAAATAGGCGATAGCTCTGGAATAATTCTTATTCTCCTGCTCGATCAGGCCCAGAAGATGGTGATAATACCTTATTTCCTTTTTGTTCGCCCCTTTTTCCACCAGTTCCTTGATCCCAGCCGCTGCTTTCTGCGCATCCTCAAATGAATGCAGTGCTAGATATGCCCGGCCTTTGTAATACAGGGCGCGCCTCTGCCATCTCAAATCATTATCTGAGTCAGGAGCGGTTTTCCAGGCCATATCGCATTCTTTCAGGGCGTCTGTTGGCCGGCCGGATTTAAGATAGCTATAGCCCATCCAGATGTGAAAACAAACTCTCCACCAGTTATCACCAAGGGTTCCTGCCAGGTTCAATCCTTGCTGATAATGTTGTCGTCCACTCTCAAGTTTTCCCTGCAGGAGGTTTAAAGTGCCCAACACAATTNNCACAATTCTGGTGTACAGATGATATCCCCGCTCTTTTCTTCCAAGGACCTTGAAGTACTCTTCTTCGGCCTTTTCAAAATTTTCCACACAAAAATAGATATTGCCCCTTCTGAGGTGATTCATTATGTTGTCTGGATTAAGAGAAAAAGCTTTATCGACTTCAGCTAAAGCCCGATCATATTCTTCCTGGAGGAAAAAGTTAAAAGACAATTCCCGACGGATCTCATCGCTCTCATGAAAATTCTGGATATACTCCTCAAGAAGTTTGTGAACAGTCTGATACATGCCTTTAGCTCTGTAGGCATCGGATATATTGACATAGGGAAAAAAGGACTCATCCTTATACTGAATCAAAACATCATATCGTTCTATGGCTTTATCCCATTGTTCTGTTGACATGTACAGAAGTCCCAGGTTGGTGTTGGCGATTCTGTCGTCAGGATAAAGATCGAGGTGTTTGGTATAAGCCTCAATGGCCTTATCTGAGGTTAGCTCGGACCTCCTGTAGAATTCTGCCTCGATAAGATAGCGTTCTCTATCGGATAGGCGGTCTTTAAGCTCAAAAGCTCTCTGATGATATTTTTTCGCTTCTGAAAACATCAACAGGTTGTTATAGGACACAGCCATGCTCCTGTGGGCCATGGCAAACTCAGGGTCTATGGCCAATGCTTTCTCCATCATCTGGATGCTCTTTCTGTATTCAGCCTTGTTATGGAGCTCTCTTCCCTGGATGTAGTATCTCAAGGCTTCCGGAGAGCTGGTTGCGATCTTTGCGACTTCCCTATCGATGTCTGAAGCTATTTCCTCTGCGGAGAGCATAAAATTTGTCTTAATCCGCCTTGTCAGCTCGTCCACCATGGACAGNNCCGAACCCAAAATCTCTCCCGTATCTGCTTTTTGAAGAACCATATTGATGCGGAAGTTGTCGCCGGCTTTGGTCAGGTCTCCCTGGATGATATGATTGACTCCTCCCCTCATAGCTACATTCTCCAGCTCTCCTCTGGAATAGCTTCTTGTCTCCAGGAGATTCATTTGCCTGAGGATATTGTAGAGATTATCCCCGCTCAAGACATGTAGGTACCTGGATTGGGCAAGGTCAGCGATCAGAAGGTCGGAGAGAGCACTCCGCCAGTGGTCGAATTTTTCCTCTCCGGTGTTGTTCTTGAAATACATGACCGCGACTGATGGTTTATCCGAAGGAACAGGCAAAGCGTCCTTCCGAGGAAGAAGCTTCAAGATGACGACAGCTGCAATCACGATAGCGAGAACAACAATGGCAGGGATGAACCATTTTCTCAAATTAAAAGTGACCGTGATCTCTCTGGATGTACTCGGTCTTTTTTTGGGGACGATCCTCTCTGTAGTGGGCATACCCGCNNCTTCAGGTATTTGCGCATTGAACTCTCGGGGATCCTTAGGCATCTCGCTCTTGTGTTTCATCGCGATCCCCAGAGGAGTTTCTCCCTCAAAAGGAACTCTCCCTGTGACCATCTCATACAGAATCACACCCAGCGAATAGATATCCGAACGCTGGTCGACTTCCTTCACTTCCGCTTGCTCAGGGGACATGTATTCCGGTGTTCCGACCATTACTCCCGCATCAGTTATTCCCTTTGCCTTGAGCGAGCGAGCAATCCCGAAATCCATGATCCGGGCATTCCCTTCCTCATCCACCATGATGTTCTGCGGCTTTAAATCCCGATGGACAACACCCAATCGGTGAGCTTCTGCTAAACCCTCGCATACCTGCTTGGCAATTGAAATCGTCTTCCCCGCGCTGAACTGCTCGACTTTTCTGGTCAACCTCTTTAAATCTTCGCCGGGCACATACTCCATGGTGATGTAATGTGTCCCTTTCTCCTCCCCAATGTCATACATCTTGCACACATTCCTGTGAGCGATCTTGCGGGCCATTTTCAACTCGTTGCTGAAGCGTTCGATGGTCTTCTTATCAGAGGCGATCTCAGGCTTGATGAGCTTGAGAGCAACTTCTTCTTTTATCTTCTTATCTTCGACTCTGTAGACCTTGCCCATGCCTCCTTTTCCCAGCTCTTCGATGATCTCGTATCTATTCGCGAAAAGCGTTCCTCTGGTTAATTCTTCGGTGGGAGTTTCGAGGGTTTTGGTGACTGGAATTTCCTTTGAGGAAGGAAGCGGAGTGGCGCACTCTTTGCAGAACTTGGAGTCAGAAGGATTGTCAGTATCGCATTGAGGGCATTTAACAGCCACAATTTACACCTGAATTAGGTCGGCAAAAGAATAACAAGTAATACCAAAAGAGTCAAATTGATAATACTCTACGAATTGGCACTATAAATAAAGCAGGCTGGATGACAATATCGCATAATACATATGTTTCAGGAAAAATTAAGAAGAAGAACAGAGGAGGTCAATCACAAGACCTAAAAACCTCTTTTGATATTTAAAGTCAATAAAATTAAACTAGAAAGACTGAGAAAATTTCAGGCTATTATTTGCGTTAGAGGATAGGCATGATGTCAAACTTGCTCGTAGAAAAATGAGGAGGAGAATGATGGGACACACCCAAAAAAGAATTTATTTCGTAATTCCTTTCGCGTTGTTTCTCTTTCTTTCTCAGGTCTCTTTGCCTGTTTGCCGAATGCAGGCTGAATCCGATCTTTTTGATTTGAGAAACGATCCAGGAGTCGAAAAGATCATAGAGGAATTCAGGTCGAGTATTCCTGAGATCCTGAAAAAGGAAAATGATCTTCCCGGCCTATCTATAGCTCTTGTCGATCACAAGGGAGCAGTCTGGACAGAAGGATTCGGGTATACAGATAAAAAACAAAGCCGTCCGGTCGATGCATCTACGATATTCAGCATTCAATCGATGTCCAAAACTTTCACGGCAACAGGAATAATGATGGCCGCACAGGCGGGTATACTCGACCTTGATGCTCCCATAAAGACTTATCTTCCAGATTTCCGCATACAGACTCGGTTTGGCGAAAGGCCACTGGAAAAAATCACTCTCAAACATTTACTCAGCCATAAGGCCGGTTTTACGCACGAAGCGCCCGTTGGGAATAACTATGAAACAAATTCCCCATCATTAGAGGCCCATGTCCAAAGCATATCTNNCCATCATTAGAGGCCCATGTGCTGAGCATATCTGATACCTGGTTGAGATACCCAATCGGAACAAGATACAGCTACTCTAACCTCGGGATTGACCTCGCAGGATATATACTCCAGGTCGTATCCGAAAAGGCGTTTGAGGCGTATATGGAGGAGAATTTATTCGTCCCTCTCGGCATGAGGAACAGTTCGTTCGACGTGGAGGTGGTGCGTCAAAACAAGAACCGCGCTCTAGGACACAGCAGGCCTTATGAAAAGGTTCCTCTCGCCATTCCGATGATCCCTGCTGGCTCCGTCTACTCCAGCGCTGAAGACATGGCCAAATTTATCCAATTCCATCTAAATAAGGGGAAATTCAATAACAAGAGTCTTTTAAAACCCGACCTCATCGACGAGATGTATACGATTCCCTACCCTCACAAGGGACAAAAGACGGGGTATGCACTGGGCATCGCCAAAGGCTTTATATTCCTTAATGAGAGGGAGCTTCTCTCTCTAGAGCACTCAGGAGGAGGATTCGGGTTTCTTTCTGTGATGAGATGGCTTCCTGAACTGGGATTCGGAATCGTAATTCTCTCCAACTCTGTTAACCACAATAATGTGCATGGAAACCTGGCCAATCAGATCATCGATAAAATTATCACACTCAAATCGAAAGGGAAGCGTACCCAGCCTTCCTTTCGAACAGGTAAGGATGCAGCTGCGATACAAATGAGCCCGGAAGCCCTCCAAAATCTGGCGGGATACTACCAGGGAAGAGGTATATCTTTTCAATTAAAGATAGAAGATGGCAGGCTTGGCATAGAATTGAATAGAAAATTTTATCCTCTGACTTTTTATTCAGATAATCAGGCCTCGACCGAGACCTATGATTATAAATTTGTCCTCGACGAAAACGGCCGCCCCTCCTATCTCTTCCGGTTTTATGATGGCTTGAACCTGGATTATATTGACGGCCCCGGTGACAAACCTGGGCCGAACAAGCCCGTATGGAAAAAATATCTGGGCATGTACCGGTATCGGATTCACGGAAAAATAAGAGGAATCCACAGAGTGCATGTTAAAAATGGCCACCTCTACTTCGATAGGCTCAAACTAGTCAATGAACATCAGCCGGGTCTGTTTTTCAGCGCAACCGGAGAAGCGCTCGATTTCAGGGGTGAAATTCCCACATGGAGAAACGTAAAGCTTGAAAAAGTCTCATAATGGTATCGTTCGCTGTTTCACTTGTTAAGGCCCAAGTCGAGGGAATCTGCCGCGAATTCGGTCTGCGGGATTTATCTCTATTCAATTCGACTCTTCTCCTGTGAATTTAATTCTTTGGGCAAGCAGGCCGAGGAAACATGGGGAGGAAGAGAGTTTAAATTCTGCCCATCATAATCTATAATAATAGAAATCTTGGAGGCTCTCATGGAATTTATACTGCCTACTGTTAAGCTATTCACCTACGTGGGAATCGGCATGATTGTTATTGGAGCCCTCGTTTTTATCGGAATATTCAAAGGAAGCCGAAGTCGACTCAACTACATTATCGGGGGGATAGTCTGTATCGCTGTCGGGATTGTCATGCTAACCGTCAAGACGGCAGGCTCGATCACAGTCAATGAGGATCAAATCACTCTTAAAGCTGCGCTGAAGAAGACTCAGGTTATCCAGGTGGATGATATAAAAAAAGCCTGGATAGAAGAACTGGAGAACAGCGAATGGCAACCCGTGAAGAAGAGGTCAGGGAGTGCA
>JABAOH010007683.1_pt4 | contig 10728 bp, 8 predicted proteins | sample 7062181 | NCBI WGS metagenome assembly JABAOH01 (sample SAMN14538630, study PRJNA623070) | marine sediment metagenome | biome: marine biome [ENVO:00000428]; feature: marine pelagic biome [ENVO:01000023]; material: deep marine sediment [ENVO:00002113]; isolation source: pool of 5 deep marine... | reverse complement strand
CTTACCTTTTTTAGATAATTCCACAAAGTATGAAGATTTCATCACCGCAAGAAGTGGTGCCCTTGCCATCAAAACAGCCTTCATATAGGGGCCTTCTCCGAAGTTACTCATCGCCATAGCTTTGAATATTTGTGACTCTTTTATGAACCCCCCAGCTATTACTATATCAGGCACGTATCTACCCTTTTTTCTTAAAATCTCTGCACACTTCAAAACCTGAGTTTCAAGGTAAACCGTCGGGGTGCTCATTTCATCCATCATTGGTACTGGACTCATACCAGTTCCACCTCCGGCTCCATCGAAGGTCACCGCTTCAATTTTTGCTTCGGAGGCTAGTTTCAGCGTGAACGCAACTGCAGATGGTCTGTAGGCTCCTGTCTTTAGGATCACATGTTTGGCTCCTTGGCTTCTCAGCCAGTCGATGTCTTCTAAAAATTCTTTTTCTGCAGGGATGCCAACACGGCTATGTCTCTCGAAGGATTGGAATACCCCATCTTTAAATGCTTCTTGAACCGTTTTTTCTTCTGGGTCTGGAAAGAGGAAGTATCCTCGTTTTTTCAGCATGATAGCGCTTTGCAAGTCTCTTATTCTGACTTCTCCACCTATGGCTTTGGCTCCTTGTCCCCACTTTCTCTCGATTACATTCACTTCTAGTTTCGATAGGGCATAAACGTCTACGCCCAGTCTCTGGTCTTCAACATTTGTTTGAATTACTACATCACCATATTTTCCATCCCAGAATTTTCGGAACGCATCAACTCTACGTTTCAGTTCCCTCGAGTAGGTCACCTTTCCCTTCGTGATCTTTGATTCAGGGTCCATTCCACAAACGTTTTCTCCAATTGTTACGATTACACCTGTAAGGGCACCGCCTATGGCCAACCCTTCCCAGTTCAACCTAGCCACTTCTGTGGATCCAAAGGCGCCCGTGAGGATTGGAATTTTCAGGGGAATGTCTGCAACTTTGCTCTCAACGTTAACGTTTTGGAACATCGTTAGGTCTGGGTCTGCTTTTATTCCCTCGGCTTTGAAAAGAGCTGATTGGATGTTGAAGTCGGACCAGTCTAGGCGATAGTCCTTCAGGGCACTAGCTGTGCTGTATCCGTATTGTATCGGCTCTGGGTAAAGGGCTTCCCTTCCCCTGAATGCGGATAACCCTATTTCACATAAGAAGGGACAATCTCTGACACATAGGGGGCACATTCCGCTTGTTGGACTTACGTCTTTCACTCTAGTTGTGGTTCCTACAGTGGATTTGGCGTTTAGATATGAAGAGTTTTTTTGAACTCGTTCACTCATTTTTCACTCACCATTCCAAACAATAAACTTGTTTCCACAGGATTGCTATGCCTCGTTTTCAAGGTTTTCTTTTCATGTTTTGCTTGTGTTTGGTGCGGCTTGAACGGTTAACGGTTACCGATTGCCATGCCATTTCAAGCGAGAAAAAGTCAATATGGCACAATCTTAATAAATCTATCGATCGTGGGATGCCGATTACCGATGTTTTTTAGGCTATATAATATAAATGGAAACGATTATTCTTCTTGTAGGAAGCAAGCGTATGACTCAGTCTAGTGAGAGCGCCAGAAAGGAGGTCGAGATACTGAGGGTGTTGAGCGAATATGATGCTCCCATAGGTTCAACTGTGTTAAGGCGAGAGTTGAGAAAGAAGGGAGTCTTTCTCAACGAAAGGACAGTAAGATATCATCTTCAGTTGTTGGAAGCGAAGGGTTTTGTTATGGGGCATGATCGAAGTGGAAGAACGATAACTCATCAGGGGCTGGAGGAACTTGGTAGAGCTCTGGCTTTTCAACGGGCTGGTTTTGTCATTACCCGTTTTTTGTCCATGGCATATTCAGTGACATACGACCTTGAAGCAGATTCGGGAATGGTTGTTGCAAACGTGTCTTTGATTGATAGCGCTTTCCGTGATAAGACGCTTGAAATCGTCGAGGCTCTTCATGAAATGAACTTGTTATCCGCACCTTACATTAAGATGTTGGATGAGGGAGTGGAGTACCGGGGTATTTCTGTTCCAGAGGGGAAAATAGCCCTTTTCACTGTTTGTAACCTAAGCATAGATGGGATACTCATCCACTCAGGTATCCCTCTACTTTTCAATTGCGGTGGGCTAGTGCAAATGATAAATCGTAATCCCATTCGTTTTGTAGAAATGATCTCTTATGAGAGGACAACAATAGCCCCAATGGAAGTATTCGTTTATAAGAATATGACCTCAATAATGAGAGTGCTACACACTGGATCAGGAATGTTGCCTGCCACCCTAAGGGAAATACCTGCAAGCGCTAGGGAAAGGACAGAAAAAATTCTGACAAGGCTCAGGAAGAGAGGATGGGGAGGCGTTTTAGTCTTCGGTGAACCCAATGAAGACATACTTGGGATACCAGTAGGAATGGACAGATTCGGATTATGCGTGGTTGGAGGTCTGACCCCTGCAGCAGCCTTGGTAGAGGAGAAAGCAAAAGTTGAGACCTTTGCTCCACACTGTCTAGTTCCAGTCGAAGAAATGACTCGAATCTAAATGGAACCATCCAAACTCCAAAGAGAGATTTAAACAAAATTCATCAATATGACATCTGTGCGCGCTTTTTTATCAAGAATCGAAGCCTAAATCAGGTTTCATCAATAAATCTGTTAAAGGACAATCTGCTATTCTACAAAGCGGTTTTAGATTTTAAGGAAAACTCACTAATTCTTATGAATAGACGGGTATTTTGTTTTTCTTTACTGAATTTAGAGATCTCGATGGCTTCGTTAAAGATTGGCCCATCGATTACAATGGTGTGATATTCCCCATTTTCTCCACAGGGGTCTATCCCGTATCTATCGATAAGCACTTTCAAGTCTTTAATAGAGCTCTCGTTAAGCTCTCGTCCCAACCATTCCTCATTGAACCAAGGTTGTTTTAGGCAAGTGAAGATGGCCCTGAAACCTTCTGAAATTTCTTCGTTTAACACCTGGTAGGTATCTTGACCCCATAGAGGCATAATTACATCAACATCTAGCCCTTCGCATACACTTTCCATCCATCGCCCATGAGTACTATCTACAACATATATGTCCCCTGTCACTATACCCTTGATCCCCTCCATTTTCTTTAAACGTGAGATAGCTCCCCTGTATCCTTCCCGGTAGGGTTCTTCGACATTGATCTTGATGTGTGGAATCTCTATGGCCTTGGACTGGAGGCGCATAAGTGGAAGGGGATGACACATGGATGGCCAAGAGTTGAGAACAAATGTAACCAAACAGGCGACGTCGTAACCTTGAGTAAGTACTTTGTGACACGCCAAACACGATTCCATACCCCCACTCCATGAAACGGCAACTTTCATTGTTTAATCCCCATACGCGCGCATGTCTCCTCAGCCCAGATTGGTGGGGCCGCCCGGATTCGAACCGGGGTCCCGAGCGCCCGAGGCTCAGAGCCTAGACCATGCTAGCCGACGGCCCCTCTCAAACATCTTTCATATAACAAGCTTACATAAGGATTCTCTTAGAATTTTTGTTCCTAGAATCCTTCATGTTCTCCCTTTTTAGCGTAAAGAATAATTTAGAAAAGTTATTATTTTCAATATCCTTTCATCATTAGTTCCCAAATAGAAAGATTGGTGAAAGAGTCGAAGATCTGGATGTTAAAAAAGACAGACCATAAGAGCTACTTTAATTTTTTAAACTAAACTAATCATATTAAGTTTGGTGTAGTGAGTTAAGCATGCCTAGACGACGAAAATCAGGTGTAAGAGTACTCAAAGCTGCGTCATCTACCATAAGAATGCAAATCCTAAACATTCTCATCGATAAAGGACCACAATCCTACACAGAACTCATGAAAATCCTAAAGCTCGATCCAACTCGAGACGCAGGTAGATTCGCCTATCACCTAAAATACCTCCTTAGAGCCGACCTTATGGAACCTGATGTGGAAACGAAGGAATACCGCCTCACTGATCTCGGGCGAAGCGTAATAGGTTTCACAGAAGATATCCAAGAACGTTTTCTCAAAAGAAGAAAAATACTTGTTCGAACTTCACGCTTGGCGATAGAAGAGTTTGACAGAAACAAAATCGTTGAATCCTTGGCAAAAGAGGCGAATGTCCCCTTAGACCTAGCTCAGAAAATCGCCCGGGAAACAGAGAAACGTCTATCAGAATTCAGAACAAAATACCTCACCGCCCCCCTCATACGAGAAATTGTCAACGCTCTTCTGATTGAAAAAGGACTCGAAGAATATCGCCATAAACTCACACGTTTGGGACTCCCAGTTTTCGACGTCACCCAATTGATAAGGACGAAAGGCGCAGCATCCCAAAGCGTAGAGGCAATTCACAAGGCTGCAGGCGATGCTGTGATCGAGGAATACACGCTCCTCAACGTGCTTCCAAGAGACATCGCTGACGCCCACCTCTCCGGATCCCTCCACCTCAACAATCTTGGCAATTGGGTTCTGAAACCAAACGAATTTATGCATAACCTTCGCGTTTTTTTTCAACAAGGATTAAGCCTTGGAAGAATTAACTCCGGAGAACTCTCATACCTTCCTCCCAAAAGTCTCGAAGCTGCGCTTTTAACAGCTGCTAATCTTCCCAAAATCGCTGTCACAGAGGTGTCAAGTGAACAGTCACTAGATTTTTTCAACATTTTTCTTGCACCCTTTTCTCAAGGTCTTCCAGAGGAGAGAGTTAGGGAGGGCTTACGCCTCTTTGTCTTTAATTTAAATCAGTCTCTTTCGAATGAGGGCTTTCCATTAGGGGTCTCCTTAGGGCTAGAATTCTCTGTTCCTGCTTTTCTAGAAGAAGAAGAGGCTATTGGACCTGGTGGAACGAAAATGGGTTGTTACACGGATTTTGTTGAGGAGAGCCGTCGTCTTGCCTCAATCCTCTTAGAAGTCATGTTTGAAGATGACAAGCAAAAACCAGTTTTCAACCCTAGTTTAATCTTAAAGATCCGTCCAGAGGTGCTCAAAAACAAAGAATGCGAAGATCTTATCTATGAATCCCATAGACTCGCAACCAAAACAGGGCTTCCGTATTTCGCAAACCTCAGTCCCAAAGAACAATTTCAAGCCTCTTATACGGCAACTGGATGCAGATTTGCCACCGACTGGAAAAGAGATTGGGAACTGGATACTATGCAAACCGGGAACATCGATAATGTGATAATTAATTTACCTAGGTTGACATACGAAGCGAAGGGAAGGCAAACCCGCTTTTTTAAACTACTAGACGAACAGCTGGAAATGGCATTACGAGCCTTAGAGATAAAATATCGAACAATCAAACAACGCGCAAGGGAAAACATCCTCCCCTTCCTTACACAAAAGACAGATGGCGACCAATACTTCAGAATTGAAAATGCATCGCGTCTTGTCAGCTTTGTTGGTTTAAATGAAACTATCGAATCGTTTTTAGAAAAAGACCTGCACAAAGATGACGAGACCATAGATTTCGCTGAGAAAATCGTAAAGTATCTTTCACATAACGTTCGGAGATACGCAAAGAAACCTGAAACTCGGACATCCCTCGCCATGGTGCCTAACGCAAACGCTTCCAAAAGACTAGCAGAATTGGACGCAGAAAAATATGGGTGGGCAACGGTTCGAGCTCAAGGTCCTAGAGAACAACCATTCTACACGGACATGGTTGCCTTGCCTTTAGACGCTGACGTTTCTTGGAAGGAACGTCTAGGCGTTGAGGAGAGATTTCACAAGCTAACTCCAGGGAGCCACCTAGCGGTCATACAGCTCACAGATTCAGAACAAGACCCTAATGAACTTCTATCTGTCACTAAAGAAATCGCTGAGACATATGGTGTTGGGCTTTACGTTTTCAATCGACACCTCGCTTATTGCGGAAGTTGTCAAAAGACTTTCTACGGAATATTAGCAAGGTGCCCTTCTTGTGGATCAGTTAACATGCTAAATTGCTTCAGTCGTTTATCAGCAAAGCATTTGCCCTCATCTTTATGGTTTCCATCTCAGCGTTCCGCCTTGAGTAGGCGAGTAGCATACGCACTAACTTCAAGGTAGCTGCGTGTGCACCTTGCATGTCTTTATTAAGAAGTTTTAAAGAAATGATTGATGTTTTTCGGTGAACCGCTATTTTTCGTTACATAAAGAGAATAGCCACCATGTCAATTTTGGTTGAGGGCATTATACAGAATTTTATACAATCTTGACTAATAAGTTTAAGTAGCAACACCTCTCTATTGACTTCTACCTCCACGAGGTGTTTTCATGGGTTTTTCAGGAGATTCCGTTGGGTCCCTCGGACGTCCTCTAAGGATTAAAGAGATAGTACTCTACACGTCTAGCGGCTGCTCCAAATGTGCAATTTTGAAGAAATGGTTTAAAAACATAAACGCGGATTTTAAGGAAAAAAATCTGGAAGATGTAGATGTTATGGCGGATTTGGTTATGAGAAACGTTGTGGTATTGTCTGCACCAGCTCTCGAAGTTGAAGGAACTGTTTATACAGAGGACCAACTCTTCGGTGGCGACGGACTGATTGAAACCAAGATCTCAGAAATTTTGAAGGGTGCGTAAAGAGGCAAAGCTGAATTGACCCAAGAAATTCGACCGATGGTCAGGAGAAGCGATGGCTTCATAGTGCCTTGGAATAGGAGCGCCGTCGTAAAACAACTCTTAACAGAGACAAGACTTGCCAAAGAATTTTATGAAACGAAGCCCATAAGCAAGGAAGAGGCTGAAGAAGTAGCAGTTAACGTTGAAAAGAAAATATTTGATTTGAGACTTAAGTTCGTAAGCGGTCCTCTCATACGGGAACTGGTAAACAACATCTTACTCGACAAATCGAAAGAAAAACCAGATTACGCCCTTTATAGAAACATATTAACGAGGGTGGGAGCGCCAGTTTATGACGCCTACTTGATGGATATGGGACAAGGTTTTAAGGCAACTGAAAACGCGAATCTTCAGCCAAACCCTGAAACCGCGCACAAGAGGAAGGCAGATTGGGTTTCCGGAGAAGAATATCTGCTTTTAATGCCTCCGAAAATCGCTGATGCTCATCTGTCAGGAGATTTACATATACATGATTTAGAATATTTTGGAACGAGACCTTTCTGCCAAGATTGGGATCTCCGCTTTTTCTTCTATTACGGTCTGATGCCAGATGGAATTGGCACAAGGACCAGCATTGCGGGCCCAGCTAAACACCCTGAAGTTGCGATTCTTCACACCGCCAAGATTCTGGCTTCTGCTCAGACTAACTTTGCGGGAGGTGAAGGCTTCTACAATTTCTTGGTTTTCCTTGCTCCCTACATGAGGGGACTAAACTACAAGAAGGTTAGGCAGCTCATGCAGATGATGTTCTTTGAGTATACCCAGGCCTATGTGGCTAGGGGCGGGCAGCTGGTTTTCAGCAACATTCAGGTACAACCTGGAGTTCCAAAGCTCTGGAGAAAGGTTCCGATAGTGGCTAGGGGGCGGGTTGGACCAGACCTCTACGGGGAATACGAGGATGAAGTTCGCCTTATGTTTAGGGCACTTTACGACGTAGCTTATGAAGGTGACTATTGGGGGAAGCCTTTCAATTTCCCGAAACTAGAAAACAGTATGAGTCCAGAATTTTTCAAGCCGGAGTACGACGATTTTTGGCTTGACGTTCACAAAGTTGTAGCTAAATTTGGGATACCCTACTTCGATAATTTGATGCCGGCATACAGGGGTTATGGCAAAGGGGTTTCATGCTATCAATGTTGTGCATACTGTTTTGTCGAAACCCCTGAATATAGCCCAGATTTTGAGGACAAGCTGTATTTCAACGGTGGGAAACACTTCACTATGGGAAGTTGGCAGGTTGTAAGTCTGAATCTTCCAAGGATGGCTTACAGAGCCAACGGGGACGACGAGAAACTTTTCGAAGAAAGTCGTAGACTGATGGATTTGGCCATTAAAGTATTCAAAACTAAGAAGAAATGGTTGAACCTCGTGATAAAGAATAATCGAATACCTTTTGCCACTCAACGTCCCTTCGACCCAAAAACTGGTGAGAAGGGACCTCCAGCTGTAGATTTCAGTGAACTTACCTTTACTATCGGTTTCGTGGGTGGAAACGAGATGGCTCAGTGGCACACTGGCTACCAGCTTCATGAGCATCCGGATGCTGTCAAGATCCTTGTTAAGCTGATCCTTGAAATGCAGAAGTACAAGAAGGAACTAGAGGAGAAGACGGGTCTCAAACTGGCTTTAGCTAGGACACCAGCTGAGTCAACGGCTCAGAGATTTGCCATAGCGGATCTCCTAACAAACGGATACAAAAACCAAGCTGAGAAGTTGGTTAGGGGAGATGTAGGTAAAGCTAAGTCGCTTCTTGCAGATGGGGCGAAGGATGTTCCGATCTATTATAGCAACGGAACCCACGTTTATGTTGGCGCTAAAGTCGGCTTGCTTGAACGGATGGATATAGAGCAGAAGTTCTTCCCGCTATTAAATGGCGGCAACATGTTTCATGCTTGGCTTGGAGAAAGTTCTCCAGACCCTGAAGCCCTTTACAAGCTAACCAAGAGAATAGCCACCCAAAGTCATGTGGGCTACTACGCTTACACGAAAGACTTAACTATCTGCAACAACTGTGGAAAAGTTACGTCGCCCATCTACGAGCAGTGCCCAAACTGTGGGGCCTCACAAGTGGAATGGTGGTCTAGGGTAACAGGCTACTACCAAGCAGTTAGCGGATGGAACCAAGCGAAAAAGAGAGAGCTTATTGACAGATACAGAACTACTCTTTAACCTCTGCTAATATTTTTTTCAGAATCATTAGGAAAAAAGTTGAGATTATTTTGTTTCTCCTAGGATGAGAGCTAGGAGAGCAATCCTCATAACGATGCCATTCCAAACCTGCTGGAAGTATCTAGCATGCGGCGTATCATCCACCTCATCATCTATTTCGTCAACCCTCGGCAGCGGATGCATAATAATCATATCTTCTTTCGCATCCTTCAGCGCATCCAAGCCAATCTTGTAGGTTCCCCTAACTTTGGCGTATTCCGCTGGATCGGGAAACCGCTCCTCCTGAATGCGAGTCATGTAGAGCACATCAGTTTCAGGCAAAACCTCTTCGATTCCCGTTTTCTCCACTATCGCTACTTTCTTTTTTATGGCGTCTGAAACCTCCCTCCGCATTCGCAGAAGCTCCGGCGAAACCAAGTAAAGCTTAACCTTGTAGAGGGACAAGGCATACGCCAAGGAATGGACTGTACGCCCATACCGGAGGTCTCCCACCAAAGTGACGTTAAGCCCATCAATCTGACCCTTCTCCTTCAAAATGGTATACAAATCCAGCAAAGCCTGTGTCGGATGCTCCTCGGCTCCAGAGCCAGCATTAATAATTGGTACCTGAGCAAATTCAGCGGCAAGTCTAGCTGCCCCCTCCAGCGGATGCCTTAACGCAATAACATCAGCATAGTTTTCAACGACCCGAACAGTGTCCGCAAGATTCTCACCTTTCTTAATCGAAGCGACTTTCGGCTCAGCAAAACCAATAGCGGTCCCTCCAAGTTTGTGCATGGCAGCCTCAAAGCTTAAGCGGGTCCTTGTGCTGGGTTCAAAGAAGAGGGTTGCTAAGGTTTTGCCGTGAAGCATATCCGAGCCGCTTTTCGCGATGGGCTCCATCGCACCAGCGATTTTCAGAACATAATCAATTTCTTGCCGGGTAAAATCTTTGATCGATATAATGTCGCGCCCCTCAAACTCCAACAACGACACCAGACAAACTTTAACAAATCATAAATAAATGCTTAATCTATCCACTCAAAACGTGAGAAGCCATCTCATGAGTGCGCACATCATGCATACATCTAACAACTCCGCGCGCGCAAGCCGCCTTAGGAACCGTATTAGGTAACTAAACGCACGCTTTCAGCGATTGTGTCAATGCGCTTCAGATTATTAACTAACAGGTTAAGGCGATAGGGACTTTTGGAGATTTTAAACAGCTGCGTCAAGATGTAGCTTGGACGAATGAGGAAATGTCGATAACCCTTGTGGATACTTCGTTCGATTTCTTCGCATGGTACAGCGTCTGGAGAAACTTCAGGTACCAAAACTCCAGTCTCCCAATACTTTTCTTCATCTAAAACGCCTTGCATCTTAAGTTCTTCCCAGATATCTGTTCCTGGGAAAGTGGAGAGTATGTTGAATTGTGGGATGTCCGTTTGTAACTTTTGCGCAAACTTTAGCGTATTCTGGATCTCTTCCCTTGTTTCGTTTGGAGCCCCCAATATAAACGAAGTAACTATAACATCTATTCCAGCCTTTCTAGCGTTTCTAACCGCAACTTCTGCTTGTTCTGGAGTCGCCTGTTTGCAGTAATAATCCAAAACTTTTTGGTTGGCGTTTTCGATTCCAAAATACATCATCCTGCAATTAGCCTTTACCATTTCTCTTAGCATATCATAAGAGCAGTGGTCAACACGTCCTTCGGCAAACCATTGAATATTCACTTTCTCTTTTCGCATCCTACGGCATATTTTGATCACTCTCTTTGGATTCAAAGTAAAGTTGTCATCAACAAAGAGAAACTGCTTGTAACCTTGGCTAGCCAGAAGGTGTAACTCTTCCAGTACATTATCTACGGATCTAGACCTCCAGAGGTTCCGGGCTAATCTTCGGCATCCACAGAACCGACACCGGAAAACACAGCCGCGGGAAGAAATGAAGCTACTGAACTTTTTTGGTGCAACGTT
>JABAOH010114147.1_pt2 | contig 10731 bp, 13 predicted proteins | sample 7062181 | NCBI WGS metagenome assembly JABAOH01 (sample SAMN14538630, study PRJNA623070) | marine sediment metagenome | biome: marine biome [ENVO:00000428]; feature: marine pelagic biome [ENVO:01000023]; material: deep marine sediment [ENVO:00002113]; isolation source: pool of 5 deep marine... | reverse complement strand
GGGAGGAAGCTCAATGGCTTTCAGGTACCCTTCTGGAAGGATGTGCTCGAGATATCCTGCGAGGCCCAGAGGGTCACTGGCCTGGGCTACGCAGGGGTAGACATCGTTCTCGACGCTCAAAGGGGCCCCCTATGCTTGGAGGTCAACAGGAGGCCGGGCCTCGACATCCAGAAGGCGAACGGAAGTGGGCTGCTGCCTCGTCTGAGGGCCATAGAGGGCCTTCAGTCAACTCAGGAGGCGCCCGAGATAAGGGTGCTGAGGGCCATGGAAATGGACCGGAACGGGTGGAACGGCCTTAAGACAGGTCGTGGCTCGCGGGGGGCTCCTCTGCCCCCTCTGAACAGGCTCCCGCTTTCCTCCTTTGTACCGGACAGAGGTCTCCTGAAATGACTCGTGACGGTAGAAGGGGGAAGGAAATTGTGGTCCGAGTACGAAGGGCCAGGTTGAGACGAGGAGCTCTGGTGGTGGGGGCTCTTGTGGCGGCCTCCCTCCTAATTGCATCCCTAGCGGTGGCGGGCCTCATCAGCCTGCCACTTCAGGGCGTGTACCTTGGCCAGGACCACGACTGGATCTTGCGAATCACTCAGGCTGGCGCGCTGATAGAGGCTGGTTACCAAGGAGAGGGCATCACCATATGCCTGGTGGACACAGGGATAGACCTCATACATCCGGATCTGTCAGGAGTTAAAGTCAGAGCGTGGAAGGACTTCATCAACGGCGAGCCCCTTCCCTACGACGACGGCGGCCACGGAACGGCCATGGCGGGGCTCATCTTCGCCAACGGGAGGCTGAAGGGTATAGCACCGGAGGCCTCCGTCATAGTGGCCAAGGCGCTGCGGTCCAATGGAACTGGCAGCTCAGAGACCGTCGGGAGGGCCATTAACTTCTGTATGGATCCAGACAGGGACGGCGACCTGCGCGATGGAGCTGACATCATCTCCCTGTCCCTGGGAGCACAAAGGACGCCCTTCACCACTAACGCAGCTGCAAGGGCCGCGAGGGAGGCCATCGAGCAGGGCATGTTCGTGGTCTCGTCGGCTGGTAACGATGGAAGGGAGGATGACGGAGATGTGGGGACCCCGGCCAACGAACCCCTGGTATTTGCCGTTGGCTCCCTCAACCATCGCCTGGAGGTGGCCGCCTTCAGTTCCAAGGGCAATAATACATCTGAAGGGATATCGCCCAGGTCCGATCCGAATAGGAAGCCGGAGACAACGCTACCTGGCGTCGGCCTAACCACGACAGCAAGGAGCTCCTCCTACACCGCCATAACCGGAACCTCCGCGTCTGCCGCCCTTCTCTCCGGTCTCTTGGCGCTCCTCTTGGAGGCGCACCCTCAGTACCAGAAGGCGAACGCGGAGGCGGTCCAGGAGCTCAAGAGCGTCCTTGCGCGGACAAGTCTCCCCCTGGAGGGCCAGGAGACACCCCACGATGACTGGTACGGCTATGGGCTTCCGCAATTCCATGAGGCATACCTCTCCCTCTCGACACCGCTCGAGATGGGGGTTTAGCATGGCAAGTGGACATTCGAGGCTACCGCGAAAACCCTATATTTTCAATCTTGTTGAGGAATGCTTAAGAGGCCTCACGGGCAATGGACACCTGATAGCATGAAAGCTCTCACCGCGTCCCTCCTATGCACTATTCTCCTCCTCTCTCTCCTGGGAGCTCCCTATGGGGCCCAGGAGTCCAACGAGAGCAAAGAGCTCAGCGGTGAGGACGGAACGGACTTCGAGTCGCTCCCGAGGGAAGTGGAGGTTGACCAGCAAGTCGGCGAATTCGAGATCAGGTCCTTCGGATCCCAAGGGGACAGGTTGAGGGTCAGATTCAAGGCCGACTCTGGGGAGCTCAGGCTTGATTTCACCTCTGAGAACAACACGGTGGAGGTCCAGTTGCAGCTGACCATGGAGGCCTTGATGGAGTTCATACCTGCAGACGGAGGGGGGCCTCCCCCCGACCTGAGCGTGCAGACCGTCCAGAGGTTTGAGATTGAGGATATGTTCTTCGAGGCGCTCGTTTTCGAGGAGATCGCGGATGGATATAGAATCGGGGTGGAGTACAGGCTCTTGGAGATGGGCCCTTCCCTTGGATTCAACTTCTGGGTCTTCCAGAACGAGACGCTGCTTCCCGTATCCTCTGAGAGGCCAACGGCGGTCCTGGTGAGGCCGACGGAGGTGAAGTTTGACGTATTAATCTCCTCCTTCCCCTTTGAGAGTCTGGACAGCAATTTGGCTCTTGAGGTCGAGCTGAAGACAGAGGTGGAACCCAAGCTAAACTTCACCGGTGCCCAGGCGGAGTTGGAGGCCATCGGGGAGCGTTATGCTGGCTACTTCCGGTGGTCGAAGAACGCTACTGTAGACGGTGAGACGGTCCCGGTCATCTCGACCGTCTCCAGCACTGAGACAGAGTTCGAGATTCTCCCCGAGGTGGAGCTGGAGGTCGAGAGGACCGTAATCCTCTCCTACCCGAGGGGAGATAGGATTGTCCACGACCCGATGATTGGGGTCTCAGCTGCCCCCATCCTACCGCCACCTCCACCCCCAGACAACGGTGGTCTGGACGGAATCGTGGATGTCATTGCGCCCTTCTCCAACACCGCCTACCTCGTCGTGCTGGGAGCGGCTGTCCTCTTCGTGGTTGCCACTTTGTTGGCACGAAGGCGTCGTGCCTAGAGCCATCTGCTTCTCCCACGTGGAAAGCACAAAGTCAATTATTAGTATCTCAATGGGAGGGGATATGGTCAGCATAGCCGATTTCCTACCGGAGCTTCAGAGCGGTGCCCTGGCCCTGGCCACGGTGCTCTCCCTAGTCATGGTTACAGTTTCCGCCTTGTCATACAGAAGGGCCCGGGAGGCACGCGTCCTCCTCATCTCCTTGGCTTTTGGCTTCTTCTTCGTGAAGAACCTACTGCTTTCCTATCTAGTGTTCATGGCCCTTCTGGAGAACATCCTCCTCTACTCTGCCGCCTTTGACAGCGCCATTCTCCTTAGCTTCTACATCGCTCTCTTCCGAAGGAGATAGGCCTTGCAGGAGCTCCTGGAGCTTGACAGTCGCCGCCGAATCTTTGAGTTCCTCCAAGAGTACCCCGGCCTCCATCTAAGGGAGCTGGAGAGGCAGCTGGGGATGGACGTCAGGGCCGTCAAATATCACCTGGATTTCCTCGAGAAGCATGAGGCCATTGCCTCCCTGATGCAGGAGGGATATCTCCGCTACTACCCCCGCAAGTGGGATGAGGGGTATTTCCGGGAGCGCATCGGTGCCTCCGAGAAGAGGGTCCTAGGGCTTCTTAGGCAGAGGGTGCCCCTTCACATTACCCTGCTCCTGATCGAACGGGGAGAGATGTCAGGTGAGGAGATTCAACAGCAAGCAGGGATTGCCGCGTCGACCCTGACCTACCACATGAAGAAGCTCGTCCGGCTGCAGCTTATAGAATCTAGGACGGAAGACAGAAAGAAGGCCTATAGGGTAGCTGACCCGGGGACACTAGTCCAGCTGCTGATGGAGTACAGGCCCACGACGGACCTCGTTGAGGACTTCTTGGACCTGTGGAAGAAGATTCAGATCTGAGGGCTCCGCGTCGACCCAAGGTTTTTAGCGGCTTCTATCGTATTCTTCGCCACTCATGGCGGAAGAGGCCGAGCCGACGGCTGAGAAGCGAATGGACGTAGACGACAGGGTGGGACTGGACAGCTTCGAGTTTGATGACGAGCCCTTCATCACCGTGGAGACTCAGCTCTGCCTTGAGTGCGCCCTGAAGCCCTGCCTGTACGTCTGCCCGAGCAAGGTGTACCGTTGGGACGGCGGCCTGGTGTACAACACGGAGGGCTGTATCGAACTGGGCGGCTGCTTCATTGTCTGTCATGACCTTGGGAACAAGGCCATTCGCTGGAACTATCCCCGGGGGAGCAAGGGCGTCCAGTTCAAATTCGGGTGAGCCCACTCCGGTTCACACTTATTCATCCTTCCAGCCTAATGCAGCTAGTTCAGGTCCTTTCATCCAGCGACTCCACTTCCAACGCTGAATTCTGGACTCCACCTTGGGATGAGTCAGGAGTATGACAGCTAGGGGCACAACGACTCCTAGGACGTTGATGATCAGCATGAGAAATGCCAGTGGGGAAGCGGGCGGGAAGAGGAAGTTGAAGAGGCCTAGACCGATGATGATGATGCTTGCGGTGAAAACCTTCAGCCAGGTCCTTTCAGCTGCCCTACGAGCTGCTTCGCCCCGCTGCCATGGAGGACGAGGAAGGCGGCGCGCTAACTCCAACAAGAAGGACGGTAGAATAAGAAGGGAAATGTCCGTCGGCGAGATGTAGACGGCCGAATCGGGCCGCCTATCCCCGAACCGGAGTATCAAACCTGCCTCCCGCACTCTCAAAGTGAGTCCCAGGGGCAGTGTGACCATGAAGATTTCGATTCGCCTGCCGAGGGAGAATTCATGGCTCTTCCGATAGGTGTATCCCAACCTATCCAGGGCTCCTTCGATGGCCTGGAGCACCTGCTCCATAGGCAGAAGAACCTTACCCCTCCATCTGTTCAGCATACCTGAGATTCCTCCGAAGCCCCTTCCACAAATTCCCCTCGAATTCACTGTTGCTGAAACGGGAACGAAAAGAATAACTTCCGACGTGAAATACCCCAATGCCTTGGACGCGATAAAGACAGAGAACCTCACGAAGATCTATGGACGAAGAGGCGCCCCTGCGATCGAAAACCTTAACCTCCGGTTATCCCAGGGAGAGCTCTTCGGCTTTCTAGGCCCGAACGGCGCGGGCAAGACCACCACCATGCGGATCCTTACGACCCTACTGCGACCAACCCGGGGACGAGCGTGGGTTGCCGGACACGACATCATGGAGGAGCCCTTGGAGGCCATGCGGCACGTCGGCTTCATGCCTGAGAATCCCGGCTTCTATGCCACCCTCACTGGTCGACAACATCTCCAGTATTACGCGAACCTCTACGGGATGGATAAGTCTGAACTGAACGGTCACATCGACGAGATGCTTGCGCGGGTCGGATTGGCTGAGGCGGCGGACATGAAGGCCAAAACTTACAGCCTTGGAATGAAACGACGACTGGCACTCGCCGGTGCCATTCTCCCCAATCCTAGGATACTCATCCTCGATGAGCCATCCTTGGGCCTCGACCCCGGGGGGATGGCCTTCGTCCGCTCTCTCCTCCGAGAGGTCAACAGCGATGGGACGACGGTATTCCTGTCGTCCCATATCCTCAGCGAGGTTGAGAAGATCTGTACCCGGGTTGGCGTCCTCCACAGGGGCCGCCTGTTGCGAGTTGAAACACCCAAAGAGCTTGTTCTGACAATCGGTTCGACGGGCGCGGGCCTACAGGTTGAGACGAAAGGCGTTGGGCCCGAGGTCGTTGAAGAGCTAAGGGCAATCGAGGGGGTTACTCAGGTAGAAGTAGAGGGAACGCTGGTACGGCTCTTCGGTTCCTTGAATGATGACGCTATTGCCGAGGTGAACCGTCGGCTGGTGTCAGCCGGTGTCGCAGTCCTGAGTTCTCGTAGGCTAGAGGCCAACCTCGAGGAAGCATTCCTTGCCCTCACTGAGGAGAGCTCATGAAGGGACTGCGCTTCTTCGCCGGATGGATTCATGTCGCCAGGAAAGAAGGACGAGCCACTCTCCTAAGCCCCCGCCTCCTCATCATCGCCGGAATCCTGGCCCTGGCAGTGCTGGCCGGAACTTACGCCATAGCTCCAGGTGTCGGAGGCGGTTTCGGGGCACCTAACCGTATCGTGTTCGATATCATCTACGAGGAGGGTTTGAACACTAGCCGCCCTGCTTTGGCTCTATTCGCCGTGACGCCGACGGGAGATTCAATTCCGAATCTAGAGGTGCGCTTGGTGAACCTAACGTCGGCTCGCGGACCTGCCGAAGAGTATGAAATCTTGAGGACGAATTTCACGGACGCCACCGGGTGGGTGCGCTTCGAGGGGCTGTGGTCAGATTACCCCGACCATGAGCTGGGCCTAGTCATCGCCGATGAAAATAGTGTCCGTCTCAGCGTAGGTACTTACTACGAAGGGGGGGAGCCGATTCCGAACTGGGGGCACCTGGAAATCCGGACTATAGCGCTGGGCGGAAGCCCCGACCAACAGACTCTATTCGCGCTCTTCCACGATACCCAAGGGAGAGCCTTGGACGAGGCGGATGTCTACATATTCTATACGCCCTGGGATGAGGATATTCCCTTTGATCCATATGCGGAAGAGCCGCCGGGCGGATGGGAGAGATACCTGAACGGGACCACCGATGAAAGAGGTTTCTACCTGCGTCCAGAACCCCTGGGTTCGGGGCATTATATAGTGCGAGCAGAGAGGGGTGAGTTAAACGGGACCAGCAATATTGGCTTCTATGCAACTCCCGGACCGGGCTTCCCGGAATATGGCCCCGACGCCATTCTTCTCTTCTCGGGCCTGCTCTTTGTCCCTCTCATTCTCCCCGTTATGGCCCTCGTTATCTCCTACGATTCCGTGGCGCGCGAACGTTCCGAGGGTTCTCTCGACATGCTCCTATCCAAGCCCGTTACTCGGATGGGGGTAGCGTTTGGGAAGCTCTCGGGCGTCTTCGCTTCCATGGCGGTGCCGGTCGCAGTGATATTCCTGGCCGCCGCAGGTCTCGTTTGGGGGTTAACGGGTCAACCTCCAACGGGTCCCTTCCTCGCTGGTTTCTTAGGTGCGGTCCTCCTCCTTCTCCTCGTCTACACCCTTCTCTTCCTGGCTGTCTCTGCCAACGTGCGAAACCTGGGGACTGCTCTCCTCGTCTCCATCCTCCTCTTCCTGGTCTTCGCCTTCTTCTGGAGTCTGGTCAGCTTCATCATTGCAAGCATCTTCGCCACCCCGGGGTCTGTCAAATGGTTCCAGATCGCGGTTGTGCTATCGCTGGTCTCCCCTTCAAGCCTGTACCAGCAATTGCTGTCCCTCTCCGTGCCGGGATTCCTCGGGGGCTTCTTCTTCGGTGTCGGCGGCCCGACCCAGGCTGTTGCTCTATATTGGATAGCGTCGGCAGCAGTCCTGTGGGTAGCAGTTCCCCTAGTTCTCTTTCTTCTCGCGATGAAATACCGTGTCACGGAAGCGTGACAACCTACGCAGGTTTCCTCTGCCCGAAGCTGGCTGACGCGATTCTCACCGACCCTAGCTCTCACGCTGTCAACCGAACATATGTAGACAATGAGAGACGGTCGCGAAGGCGGTTATGGCGAGTCGATCGCGACATTGCCTCTCGCACGGCAAAGGTCGCCTATTCGAATTCAGCCGAGCCCACTCCCTTCTTGCTTTCCGATTCTAGTCGAGGAGTGGGAAGCATGCATGCAGCCGATATCTGCTTATACTCGTATAGCATTTCTACAAACCATGGCGTTACCCCGAAGGGGAAGATCTCCCCGAGAGTCGGTCCCCGTGCCGACCCGGTTCGCTACGGAAGAACTCGCGAGAATTGAGAGGGCTCGTGGCCTCCTTGGACTGCCATCCCGCAGCGCCTTCATTCGCGAAGCGGTGCTCGACAGACTGGACGAGGTCGAGAGCGCGGGAGTCCTCCAGCTCCGGGATGTGGACGAGGAGGAGGCGGCGAGGCTGATGGACGCTTATCTACGGGAGCATCCCGGGATTCACTACGTCAGCGAGCTTGTGGAGATCCTGGGCTTGGAACCGAGGATCGCCTTCGCTGCGGCTCAAAGACTGGTGGACGAAGAGCGGGCCCGAGGGAGGGAGTGAATGCCGACCTTGTCCCGGCGGGAGGGGGACGGAATCGTGGGGAAGAGAATTGTCTACCTTGCCCGAAAGGTCGAGGGGCCGCGGCTCGTCAGGAGGAGCGGCCTGCATCGAGGCCTGTGGGGGAAGCTGTACGACGCGGAGGCGTACGTGGACCTCCCCATCGAAGGCGCCGAGGTTTAGAGGCTCGTCCAAGGACCTCCCGCTTCATCGGCTGAACCCGCCGGGTACCCCCCGGCTTGCCTTGACGTTAGGCAAGGACTTTGAAGCTCTGCCGTGCCGGAGGCGACGACGATGGTGCCTAGGGCCTCACAGCCTGAGCTTTTTAAGGAGTGGCACGTATCCAAGCCTCGATGCTCTCCCAAAGGAAGCCCGATTGGCTCAGTGTCAGACTTCCTGGGGGGGAGTCTTACCTTGGCATCAAGAACACGCTCCAGGGTTCGGGACTCCACACAGTCTGTGAGGAGGCACGATGCCCCAACATCGGGGAGTGCTGGGGAGGGGGAACGGCCACCATCATGCTCCTGGGTGACATCTGCACCCGAGGTTGCCGCTTCTGCGCCGTGAAGACGGGGAACCCCCGCGGACAAGTGGACCCCTTCGAACCGATAAAGGTGGCCGACGCAGTGGCAAAATTCGGACTGCGTTACGTCGTCCTGACCTCCGTTGACAGGGACGACCTGCCCGACGGAGGCGCCTCCCACTTCGCCTCCACCATTAGCGCCATCAAGGCTCGCGACCCAGACATCATGGTGGAGGCCCTCATACCCGACTTCCAGGGAGATGTGGAAGCGGTGAAGGCTGTCGTGCGCTCCGGCCTGGAGGTCCTGGCCCAGAACCTCGAGACGGTGGAGAGGCTCACCCACGTCGTCCGGGACCGGAGGGCCGGCTATGGCAGGACCCTCCTCGTCTTGAGGAAGGCGAAGGAGATTCGTGCCGACATCTTTACTAAGTCCTCCCTCATGCTAGGTCTAGGCGAGGTAGAGGCGGAGGTGCTCCAATCCATGCGCGACCTGAAGCGGGCTGGCGTCGACATTCTCACGCTGGGCCAGTACCTGCGCCCGAGCCGCAGGCACATCGAGGTCTCCCGTTACGTCCCTCCCGAGGAGTTCGACTACTTCAGGGAGAGGGGAGAGGAGATGGGGTTCCTGTACGTCGCTGCCGGACCCCTTGTCAGGAGCTCCTACCGGGCAGGGGAGTACTTCGTGGAGAGGGTGCTGCGGCAGAGGGCTTCACTATTGACCGGGTTAAGGAGGTAAGTGGATGGGCGAGCTGTTTCAGATCGTCGGTCTCGACGGTAGCTATGACGAGAAGCTAGAGCCCAAGCTCTCGGAGGACGAGCTCTTGAGGCTCTACCATCACATGGTCTTGACGCGAGTACTGGACACCAGGGCAGTAGCGCTTCAGCGGCAGGGAAGGATAGGCTTCTTTGTTCCCAGTCACGGGGAGGAGGCCGTGCAGATCGGCAGCGGATACGCCCTCGGGCCAGAGGACTGGATGGTCCCCGCCTATAGGGAGCAGGGGGCGGCCCTCTTCAGGGGTTTCCCCATGAAGACCCTCGTATCCCAGCTATACGGCAACAAGAATGACCTCCTCAAGGGAAGGCAGATGCCCAACCACTTCGGCAACCGGGCCGTCAACTTCGTCACGCCCTCCAGCCCGGTGGGGACCCAGCTGCCCATCGCCGTCGGCATATCCTGGGCGGCCAAGATGAAGGGAGACGAGACGGCTGTCCTCGTGTACTTCGGGGACGGAGCAACCTCTCAGGGGGATTTTCACGTGGCCATGAACTTCGCCGGCGTCTTCAGGACCCCCACCGTCTTCCTGTGCAAGAACAACCAGTGGGCCATATCAGTGCCCTTTTCCAGCCAGACTCGCTCTGAGAACATCGCCGTCAAGGCTCAGGCGTACGGGTTCGACGGGGTGCGCGTCGACGGAAACGACGTCCTATCGGTGTACGCCGTCTGTAAGGAGGCGGTGCAGGCTGCGAAGAAGGGGAAGGGACCCACCCTCATCGAGGCGGTTACCTATCGCATGGGCCCCCACTCCACCTCCGACGACCCCAAGCGATACAGGACGGAGGAGGAGGTTGAAGAGTGGAAGGCGAAGGACCCCATCCTGAGGTTCCAGCTCTACCTCAAGGCCAAGGGCATCTGGAACGAGGAGGTCGAGGCAGACGTGCGGCAGAGGACGGAGGAGCTGGTGGAGGAGGCGGTCAAGGAGGCCGAAGGTGCCGGGGGGCCAGAGCTAGATACAATGTTCGAGGACGTTTACGCAGAGACGCCCTGGAACCTGATGGAGCAGAGGGAGGAGCTTCTCAGGCTCATCGGAGGGTCCTAGATGGCAACTATGAATGTCGTCCAAGCCGTCAACAGCGCCCTTAGAGAGGAGATGGAGAGGGACGAGCGGGTGATAGTGCTAGGCGAGGATGTGGGGAAGAACGGGGGCGTGTTCAGGTGCACGGAGGGCCTCTACGACATGTTCGGCCCGGATAGGGTCATCGACACTCCCCTGGCGGAGTCTGGCATCATCGGCACCGCCATAGGCATGGCCCTGTACGGTTTACGACCCGTCCCCGAGATACAGTTCTTGGACTTCATCTACCCTGCCTTCGATCAGATCGTCAGCGAAGCCGCCAAGTTCAGGTACCGCTCAGGGGGAGAGTATCCGTGCCCAATCACTATTCGAACACCCTACGGCGGCGGCATAAAGGGCGGCCACTACCACTCCCAAAGCACGGAGGCGTATTTTGCCCACACGCCGGGGCTGAAGGTGGTCATCCCGTCGGACCCCTACGATACGAAGGGACTCCTCCTCTCCTCCATCAGGGATCCGGATCCCGTCATCTTCATGGAGCCCAAGAAAGTCTACTTCGCGGCCAAGGGCGAGGTCCCGGACAAGGAGTACACAGTCCCGCTGGGAGAGGCAAAGGTGCTAAGGGAGGGCGGGGACGTCTCCCTCTTCGCCTACGGAGCTATGGCTCACGTCTGCACGGAGGC
>JABAOH010025786.1_pt1 | contig 10732 bp, 13 predicted proteins | sample 7062181 | NCBI WGS metagenome assembly JABAOH01 (sample SAMN14538630, study PRJNA623070) | marine sediment metagenome | biome: marine biome [ENVO:00000428]; feature: marine pelagic biome [ENVO:01000023]; material: deep marine sediment [ENVO:00002113]; isolation source: pool of 5 deep marine... | reverse complement strand
TAACATCAATACCGTAATAAGAGAAGTACAGCGCGCCAGACCCCCCAGTGTTAAAGGCCAATATTTAAGGAGTATAAGCGTCTCTTCAACAATGGGTCCAGGAATAAAGGTGAGCTTGCCCAGAATATAGTTTGTAGAGCAAGGATTCATATACTTTAAGGATATTTTTCAGCGAAGACTCCAAAAAATCGGAGGCTTCGCTTTTTTATTCTACTTTACCTGTCCCTTTCCAGAAGAACGGGCGGCGATGGAGGAGATAACCCTGGCCCCACCCTTTGGTCAAAGAACTCTCTAATTGTCCATAGGGCTACCTGAGGTTAGAAAGCAGAGCTAGATACAAGAAATAAGTAAAAGTTGCTTTATGATAGAAATTCGTGGTTTATTAGACTTAATGATATTAGATGAAAATAGAGGCGGCGACTTGGCACTAAAAAAAAGCTAAATTTTTTACTTGACAAATCCTGTGGATATATTATAATTAAAACAAAAGCTAGTTATTAGATGATAAAACATATATTTAAAAATTCCTAAAAAGGTGAATCTGATGAAAGATATAATGAGCACCAAGGAGTTGTCGCAATATATAGGACTGAGCAAATCCAAGATTTATCAATTAATCCGTCAGAAAAAAATCCCGGCTTCTAAGATTGGTAGACAATATAAGTTTTCTAAAGAGATGATCGATGCCTGGCTAAAAGAGTCAATTATTACTTTACCCAAAGAGTCCCAGGCGAAGCTTCCAACGGAAAAGAGCAAGAAGGACATCAAGACTTAAACAGACTGGCAGGATTGAGTAGGTACGCGGTTATTTAAGCTTCTAAAACAGAGGAGGTGAGAAAGAGATGGGAGAAAAGGTAGCAAGGGTCGGTGTTAGGAGACAGGAAGGTTATCTCTATTTCATCGACAAGCAAGGAGATGTCTCTCGGGCGAGGATGGCCCGCGGTGGCAAGAAAGGCGGGAGCCCGGTGAAAGTTGCTAGAGTTGGAGTCAGAAAGGCCCGCGGTTATCTCTATTACCTCGATAAGCAGGGAGACGTCTCTCGGGCAAGGATGTCCCGCGGCGGTAAGAAAAGAAAAAAGAAAAAAAAGAAAAAAGCCGCCAAAAAGAAAATTGCAAGGAAAAAAAGGAGGAAAAAGATGGTAAAGAAGAGGAAAGCAAAGAAGAAAAAGAAAGCAAAAAAGAAAAGAAAGAAGAGAAGATAGCAAGTAGACTCAAAGTTTTGCAGTGCAAGGTGACCCCTTGTTGGAAGACAATTGCTCCTACTGTGTATTTTAGGGAAGCAGGTGATACAACTTTTTGAGAACGTAAAATTTTTTCGCAATTTGTCTTTATCCACAAGGGGTCTTTTTTTTCTTCCTCCGATAATTTCAGGAAATACTTACCTTTTTTCTTGACACTATACAGAATGTGCATTATAATTATTTTTATTCAGAGTCTTTAAGGCTTTTTTGGATTTGTGGGATTGGCTTCAATTTTTGCTTGTTTCATGTTGCTAAATTTGCTAAATTATGTTTTCAGGAGAGTAAGATTGAGGAAACCGATTATTGCCGGTAACTGGAAAATGAATAAGCTAAGCCCGGAAGCAGTGGAGTTAGCTGGTGAATTAAAAAACAAAGCCGGAGGTATCGCGGATAGAGAGATAGTTCTCTGTCCCCCGTTCACTGTTCTTTCTTCAGTAAAAGAAGTAATCGCAGGGTCGTCAATAAGATTAGGCGCCCAGAATATGCACTGGGAAATTAGCGGAGCATATACCGGAGAAGTATCGCCGACAATGCTCAAAGATATCGGCTGTGATTATGTAATTTTAGGTCATTCAGAGCGACGCCAATATTTTGGCGAGACAGATGAGATGGTGAATAAGAAAACGAAGATAGCTTTTTCTATTGGTCTTATTCCTATTGTTTGCGTGGGGGAAACGCTTCCCCAGAGAGAAACAGGGGAGACGTTAGCAGTAATAGAAGAACAGATCAAAGCAGGACTATCGGGATTGACGGAGGAAGAAAGCAAAGGATTAGTAGTGGCCTATGAGCCTGTCTGGGCTATCGGTACGGGAAAGACAGCTACCCCTGACCAGGCTGAAGAGGTGCAGCGATTTATCAGGAAATTATTAGGGCAAATGTTTGGAAAGGAAAATGCTCAGGCAATCAGAATTTTATACGGAGGAAGCATTAATCCTGACAATATTTCGGCTCTGATGTCCTGTGAAAATGTAGACGGAGGGTTAGTAGGGGGAGCAAGTCTAAAGGCAGAATCTTTTTTGAAGGTCATAGGCTATTAGTGCCTTTCGGTATTTCTCCAATTCCAAATAAGAGTAGCTCCGATTCATGGGGGCGTTTGGAAAAGATGAAAATTGCTATTGGCTCTGACCATCAAGGATTCAAATTAAAGGCAAAACTGAAAGAGAAACTTCAGGAATTGAATCACGAAGTGAGTGACTTTGGATGTTTCTCAGAAGAATCCTGTGATTACCCGGATTACGCCGTGCAGGTTGCTGAAGCTGTGGCCCGGGGAGATTGTAACAGGGGAATTCTCATATGCAAGAGCGGCATAGGAATGAGCATTACCGCCAACAAAGTTCCCGGAGTTTTGGCAGCTTTGGTCCGTGATGAAGAAATGGCAAAGTTGGCATCTGAACATAACAATGCCAACATTATCTGCCTGAACGCTAATCCGAATCTAAACAAAATTATGAACATAGTCAATGGCTGGCTTAATACTCCTTTTGGCTGGGAGAGGCATTTACGCAGGATAAATAAGATTAAACAGGTCGAGAACAAATATCTAAAGCAGGAATAAGAAATTATTGTCTTGGAGTCGCGGCCGTTTGCAATTGAAGTGAATGTTTATGTTGCTCAGGTGGTAATATGATTGAACGTTGGAGCATGAGTTTTTCTCCAAGTCAGAGGGGAGAAAAAAGGTACAAGATAAGGGTCTGGGGAGAACAAAAGGACCTCAAGGACCTAATGGACAAGATTGGAAATATCTGCAGTCGTCCTTTTATCCCTCAGGATAAGGAATACAACTGGGCCTTTTATGTTCATGATGTTGACTCCCAGGTAAAAGAAAAGATAATCAAGATACTGGACGAATCTATGGAAGCCCCCCAGCCCTCCGTTTCCGGGTTAGAAGCTGCAAAAGAAATTCCCAAGAAAGAAGCGCGGGAAAAGCCGAGAAAGGAAAGGGCCAAAAGGTTCGCTAAACCGGTGGGAGAGGTCAAGTTAAATCCTGGCTATACTTTTGATAATTTCGTAGTCGGGCCGTCTAACAGATTTACTCACGCAGCTACTCAGGCTGTGGCAAAAAGTCCGGGAGAAATCTATAATCCTTTATTTATCTATGGTGGGGTAGGGTTGGGAAAAACTCATCTTCTTCATGCGATTGGACATTATGTTAAAAGTAGAAAATCCGACTCAAAGATACTTTATGTCACTACTGAAGCGTTCATGAATGAAGTTATAGACGCTATCGGCAAAGGAACGTTAGAAGAGTTCAGAGAGCGCTACCGACAAGTAGACCTCTTGTTAATCGACGACATTCAATTTTTGGCGGAGGCAGAGTCAACCCAGGAAGAGTTTTTCCATACTTTCAATATTCTTCACGATGCCCATAAGCAGATTGTAATTAGTTCAGATAAGCCTCCCAAACAGCTGACCACTTTGGAGGAGAGATTGAAGTCGAGATTTGAATGGGGACTGATTGCTGATATCAAGTCCCCCAATTTGGAAACAAGGGTTGCTATCCTTAAGAAGAAAGAGGAACTTGAAAATTTAGACCTCAGTGATAACATACTCGTATATGTCGCCGGCAAATTGAAATCTAACATTCGCGAACTGGAAGGTTTCCTGAAGAGAATTAATGCCTATGGTCAATTAACCAAGCAGGAAGTAACCATAGATTTAGTTCGGGGATTGATGAACGATCTTCTGCCAGAGAAAGAAAGAGAAGAGTTAGTAGAGGTAAAGCCACCTGAGACACGGGCACCCGAATTAGAAGAAGAAAAGAAGCCGGCTCCTCCTCCATTGGAAGTTGAAGAGGAGAGAAAGTGCTTGACTTGCGGACAAAATCTTACTTATGTTGAAAAATACGACCGGTGGTATTGCCATAATTGCAAAAAATATGCTCCCAAAGAGGTTCCTGAAAAGGCAGCACCAGAATTTCCTCCTCCAGGGGAAGAAGTGATTGCAGAGGAAGTTGAGGAAATTAAGAGGGAAAGAATTCCACCGCCGGTTGAGGAAAAAGAACCAGAAGTGGCGAAGGAGCCAGAGCCTGCCGCAGAAGTCTCCCCTCCACCTGCTAAGCCAGCGCCAGTTGATAAGAAATTGCGTAAAGTAGAAATAGGCTATTTTTATCCACAAGACCGTAGTAAAGAGTTTGAAGAACTTAAGGCGCAATTTGATGAGGTATTGAAAAAACATAAGTTGAAATTCCGGTTGGAGGCAGTTTTTGAGAAAGATTATTTGGCAGAAAAGAAGATAAATTACGGGATGTTTGCTGAACTCTGTAAAACGGGTAACGTGAGAATTGCTGTAGTCCTGGGGCCTCCACCAGGCAGTAGTTTATCCGAGGCTGAGTTTTCCAGAATGCTGGGAGCAATTTTGGATGATGCAAATATTTCCCTTCACTTCATTCCTTATGATGATATAAAAAAGAAGTACAAGTATCTCAATATGCTTCTCGATATTGCTGTGATAGGTCACAAAGAACTTTTCCAAAAATAGTATTAAACCCAGCCACTAAGGGCTGGGTTCATCGTTGACAAAGGTATGCTGGTGATTTGGTTAGTAGATAATTTTTGTTTTCGCTCGTGGCGCGAAATCTCTGTAACTGTTCCGACGAACGGGAATTACTAAGGCAAGAGATAATTGAGAGGAAAAAGAAAATGACAAAGATATTAATAGTAGAGGATGACCCTACTACTGTACAGTTGATTGAATTTCTTTTAAAGAAGAATGACTTCGATGTTTCTATTGCTCATAATGGGGTAGAAGCTTTGGAATTAAGCAAAAAAGAGAAAGCAGATTTGATATTGATGGATGTTATGATGCCCAAGATGGACGGAATCGAAGCTATCGAGAGATTGAAAAAAGACGAGACTACTCGGGATATCCCAATTCTAATCCTTTCAGCACTGGGGCAAGAGATGGATGTGATGAGAGGGCTACAAGTGGGAGCTTCAGGGTACATCGTTAAACCTTTCAGCCCCAAGGAATTACTTGACGAAATAAAAGCAAAGCTAGAAAAAAAATGAGTTGTTGAAAAGCAGGAGGAAAAGATGCCGAAAAGAGAAATTTTAATTGTTGAGGATAACCCTCAAACAGTGAAATTGCTCAAGTTTATTTTGGAAAAGAATAACTATTCCACAGTTTCAGCCAAAGATGGAGAGCAGGGATTACAAAAGGTAAAAGAGAAGAAACCCGATTTGATCATTCTCGATTTGATGCTTCCGGGAATGGATGGATATCGGGTGTGTGAAACTTTGAAAAGTGATCCGGATACTAAAGAGATACCGGTTTTAGTGCTAACCGCTCTTGATACCGGTGCAGATTTTGAAAAAGCATTAGAGAAAAAAGCCGACTGGTACATAACCAAGCCCTTTGAACCCGAACATCTATTAAAACGCATCGATTATTTAATTGAGAAGAGAAAAGAAGATGAAAAGAAATAATAGGATTGAGAAACTGGAAGAGATAGCCAGACAGGTAAGGAAGGATATTATTGAAATGCTTGCCCTGGCGGGTTCCGGCCATCCGGGTGGGGCTCTTTCAGCATCTGACATTGTGGTGGCTCTGTATTTTTCGATAATGAAGCATAACCCAAAAGACCCTCAATGGAAAGAGAGGGATAGGTTCATTCTTTCTAAAGGACATAGCTGTCCTGCAATGTACGCCTGTTTGGCAAGGGCTGGTTACTTTCCTGTGCAGGAGCTAAAGACACTGAGAAAACTTGGTAGCCGCCTCCAGGGTCATCCTTCCAAGACCGACGGTTTACCGGGTATAGAAGTTTCCACCGGGTCACTGGGACAGGGTCTCTCTATCGCCAATGGCGTTGCTCTGGGGCTTAGACTGGATAAAATAGACGCTCGCGTCTACTGTTTGATGGGCGATGGCGAGATAGAGGAAGGACAGATCTGGGAAGCGGCAATGGCGGCTTCCCATTACCGCTTGGATAATCTTTGTGGCATCGTCGATAATAATGGACTGCAGATAGATGGCAAAATTGACGAGATAATGAATCCCAATCCCATCTCTGAAAAATGGAAAGCTTTTGGTTGGAATATTATAAAAATTGACGGAAACAAGATGGTAGAGATCCTTGAAGCATTTGCTGAAGCGAAAAAAGTTAAAGGAAAACCGACAGTTATCGTAGCAAAGACCATAAAAGGGAAGGGTGTCTCCTTTATGGAGAATGCTGTTGAATGGCATGGGAAAGCACCTTCTAACGAGCAAGCGAAAGTTGCCTTGAGCGATTTGGAAAGTTCCTGACTAACTCTTCCTATTACCCTTCTTAGAAAAACCGGAGTCCTTCCGTAGTTCCCGATTCAAAACCGGGATTTCAGCATTTATCAATTATAGTAGAGAAAGAATAGAATCAATGATGGAAATGAAAGCAACAAGAGATGGATATGGAGAGGCATTGGTAGCCCTGGGAGAGAAGAATCCTCAGGTGGTAGTCTTGTCAGCCGACCTTACAGATTCTACGAGAGCTTCTATGTTCAAGAAAAGATTCCCGGAAAGATTCTTTACAATGGGAGTCGCCGAGGCGGATATGATTGGCACTGCGGGAGGATTATCCCTGGTGGGCAAAATTCCTTTCTGCTGCAGCCTGGGAGTTTTTGCTTCCGGTAGAGTCTGGGATCAGATTAGAGTCACAATCTGTTATAGTAATCTGAACGTGAAGATAGGCGGAAGCCACGGGGGAATTTCGGTTGGTGCTGATGGTGCTACCCACCAGTCTATTGAGGAGATTGCCCTTATGCGAGTTTTGCCCAATATGAAGGTTGTTGTTCCCTGTGACGCTATTGAGACAAGAAAAGCTACCATTCAGGCGGCGGAAGTATGGGGACCGGTATATATAAGATTCGGCAGACCGCCCATCCCCATAATTACAACGGAAGATACTCCATTCCTTATGGGTAAGGCAATAACAATGCGTGAGGGTAAGGACGTGGCAATCTTTGCCTGTGGAATTATGGTTTATGAGGCCCTGGAAGCAGCAAAGGAGCTGGATAAGAAAGGAATTTCGGCACGGGTAATTAATTTACATACAGTGAAGCCCATTGATGAGGAAGTAATTTTCAAAGCAGCAAAAGAGACAGGAGCTATCGTTACTGCCGAAGAACACCAACTTTCCGGCGGGTTTGGTAGTGCGGTTACCGAAGTGGCGGTGAAGCAGCATCCCGTGCCAGTGGAAATGGTGGGAATCAAAGATCGCTTCGGTAAATCAGGAAGTCCTCAGGAGTTAATGCAGGATTTCGGGCTGACACGATTTGATATTATAAAAGCAGTAGAAAAAGTATTGAAAAGAAAATAGTCTTGGTGCGCCATAGACAAGGGGTATAGTTGGATCCGTTTACAATAGCCGTATTGCTCGTTGCTGTTGCATTATTTTTCGATTACTGTAATGGTGCTCACGATTCCTCGAATATTGTCGCTACCATGGTTTCTTCCCGGGCGATATCGCCCATCTGGGCATTAATCGTTGCTGCCGTATTTGAGTTTATTGGAGCCTATTTTCTGGGAACAGCTGTAGCCCGGACAATAGGAAAAGGGATTGTCAATCCCGAAATTATTAAAGTAATCCCTAATGGTATCATAATAGTATTTGCTGCTTTAATAGCTGCAATTAGCTGGAACCTTTTCACCTGGTATTTTGGAATTCCTACCAGTTCTTCTCACGCCTTGATTGGAGGTCTTCTGGGTGCATTTGTGGTGGGTAAGGGATTTTCGATTATTAATTGGAATAGAGTTGCGGGTATCTTTTTAGTTCTCGTAGCATCTCCCATAGTCGGTTTAGTTCTGGGTTTTCTATTTACTAAGATTGCTTATTCCTTTTCTCAGTGGTCTTCTCCCAGAGCCAACAGTCTATTCAAAAAATTGCAGGTTGGCACTTCGGTTCTTCTGGCTCTTTCTCATGGAACAAATGATGCTCAGAAGACAATGGGAGTAATTACATTTTCTCTGGTCGTCCTGGGACTCTACCATCCGCCGTCAGGGACTTTCCCCATTCCCCGCTGGGTAATTGTTGCCTGTGCTGGCACTATTGCCTTAGGAATCTTAAGTGGAGGCTGGCGGATTATTAAGACTTTAGGCGTCAAGATTTACAGAATTCGTCCTATTCACGGATTCACTGCTCAGACCTCCTCAGCGATTATTATCTATGGAGCAGCGCTTTTCGGCTTTCCCGTGTCCACAACCCAGATAGCTACTTCCACAATTATGGGCGCTGGTTCAGCGGAAAGGCCGAAGGCGGTGAGATGGGAAGTGGTCAGGGAAATTTTGATTACCTGGTTTGTTACCATTCCAGTTGTGGCCATACTGTCCATATTCTTCTACTTTCTTATTAATAGAATTTTCTAGGAGAGAAATTTATGGGACTATTTCCTAAAAAGAGAGATTTTTTTAAGATGCTTGCCGGGCAGGCAGTAAAAACCGAAGAGGGAATGGCTGCTCTGAAAGATTTCATTGACGAGGTATCCGAAGAGAAAGGCAACAGGGTCAAAGAGATTGAGAAAGAGGCCGATGAAGCAAGACGCATTCTGGTTGAGGAATTGACTAAATCATTCGTCACGCCCATAGATAGGGAAGATATCTTTGCCCTTTCCCGGGCGATCGACGATATGTTGGATTATGCAAAAAGCACAGTTAACGAAATGCTCCTTTTTAAAGTAAACACAAACGAGCATCTTAAGAAGATGACTCAGGCTCTCTTCGAATCTGCCCAACATTTATGTCTGGCAGTAGAGGAATTGAGAAGAAAACATAAATCCTCTCTTCAACATCTCGTAAGAGCAAAAAAAGTGGAAAACTATATAGAACACCTCTATCACGAAGCACTGGCAGAATTATTCCAGAGTAAAGATTTCATATATATTTTGAAATTGCGGGAAANNTGCTGCAGACAGGGGAGACGAAGCAGCAAATATCATCGGCGATATCCTGGTGAAGATTACTTAAAAGATGATTGCAGAAAGCGTAAAAAAATTACAGGAGATAGTAGAAGCTAACTGCTCGCGGGCTTTGGGTAAGCCCGGAATTGGCTTGATTTTGGGTTCGGGTCTGGGTGGAATTGCTGATGATGTTAAAGAAGCGTGCACGATTGCCTATAATCAGATTCCCCATTTTGTCCATCCCACCACAGAAGGTCATGCTGGAGAGATGGTTCTCGGCAAATTGGCAGGCAAAGAGGTCTGCGTAATGAAGGGAAGGGTCCACTTCTATGAAGGCTACTCTATGAGAGAAATTACTTACCCCATAAGAGTAATGGCCGGTCTGGGAATAAAGAATCTAATCATTACCGGTGCAGCAGGAGGAATAAGTAAGAATTTTAAACCAGGAGACCTGGTAGTGGTTACCGACCACATAAATTTTATGGGAGATAATCCTCTAATAGGGGATAGAACTCTAGGCCAATCAATTACTTTCACCANNTTTATGGGAAATAATCCTTTAATAGGAGATAGAACTCAAGGCCAATCAATCACCTTTACCAATATGGAAAATCTCTATGACAGAAATTTAATTAGTACTGTTCTAAGTTGTGCCAAAGCCCTCAAGATTAGACTTCAAAAAGGAGTCTACATTGGTATGACAGGGCCTTCTTACGAGACTCCCGCAGAAATAGAGATGGCTCGTAGAATGGGGGCAGACTTGGTAGGTATGTCCATTGTGCCCGAGTCAATCGTAGGTAAGCAGCTGGGACTGAAGATTCTGGGTATGTGCTGTGTGACCAATATGGCAGCGGGAACCTCGAAAGAACCAGTGAGTCATCAGTCTGCCTTGAGGGTAGCAGAAAGAGCAGCGACAAAGCTTGCCAGATTATTAAAAGAAATAGTGAAAAGAATATAAAAGAAAATAACAAAGGAGGAGTAAATGCCTGATCGAGAAATCTACAGCGAACGATTTAGAACTGACAGAGGAAAGACCTTCTTTTTCGACGTGAAAGAAAACGTGAATGGAAAGTTCGTGAAGATTACTGAGTCGATTCCCCTGGGAGGAGAAAGGTACAAAAGAAATTTTATTACTGTATCTGAAGAATCTCTTGGGGAATTCATTACTTTAGCCCAGAAAGTAATAGAAGCAATTAAGGCTGGTAAAGAAAACAAATAGTGCAGACAATCTTCACAGCGACGAAAGCGAGGAGGTAAGATAATGGGGGAAGTGAAAATTGGAGTAATAGGGGGCAGTGGCATCTATGATATCGAAGGAATTACCGAGATGCGCAAACAGAAGATAAAGACTCCCTTTGGCGACCCTTCGGATGCGATTGTCATTGGCAATCTGGAAGCGATACCTGTTGCCTTTCTACCCCGGCACGGCAGAGGACATTTCATAGCGCCTTCAGAGCTTAACTCCAGAGCGAACATCTATGCTTTGAAAAGTTTAGGAGTGGAACAGATAATCTCTATTTCCGCGTGCGGTAGCTTAAAAGAGGAACTGAAACCCAGAGATATAGTAATTCCCGACCAGTTGTTCGACCGCACTCGCCAGAGACCATACAGTTTCTTTGGCGAGGG